>Ga0307512_10001393_pt1 | contig 34338 bp, 36 predicted proteins | sample 14_EM_MG_FD_200267 | JGI IMG/M metagenome (GOLD analysis project Ga0307512, IMG submission 200267) | Populus trichocarpa ectomycorrhiza microbial communities from riparian zone in the Pacific Northwest, United States - 14_EM | ecosystem: Host-associated > Plants > Roots > Unclassified | place... | reverse complement strand
CTGCCATTGCCGTATTCCATCCATCAACCAGACCAAGGCTTATGCAGGCCGATGCAGGCTTTTTAAATCACGTGCAGGCCGGGCGGCTTCTGACCCAGGCCGGGCCGGGCCGCTTAGGAACACTGCCCTCCTGGGCTCGTTGTACCTAGCCGCGGGTGCTGTTGTCGGCGGATCTCGCTTCGGTCCAGGAATCCATGACCTCCCGTCCTTGCCTAGATCAGACGCAGTCGATTCCGAGGAGCGGCCGATTCTTTCGTGCCAGAACTCATGCGACCCCGCCGGAACATGACCCATACCCTCCAAGCGGCTGATTGCGCCCACCGTCTAGTTCTACTCGGGTCTCGTCCGTATTTATCGAGCAGTCTAGCTGCATTGTCTTTCTCCTGGTGGGACATTTGAGCGAGTTCGCTGCGGCCGTATTGCTTTGTCCTCTTCAGGCTCGTATAGGAACTGATCGTGTGGCTTGCGGACATGATACCGAGATCCCTTCTCCTCGCCTTGCTTGTAGATCGTGATTCCCCAATGTGCGGGATCGTCACCTAGATTTGGGTCTCCTCGGCCGTAGATATTTACCGATACTCCATATCAGGAGGAACTGGATCCGTGGGATGACGAAGAGCTCGAGTTGTCACGACGGGACATTTTATGTGCAAAAAGAAGGCAGATATACGTAGAAAGAAAAAGAAGTATAGGAAATCAAGAGGGTGGAACCAGTCCAGCAGGTGAGAATTGGGGAATGTTGTTGTAGATATCCGTTCTCTGTTTAATACAGTGCAGTGTACGAAATGAGGTGTGAGAACGATAGTGTCAATTGTGCCAACCCCAATAATATTAAAAACTCTCTGCATCAACCATCACTCGAATCTGCTTAATCAGTCCTAGCACATCTAGCCCTCCAGAAGTCAGTTGTTGTTGTTGTAATCATTTTGCATTCGGCCGCTAGCGGCCATGGCATATTAAGATACAAGATCCCCACCAAACCCTGTAGCCGCTTCCGCGCAAATTAAAACTCTAAAGACCCAGGACTCTGACAAAACCCGAAGCCCCGAAATTAAAACCCACACGGCAAAGTCGCAACCAAAGCCCAGCAAAAACCCTGTAAATATCCCCCAGAACCTTCTTTTTGTCTCGGTCACTCCCTGAGTACAGTAACTTTGCCAGTGAGTATGACCGGCCGGATAAGGAGCTGCTCCGTTACTGCCAGACACAGCCTGAATCCCTCTCCAATCAGTGGGCCTAGCTTCCCAAAGATTTCAGACCCCCATTCCTTAAACCCTACTACTCCCGATTAGTCTGACCGTGGACGAATTTCGCTCGCTATCGCACTGCAGGGTCTCTTTGATGTTATCGCAGTGGAATACCCCAACCGGCCGCAAAGTGTTACACCTTTGGGATTGGTCACGGTTCCTGGGTCACGAATGATCACTCGACGATGTCGTCATGTGGCAATTGATTAAGGTTCATCAATTACAAGTCAGTATTATTGCCACACCAATGACCACCAGGCACAAATCCCTCAACCACCTCATCACCACCCACCCTTGAGTGTTGTCACCATTGCAATGGTGTGTTAACATAATGCAAACACATATCGCTATATGCTCTATGGACAAAGATAAAGAATGACACCAGCCATCGTCACCTCTACGTGAAGTAACTCTCCATTGGCATCAGCGATGGCCAGTAGGATAAAGATAGTTGTGCATGAGATAAGAGAAGGCTGTTGAATGGTACAAAGAGGTAGATGGTCCGGAAGACAACAGTCCAATGGATACCAATCAGTCTGGAGATGTATATCAGAAGGATACTGTTGGTCCAGAAAGACTGGAGGATTCGAAGGATACTGTTTGCTCGGAGGAAGTTCAGGCCGACTGGTTATCAGAGCAAGGGGATTGGAAGACAAGAGGATAGTGAGGATTTATCTAGAGAGAAGCGTAGTTAGTATTAGGAGTTAGAGCACAGAGGAAAGAGGTATAAAGACCTCTCGATTCTCCACTGGTATAGAGGGCAACCCTCTCACGACGGAGAACAAGCCTTAACAATATATTCAGATTGGAAAGCTATTCTACATTTATTCTACTCTGATTACTTTCTGCACCTGGGTGAAGCTTCAAAGTGAACCAACTATTGGTCCTTGTATAAGTCCAATATCAAGTCCGATAGCAAGACAAGATAAGGGGATACTTAGAAGGGATACTTCTAGTTGAGTGTATCTTGGAGTCGATTCCTCCCGTGTTACACAAAGCCAGCAGTGTAGGTCCGGAAAAGAAAACTCCCTAGAACATTCATGGCGCGCTGTTCATCATAGGGCTCGCGCGTCGGGGGGGCAGATGGTGATTTTATCGTGAGGTCGTTTGGTCTCTCAGAATTCTCTTCACTGAGCCCGGTTTGTCATTAAATACTGGCATAAAACTTTCGAAAGAAGGCAAGTGGCCCTAGAAGAGGGACTACCAATTGACGTCGATGCTGAGTGGATTTGGTGAGGAGGTACACTCCGTTTTTCGACCTGGTAACATACTTGCCGAGCGGACACACACAGGGAAAGTCGTGATGAAGCCAAAGTAAAACCCCGCTTTGCCCCACGAGGGGAAAAGCTTGGCAAAACCAGGCGGAGGGAGGTGTGTGTTCCAGAAGTTAGTACGACGTCGCTTATAATTCCAACGCGCTTGCGCCCAACGCCGTACCAACTTCATTCAACATCCCCACTCCGAAATCATTCCTGCTCAAAGGCCACATAGTACCGTCTCAATATCCATCACGATCCCCATGACTGAATCACTAGACAATAGGCGCCAAAGCAGTTACTGTGCGACGACCCCTCATCTGTCATGATGGCTGAACCTAAACCCGTCGCAACCGTCGACGACTTCAAGACATCACAACTTCCTTCAATCATAGACGAAGGCAAGTTCTCAGAGATATGGGGGGTAGATCTTAGAGATGGTGTGCCAGAGCATGTAAACATTATCATACAAAATGTGAGTAGTCCGAACATATGTACATCCGCCTCCGCTAAATAGTTGTATAGTATCTAGATGCCAACTCTATCCTTCCCGAACTTCAGTTAGCAAGGGCCAAAAGCGCTCTTCTAAGCACGTTGAAGTGGCGGAAGAGCCACCGAGACCTGTCGAAGCTGGCCTTCGATATGCCGTATACCGTGCCGACCAACGAATTTTGTTACATGACCGTGATCAAGTCCACGCTTGTAGTCTGGAATATTCTGGACGAAAAGAAGATGAGGCTTCTCTTCACTCTGCTTGATGGATTAAATGGCGTCGGCTCCATCGTTGACTGGTGCACCGGAATGATGGAAAGACTTACTCGCGTGTTACTCTCTACGCCTGTTCTTGTTTCCGGGTACCGTGTCGTCCAGGTAATCGACTACAAATCTTCCGGATTAAGCAAAAAATCTCAGTACTTCAGGTCACTGTTCTTCCATGCTCTGAAGATTCTCATACCGTTGCTGGAGAAACATTATCCACAGCTTCTAGAGAAGCTCTTTATAATCGGGGTCTCGGAGAAGCTTTTGATGCGAGCTGAGATACCGAACCATACACTCTCGAAGACGATCATCTTGAGATCGAGAGAAGCGCTTGCGACTTATCTTGGAGATGATGTTCCGGAAGTGTATGGTGGAAACGGGAAGCAGCTTCAAGAAATAGATTGCCAGTGGCGCGGTAGACCAGATATCGAGAAGGCAATTGAGTTGCACCGTCTCAAGAGCACGAGCTCGCGCAACAGGGGAGTGACGGACAACGTAATCCTTGACAAGCCTAATCGAAGCTCCTCGAAGGATCGTGAATCAGATATTCCCACTCCCTGCACGTCATCTTCTACACACCCGAAAGACGACACCCTAGAGCAACCACAGCCTCAAAAACAGCTCATGTATTCGGCACGAATTGGCTTTCCTACCTATGTTCTGGACCCAGAAGAATTAGCAGCGGGAGCAGACCTTTTCAACGGTAGACTCGGAGCACGTCTTGTTCGACCAGACGATCGCACGCTTGTCAAATTCGGAAAAGGATTATCTATGGCCGAAGCGGAGGCTATGCATCTCGTGCAAGAAAGAACGACTATCCCCGCACCCCGCCTCGAAAACGCCTACTCAATCGACGGTATTTGCTACATCATTATGACCTACGAAGAAGGCGAACCGTTTGTGTCTTACTGGGAAAAAGCCTCAACTGAGAACCATGATAAGGCTATACAACAATTGAAGGGATATGTCGAGCAACTACGTTCTATAAAATCCCACTTCATCGGCGGCGTAGACTGGTCGCCGTGTAGGGACGGCATGTTTGCTACTGCTTGGGGCAGCGAGCAGTCGTCGTACGGGCCCTTCGACTCCGAAGCGTCTTTCAACGAGGGTATTGTACAGGCCCTTGAAAACCGTCTACCTCCGGATCTTCGTGGAAATAAAGACGTGGAGTCGAAGCTCTACAACATGGAGTATATCAACAGGCAGAGAGTAAGGGCGCTGAAAGGACATGAAATTGTGTTTACTCATGGAGACTTGCATCCGTCGAATATGTTGGTGAGAAAAGACGGCACTGTGGTGCTATTGGACTGGGGGTCGGCCGGGTTTTGGCCGGAGTATTGGGAGTATTATAGGTGCATGTCCGCCATCCCTTGGAAGCACTCGTGGGATAGGGAGGTGGAGAAATTCGTTCCGCTCTACTACATAGAGCATATGGTTATGACTAGGGTCTTTAACCTTCTGATCAATTAGCGCTTAGCAGCGCCTGGTGAGAAGCTCTTGGCGCCTAAGACAAGGTTTTTCAATTGAGGTAGGTGGTTGAGGATACAGATCAACAAGTCTAGAGCTAAAACATAAGACTTCGTTCAAATAAGGCTTAAAATGTCAAGGTGTCCCATAATAGCTCCTTTGAAATCTTGTACCAGTGCCCCCTTTTATACTATGAGTCAGTGATTCCAATTACTGCTATGGTGGTTAATTGATGTATAGGTATTACTAGGGGCTTATGGTTACTGTCACTAGTCACGCTAGCGCACCTAAATCTACGATGAGCAAGACTCCGTACGTCGGGGTAACACATACAGACAACAATATAGACATCTGGACTCGTACTTTCACGTACGCTGCCATTTTACGGCGCTACTCGCTACAACAGGCTATGAGCCCTCGCGCGCGATAAAACTCCAGCGCGAATTTCGCCAAGTCGCTTTCCTGCTTTCACCGGCACGAAAGGCTGAAATCATTTATCTTCGGGAGAACTTTGAAAGCGCCGCGATATTTCTAGCTTTCCAGTGGACGATCACAGGGTGATTTTCTGGCTTTCTAGTGGGCAAGGCTGCAGACACCATTAGGCTCACCGGCCCCGGTTAGGCTTTAGGTTTACCAGTCCAGTAAGCTCTAGGTTCTCTGTCCTAGTAAACTCTGGGTTCGTTAGACCGCAATACCCTAGTTATCTGGTGCCAGTTCTGACCCAGGATGTATCCTTTAGGTTCCTGAGAAGAAGGATTGAGTCACAGGAATATTTGAGTATGCAGGATACTCGGGAGAATACTCTTGGCGATTTCAATTGTTCTATTTACCTATCTAACATAACCTTAATATTCCATAGATAAACTCAAAAACTCGTCGCTAGCTGAAATCGTCCGATAGAACCTTAAATGAGCGTTTGCCATCGTAGCCCAAATTAACCACTAGTATTTTAAGGCTTAGGCTAGTTTAGTCGCCGTATCTAGCCTACTCCTGGCCAGCTTAGATCGACCATCTCCAGCCTACTCCTGACGGTCCATCTCTATCGTCACCAAGTGTAGCCGTCTCTAAGTGCACCCATCTCTACATGCACTTAAGAACTGTCTCTGGCCAGCTCCTGGTGAACCCAGAGTTGCTGTCAATAGATAGGTAGAGAATATCATACTTTCATATGCCCAGTATAGATTTGAAACGAGATCCTTTACACATTTTACGGTGCGAAAGCGGTGAAGGGCCGCGAAAGCTCAGGATGCTTTTAGAAGCCCGCATGATCTCAGTGAATAATCTGAGTTTAGCATCAAGAAAGTTATAAAAGCTGCGAAAGTTCAGGGTGCTTTCTGAAATTCACACGATCTTAAAAAGCAGCAAAAAGTTTCACAATGCCTATCACCTCCGGGAATTGACAGTACCAGCAGCTTCGATTGCAACACTTGTATGATGGAAAATAGTCTCCCTAATGAGATGAATAAGATGTGACCTGCGGATCTATATTATCTCCAAAGCTGGCAAGCGGCTATAGAAAAGGCTCTCTAGATTACACAAAGCTACGTATCGCTTCACGGCCGTCGCATATTATTGAACTTATCCTTAGGATTATTTCTCATTATACAAACGTCAAAATCGGAGCAAAACTCATGGTGTTGTGGATGGAGCTGATAGAACAAGCATAGTTCCATCAGCTCTAGCAACTTCGTTCGACAGCTCCACGAGTTTTGCTCCAATCGTGACGTTGTTAAATAATTCTGTATTCACCCGACCCAGAGTATAGCAGTGCATCCTCCACCTTCCCTTTTCTCGCTACTTCGATGAGAAAAACTCTCACGATTAAGTTGTAGCTTCCCTTCCTCCGTGCAAAGGAGGGCACACTGGGCATCTTCACTTCGACACTACGGCTGCTAATCCCATCCACAATCCCACCAATAACAAAGAAACCCAATATTTCCTCAACAAAAACACAAATTAATCCCTCCACAACCTCATTTATCTGCCTAGAATGAATCCGTTCGGATCCGAGATACCTGTCTGCCCCATAGGGGTTCATATGATATCATAGTCAATGCACACGGTTCTCCCCAACTTCCATATGGTAAGATTATGAGACTCTTTCTCCAGTGAGAGAAGAGTTCTTTAGACATCAGCTCTGACATCGATATGAATACAATCAGTATATCTTCTCAACCTTTTATGACAATATTTCGATATGCGATAAATTCTATTCTCTTCTTACTTTTGATACTTCGAATTCTATTCTTTAGATATTAGCCTATCTCAGCACCTTTCGCTGTTTACTCGATAGGCCAATGGGAAGACTTGGACTATTGGTCAATCCACTCGCCAACAGGATGATTTGCATTGACTCCTTCAGGGCGTTCAGCTTCTCCTTCGGAAGAATCAACCATTTTTGTACTCGCTAACTTTTCCGGTATTAAACGAGGTCTTTGTTGCTGCATTGCTCTTATGGTCCGCGCGGAACTCCTGGCAAACTGCGTATTTACGAAATTCTTCATTGATCTGGGAGGCAGTACTACTAGCACCAGAAGTAGCTGATGTAGATGCTGTAGTTGGGGTGAACCCAGTGGAGGTGCCAGTGTGATGGGAGCGAAAGAAGTCATTTTTGTAGTCGATATAATTTCTGGTAGAGTTAGAGACACAAGATAGTCACTGTGATGAAGAAGTAGGACAGTTGTAATGATGCAGAAGTTCAAAAGTTGACAGATATAGTGCTTCATCCCACCTTCCCAACCTCTTACTTGGCACCTCGGTCGGTTGGCATATCGGTTGATCTATTCACCAAGATGACAGTTGGCATATGGGCCGGAATACATACAAGTCGCAGATCTTACATATCTCCCGTACTCGTGATCCGATTTTAAAAATCACGTAAACTTAATGATTTAGAACTATCCTCGGGAAAGAGATGTCAATATAAATACGTCCAAGAGACAAGTTAGTCGCCTCTTTGGGCCTTTGACACCCGTCTTTCCGGCCCATATTATTTCTCATAAGCGCCAACATTGCCTTCGCCGAAACAGCCAAGTGTAAGCGCAGGAGGGTTGTGTTCATCTACGCTCGTGACACCCAACATATTCTGGTACTGCGGAGTTATGTAGAACCTAGACCGTTCTAGCAGGAGCTCATCACTGTCGACTGAGATTCTAGACAGGCGAGGCTGGAGTTGTGTCGTGATAAATTGAGGGGTGGAGTCGTGGGGATGTGGAGGGTTTGACGGCACTGACATTAAGCTGAATGACGAGTTTATATTTCTGGAGATGCTCCAGCTTAGGTTCAGGAGTAGATGACATCTACTACTCGCACGTATAAGTATTCTTCAATGAATATTTAAGAGATATGTAAAGAGGGGGGTCGAGTGAGAAGACATAATATGAATTTCTCTACTAAGCGCCTAGTATCTGAATAGAGTTGCCTGTTTCATCCGCTATGCTCTGCTATTAGTATAAGGGGCCGGGCCTAGGGGGAATGGAATGGACACTTCCTGAATTCCCCAGAAGAGCTAGATAAATATATCTACTCTTTCTCCGCCACCGGCCTGCTCTTGCTAAAGAACGGACTACTTATAACCATCCCCTTCCCTCCCATCTTTGCCTCCAACATACTCCTCACATTCTCCATCCCCCCTTTCCCCATCGCCACCTTAGCCTCCTCCTTACCCCACGCTGCATCTACAGGCCCCTCATGGTCAAACCTTTCCGGCCTCGGTATCCATTTTCTTCCTCTAGCCCTCACCTTCTTTGCCACCTTCTCATGGCCACAGTTTATCATCTCCCTCCAAAACTCCGTTTCTCCGTCTTCTTTCCTTATCACCTCCACATCCTCCAACATTTGCAGCGCTCCCATAAGCCAGTCTTGACAGTTCCCGATACCCATTTCGGGGATATTTCTTTGGTCGTTACCGAATTTGGTGAGCGTAGCTTCAGCTAGGTCTTTCTGCTCCTCTGAGAGAACCGCAATTTCAGCACGGCCCCAGAGAGAAGCTTCTTCAAGAGGTTGGGAGCGGGGGTCGTAGATGAAGGACTCATTATCGGGACAGCGGATGTGGTGCATGCGACAGATGGAGAAGGCGCTGTGGTGGAGCGCGAGACCACGGTGGCCAGGAGCGTCGTTGAGTGCCGGGTCGCCCCGGCCATAGCAGGAGATTGAAAGGATCCAGGGAGAATCGGATGGTGCTGTAGGGGACATTGTAGGTTCGAGAGTTAGCGGTGTGGTGGTGGTGGTGGTGGTGTGGTGCAAACGGTTGTTTATAAAATCCCGCCATGTGGCTTGTAGGGAGGGATTAAGCGCGCTTAAATGTTGGTTGTGAGCTCGTCTATAACTATTGACACATTGAACAGTAAAGTTCTGAGCAGTTGAATTACTGCTTATGTTATGGAAATGTCCTATGAATATCTACTTGATTGAATCAAAACGTAGCTCAGGAGGGTTTATCATCTAGCTAGTGAGTGCGAGAGATGAGCCATCCAAGAAATGTTTTCATATAAACAAACATTGTACGAAATCCCAATCATCGTTACCACCCTCGTCAACGCCACCCAGTAACAAGCACAACCAACCAGATATACCCATCCAACCCAACCTTCAAACTCCGAAAAAAAGTCCTCCCACTCCCTCTCACCGGCTCGGCAACGGCGGCGTAACTACCGCACCATCCTCATCGCCATTCACTCTGATGCCACCATCTTCACTCCCACTGCTCCCACTATCTCTCGCATCTTCCTCCAAGCGCTCACGGGGCGGCAGCGGCGGCGGGGGACGAGCATTATCTCCATCAACCGGCCCTCCATTAGCAACCTCATCATCCTCCACCAATTCCGCTCGTCGCACCCACTTTCTCCTTCGCGTATACTTCCCCCATCCATCGACACCCCTCCGTCCATCATGCCACTTATTATCATAATACCACCACCCCTCTCCGCCCTCACCAGGTCCTCCAAGTCGGTCTTTAAGTTCCTGTCTTTTCCCGCCACCGCTGTTTCCGGTAGCACCCTCAACCTCCCAACCCTCACCCTCCACCCAGCGCCAGCGGACTTTGCTCTCTGCGGGGGTCTCAGGGAGCTGGAACTCATCGGGTGGGGGACATGCTGAGAGGTGTTCGTCTGTCCATGCAGCGCGCTCGGAGGGGAAGAGGGTTGCAGTCCAGCCGATCCCAAGCCAGCGCCGCTGGTTCTCAAATATTGAGAAGGTGAATTTTACACCTGGTGAGGAGGTGGCGGGGGTGATTGTTGTTGTGGAGGCGCGTGGAGGAAGTGCGGGTGGCGTGGGGAAGGGCGACAATGTGAGCCCGGTGATGCGTTGGGAGAAGGCCCGCAGTGTTGTAGAGCGCCAGAGGATCGTGCGGCTGACCTTTGCCGGACGGGAGTGCCAGGATAGTAAAAGGGTGCCGGAGAGGAAGATGATGCGTCGCGGGGTGATGATGTGGAATGGCCATATAGAGAGCGCGAGCCAGAGTGGGGTGAGCAGCAGGATGCGGATGAAGAGGGTTGTGAGCGCGGGGCCAGTAGTGGCGGTAGTTGCATTTTTTTCTGAGGATAGGATGTTCAACAACGTGACGCAGGGGGAAAGGAAGACGTCGACGCGGTGGTTAAGCCGGTTCATGGTGGCAAGGATGTCGTCGAGCGTCGTGCCGTCATCGCGTCTGTAATAGCGCCGCAAAAACATCCCCGCGATCAGTAGCACGACGACACAGAGATTCCCTACCCATCGCAGTAAGGCATCACCGTAGAGTGCGATCCCCCAGAACGCCACGACGACCAGGAAGCTCTCCCACGGATCATTGGAGGTCCAGGTCAGCAGCGCGAAGACGTTGTCGAGCTGCTGGATCCATGGGAATGCCTTGCTGAGCGCTCTTGTAACTTGTGGCGGGGTAGCAACTAGGAGCGGGCTTTTTTGGTGGACTTGGAAGGTGGAGCGCGAGACGACGGAGGCAGAGGCGGGGGAGAAAGCGGCGATGGTGGGTGGAGCATTGGGAGAGTCGGCGGCGGTGTCAGTTGAGGACGACATATGCGCTGCGGGATGCGTCGTCCAAGGGGTTTCTGCACGGTGTTAGAAGAATGAGAGGTGGTGGTGGTGGAGGAGGAGCAACCAAGGGCTGCCATGCATCACGGTGTGAGAAGAACAAGTGGTCGAGGTTGTTTGGCGCAGGATGACGCCAGCTGCCTTGGCTGATGACGAAATTGGTTGCGGCTGAGTGATGGATGTCGCTGAATGGCTGTTGCGAAGAATAGGATAAAACAGAAGTGGAGCGGACGGGGATGAAAATCAGGACGATAAAGAGAGGTATGGACCAAGTTTGAGGATTTTTAATTTATAGGCTGGGGAAGAGGAGCAACATGGTCAGACGCACGTGAAAGTCGAAGCAAGCCAAGCAATCCCAATCATCAATTATCACCACCACCATCACCACCATTGTTCTCACCTCTCCAGCAAATAAAGCTTATGATTCTTTCTATACGTTCAACAGGGTATCCAAACAAAGTAGAAGAAACGAATTCATCCATCCATCCATCAGCCCTCCCTCATATAAAAACCAAAGCCACGTTAAAAGTTACACTCCCCATATCCATCCGTAACTCCAAAGATCCAATATGATATAGTAATAGCTGAGGCGACGCTACATATGTAATCGTGAAAAGAAACAACTGGAAGACTGGCAATCTTACATTACAATGCCATACACCCGCAACCGAAGAAACCAAAGTCGCTCAGACAAAACCAACGAACACAATTGCAAAAAAGCTATATAGTTAACAAAAAAACAAAGGCTACATTACGGTCATGTGTGGTAGTAAAGTTATTGCCTAGATCATTCCACCGATTTCTTTGTCCATCGCCGGAGACACCCGCTGAATCCGGGGCATATGTTCGCGCATCACTACCCTCTCGTTAACCCGAGCTCGGCTGCTCAGACTCCCTCCGTCGCTTATTGATTTCCGGAGTTTGTTCCTTCCGACACTTTTGCTCGACTTGCTGTCATCAAAGTCGATGTCGCTCCGAGGCATATCCGGTACCTGGTCGTCCGAATTGCCCCTTCCGAATGCTCCAAAGAGGGTGTTGGTCCGCTTCCTGCTCTTGGATGAGGATGCCGTTGACGGCGGTGTCGTGAGTGGCCCCGATCCGGCTCCCGGCAGGTCGATGGTATCAAAAGTGGATGTCATGGAGAGGAGCGTCGGCTGCCCAATTTGATATTTATCTATGGCCTTCTTTCGGGCTGGCACAGCGAGAACTGAGTTCGCACTTTCGATTTGCTGCAAGATCGCTTGCGGCGATTTGGCTGCTGGTGAAGGCACTGCTGAGCCAGAACTAGCTCCAGCTGACCTAGCTGCTGGCGAAGGCGCAGGGCCAGGGCCAGCTGACCTAGTGCCAGGTGCGGGATTGTTTGAGGGACCTAGCAGGACTGATGTATTGATCTGCGGTAGGGGTGGGTTCTCAGTAGGTCCCTTGCGTCCGCCAATGAGACTATTGCCCCGCGGCCTCCTGAAGCTCAGAGGTCGGTGTTCTTCCTCTTCAAAGGTAGACTTGACATTCTCCATTAGGTCATCCGGGCTAGAGCCTGTTCGCTTCCGCGGAGATTGTTGTCTTGGAGCTGGTTCGGCGACACTTGATTGGCCCGTCATCATCGCTCGCGAGAGATCATCCCGATATCCATCACCTGGCTGTTGGTACGGCGGCCTTGTCGGTGGTCCTCGCGGAATGGGTGTTGTAGGCTGACTCCGCGAGTTTGGAACGGGTTCCCAACTCTCCTGCCAGCCCATTGGTTGCCCTCTCGGCGTGTTTCCAGCACTAATACTTCCGCCGTTAATCATGTCGTGCGGGGGTCCCGGACGAAGACGCGCACCAGATGGCGACTTTCTCAAGCGACCATCGGGTAACATGGGATCAGGACCATTACCGAAGGTATTATTGGTAACCAAAGGAGGGCGCTGACGCTGCGTTGGTCGAGGCTGACGGTTCGGAAACTGCGGACCTGGAGGAATACCATGAGGCCCTCTCATACCATGTCTCTCCCCATCGACTCGTCCATCATGCCACCCTCTACCCCTACCACCATCTGCCAGCATTGGACCATTTGGCCCCATTATCACAGGAGGCCTTCCCGCGTCTCTCAGAAAGCCATTGGATCCCTTCGACCTCAAAGTGCCGCCGTTTCTCACTGGCGAATCACGGAAACCCTCTGCTTCATGGTGGCTTTGGATCTTTTCCTGGTTCCTTAAGTTCTGTTGCACAAGTTGTCGCCTGAACGCCAATTGTTCCACCCAATCCCGGTCCTGGTTGTCTCCCTCACCAGCTCTGCTCAGCGATCTCTCCGTGCCCGCCCGGCTAGGACCTCGCTCGGTTTCGGCCCTACTCTCAGCCCTCCTTCTGCCTCTTCTCTCAGTCGACTCCGTTCGCCTGTCGTCTCCCCTCTCCGGCTCCTCCACTCGCCTTCCAAATTTCCGTTCCAAATCGTATCGCCTCCGGTCATCTTCCGACTGCCTTCTGTATTTCCGCTCCTTCTCCGCTCGCCTCTCATTATCTTCTAATTGCCTTCCATATTTCCGTTCCAAATCGAACCGTCTTTGATCATCTTCTGATTGCCGTCCGTACCCCCTCCCCATCTCCGACCGTCTGAAGTCATCTTCAGATTGCCTTCCTCGAATCGTATTCGATCGGCCCGTTGGTCTATAAGAAACTTCCTCCGATGGTGGAGATCGCCCCTCGTGATCTTCTGATTGCCTTCCGTATTTCCGTTCCATCTGTGACTGCCCTTCATCATCCTCCAACTGCCTTCCGCGGGTTGTGTTCGAACGGCCTGTCAGTCTATAGGTAGACTCCTCCGGTGGAGATGGAGACACGAATTGTTGTGGAACAGGCTGCGAATACATATTAGACGGGCTGGGGGGCTCGTCGTCATTATGATGGGCAAATTCATCGTACTGCCAGACGTTATCACCTGCACTGCTCGTAGACACTCTCGGTTCCACGGTTGGTTTTGTGGTGGATTCTGTTACGCCATGACGAGATACCCGGGATAGCCTGTAAGTTGATGCTGCGTACATGGAAGAAGAACCAGAATCGGAACGAAGGTGCTGTCGGACAAGCAAACTGAGACCCTGACCTGGGGGGAGCGTGGGAGAATCATCGTCAGTACCAGGGGGGGCGGCATCCACCGTGAACTTTGGAGAAGGCGGAGAAACCTCGGGGTTTCTAAGTGGCCGTAGTGCCTCAAGGAATTGCTTCGATGGCTCGTCATCCAACGAGGAAACTTGGGATGCTGCATAGGCGGGTGATTCCGGTCTGGGCTCATCTGCTGCAGGCGCGGGATCTGGGAACTTGGATTTCATGGCGCTCGTCGGGGGGCTGCTGCTATCACTGCTACTAATATCTCTTGCAGCGTCATCCAGTTCGTCGCCAATGTGCTGGATTATCACAAGATCTTGCTCCATAGAGCTACGCTCGCTTGAGGTAGCTGATGATGCCAGAAAAGCCGTCGGACGGGCCTCGTGGTTCTCAGAATGCCTGGGCGAACCAACGGCTCCCAATGACACCGAGGATCTCCGATCCAAAACAGGAGAAGTAACCCTCTCTCTCTCGGGACTGCGTCGTTCATATCTGTCTCGGTTGAGCATTCCTGGAGAGAAGGGGCCCTGAGTAGGGAATCCTGTTGTCTTGAGAGTATCAGGAGGGCTAGGGACTCGCTGTAGATCAATTCCAAAGTCAAATTTATCAAAACCAGCCGGCCTCGGCGGCTTTGTGGCGTCTAGCGGCGGCGACTCAGCTTCCACTGCAGGCGGCGGAGGCATTGCTTTTTTATTAGTCGACCATGGCATTGCCGGCCGGGATGTGGGCGACGTTGTGGGCGATGTGTGAAATGCAAGCTGTGGTGATCCGCGACAGCCGAGTACAGGCGAATCACTTCTAGTCGGGCTTACCGAACCAATTCTCCTCAGCGATGCCAGTCTTTCCAGTCGACCCATCGCGCTCGATTGCTGATCTTGGAGTTGTTGGTCCAACGCTTGCTCGTACAGAGGTCGCCGAGTCTTTGCAGGAGCAACAGTAGGGCTCTGTGGGAGTGATACGGTGCTTGGGACGGGAGCGGAGTGGCCGGGCTGGGAGTTGATCGATGTAGCAGCTGTTGATGTTCTCGTCATCGTCGTAGGCGTAGAATTCGTCGAAGACGAGGTATACCGATTCTTGTCATGTTCCGGGAGATCATCGCCCTTGTTGTCCCCGTCCTCCTCTCCGTCTTTCTCCGCCGTGTGCCGGCGCGAAAAGTGATACCCGGGCAGGTCGTCCCGAGAGACCGACCTCCCCATGCGGAGATCTTCCATGGAGCTTGTACCTCCCCTCAGTGCCTTCGGTGCTATTTTGTACACCTTTTGTCTGCCACCGAAAAGGACGTTTCCTTCACCCTGAGGACGCGAACGATTCATGACACTTGTAGAGTCTTCTTCCGATATCCTTCTCTCCTCAGAGTTTGAGGTCAATCGGTCATGTGCTGACGCGACTGATCCGGAGATGGACGATGTTTCGGCAATATCTCCCAGCCCCATGAAGCGCGACGACGAAAAACCATCTGGCCCGCACAACACGTGCCCATCAATATCAGGACCCGCAACAAAGCTACCGTCTTTCGCCGCCGCCGCCGCCGCCGCAGCAGCAGCAGCTTGCTCTTGCTTCAGAATACTGAACCGGTTTGCCAAATTGGGCATCAGCAATGACGTCCGGAAGTCATCAGTTGGTGGCAGAGCAAATTCGAGTTCAACTTGAGGCGGTTCTTGAGGTACTGGTTTGCTTCTCCCGAAGAAACCCTTTGATAGGGCCGGAACCGGAGGAATATCCTCATCATCAGCGCCCTTGGTCTTCTTCTTCGTTCGTAGACGATGCATTATGTTGAAGTAGATGAACTAAAGCTGAATTGCAAGTCGGTAGCCCCTTTAGTCGTTGATGAGCGCGGAATAGCAGTGAGCGTATATAAAGTACGTGTGGACGAGTGCGGTTGATTAGTCTGACTTTGCGTTGCGTTCCTGACCAGGTTACTGAGAATTGTAATATATTACACGGGTAAATCTGTTCTCAATGCTTCAACAGACGTAGCCCCTTGCGTGCGATATTTGAGTGTAAGCTCCAAAAAACGAAGGGTTTGTATTCGATGAGAAAAGAATGTAATCTAGAAGCTCGTCGTTAGTCGCAAAAGCACCCCCCTGTCGGAATGGTCGAGCAGTCGTCTGCAATAAAAACCAACCTCAACCTCCACAACGCTCGACAGCACCTAACCCAGAAGTATCCCCGAAGTGTCCAATGCACTCTTTGAGAGGGTGATGCCGATGAGTTGTTAATTAACTCGCACGTGACTGAATGCACCGTCAAAATGGCGCGTACAACAGTTGTCGGTGGTGAGAGGGAATAAACGGCAATTGTCGTGTCGGCCAAAAGAATGACCGGAAAGGAGTGACTAGCGAGAGACGGCGGAAATGCAGAGTGCGAACGAATGAATGTGTGGACGTGCAAACTGGACGAGTGCACTCGGGTTAGGTATTTCTCGTTCTGTTTGTTGCAGCAGCGATGGCTTCGTCGTGTCGTTGAGATGGTGATGGTGCTGTGATAGCAGCATGTGCGGAAGGACGGACGAGAAGAGAGACGAGACTCGAAGGGAGGAAGCGAGCGAGTGAGAAGGGAACGTGCGAGGACCCACTCGATCGAGAGAAGATAAAGAGAGCTAACTTACTAAGTAGGATCGTACTATAGTACTAGCACTTCACTCTAGCAGACTCGATGTCAATGTCAACTCGCTCTTCGTAAAGGAGAAAAAAATATTATTCAGTTTGGGGGGAGAAAAGAAATATCGGGGGAGAATGGGGGCCAGTTGGAACATCTTTTTCCCTCCTCGTATCTCGCAGCATGCGCGATGAGAGGTAATTTGCTATCTGTCGGAAATTACTCTGCACAGGAGCTCCCGCGCTCTCCAATTCCCAACCCCAATCCGCATCCCCCGGTACGACTGGACTGAGACTTGGCTGTTCTTGAAACGTAAGAATCTATCTCAGATGCCCAGGTTGAGAAGTAGCGAAGAATAGAATTTTTCGTCATCTTCGATTGCTCATCGCGATGAGGTTGATGCAGGCTAGACGTGACAATGCAATGCCGATCCAACGAGTACCGGGGAAACAGAATCATCTACGCTGATAGGTACAATCGATGCGCCACATACGCACTGACAACCCGTGGCTCATGCTGCTTGAGCTGGGCGACCGATGTGTACTATACGTTCACAGCATCTCCATCTCAAGTTCATTCGGCATTGAGTCCGGTGACCAGGCGGTCGGTATACTTTATACCTCTCCGAACTTCCGCGAATTATATCGAAGGTTCTCTGAAACCTCCATTGCTTCACGTACAGTTGAAGATGCTCACGTCCGGGGTGAGGGATTCTTCAGCGTACCCCTGTCTAACAGCATTTAAGCTCCATACTAAGTACTTTCTGTGACAATGACTTCCCATAGCGGTTTAGTCTCGAAGTGTGGTACAGTCGCGCAATAAAAATAAGTGGACACACGAAGATCACGACTTTGTCAACAACCATTCAACCAGCACCCAGATGTCATCTCTACCCCAATGAAGTTTATTAACACACTCTCTAAGATGATACTCCTCCCTTCTCACAGTGTTGAAGCTTTCTGGAGGTTGTGGTTACATTGATTCATATACCAATTATACATTATGTCCACTTATTTTTGTTGCACGACTGTACACGCCAGGGCTCCGACACTATTAGCGGTATTAGCGGTTAGTCCACTTCCCGTTACAGTAGCATTTCCTATCCTGAACTTTTCCACCGAAAAGGTGTTACCTTACACCAGAAACGAATACTGCCCATGTCTCTTAGCTGTCCCTCCACCATCCATCTCCCCTCGGTAGTCTCTCTCCGTGTTGCGAAATTCACCTCCCTCTCTCAATACTGCGCCTTCATTACCACTACCCCGCAGCCACATCAGATACTCCTCAGAAAGTACTCTCACCTATAGCTGTAGGGAGGCGGTGGGCGTTGGATACTTTGCGAGCCACTGCTGTGGAGGAGAGTATTAGGAGGTAGCAATTGGACCAGTGAAGAAAGGAGAAGACATAGATGTAGTTCGGAGTGTAGAGTTAGCAGAAATCATCTGTCATGATCACTCAAATCACAACAATTGGTCAGATCAGAGGTACTCGCTCTAGAAGCCGTCCTATCATTGCTGTCATCTATCAATACTAGTATCATGTAGCGAAGATCTAGTTCGACTGCAACCATACTCCGACAAGATCCTTGATCTCAAAGCTTAAAGTGCTGTGCTGGTAACATTTTAGTGTCGCTTAGAAGAGCGCGTATATGGAAATGTTGGAGAAGTATAGACCCGCTTACGCCGAGAAATCGGAGACAGGCCATAGTCCCAGTGAGATCGAACGGTAGCGTTTATGAAAAAATACCGTGATAAATGGTGAGACGCCCGTCAGGTCGAAGGATGCCTCAACAGAGAATTGGTACTCTGCGGCTGGTAGTGAAGTATTCCTCTTTTCATTCCGGAAAGTCTCTTCCTTATCCTCTATAGAGAGCTAAGGAAGGTAGCCAGTGCGGACGCTTAGGTCGGTCACCAAGCTTGAACCGGAATTAGAACACTGCCATCGGCTTTCTAGAGCCTCGCGCCGTCCCTTGCTTGCCTCATCTTCGTCGGAGCTATTATGAAAGAATATCAGCCCGCTAGTTTACTGGCACTGGAGAAAAGCCTTACCCTGGCACCATCTCCCCTTGCTGGTCTGGTTGTCGTCGTTGCGGTGTAGTCCTGGGAGATATTGAGAATGTGCTGGCTAAACTGGAACGGAACAAAAAGCTCTTACCGTCCTGACACTCCTCCATTCAGCGCTCTGCTCTCCTTCCTACTGAGTTTTGGAACTCCCCGGCTCCACTCCGGGGACAAGTGAAGTCTTACTGCGCCTAATACCTCACCCCTCTCGCTCCGTCGCCGCTCATTGCAGTCCGAATACCCGGTTCAAAGTTGCCAAGCAGCTGCATAAACCAGGCCTTGACGTTCCATCTCTGCAATACGGCAGGGTCAACGCCGAACCTCCTGCAGATACCCGACAACCCGTCAATGAATTGAGTAACAACTTCTGGATACACTCTATAAGAAACAGTGCTTGTAATTATGTTGCCGAAAAGTGGATCCGTCGTGTGATCTCAGTGTTAGATTTGCACCTCGGACTCCAGTTTCAAGAGCTCGAAAGAAGGGCCTATGCAACTCAGTTTCTCAGGTTACTATGGATAGCGCCGCCAAAACAGATCTTTGGGCATGCACGCATCTTCTTTTCTGGTGCACGGAATATACAAAAAATCCCAAGTTTTGGGTATCGTCATTCCAGATGCTACAGAATGCAGAGAAATTACGGTTTCCGAAAAAAAAAAAATTTGTTTACAGTAGTGGTTGTGGCCCCGGGCCCAAACTGGGTCTCATCTGAATTTTATATATACCGTCTAGATCTTACCTCGTCAAATTTGATGGGCACTGGATGAGAAAAATGCTGTTCGCACTCGGCAATCACGAACACTTTTGCAACGCTGAGATCACATGGCGAACTTACTTTTCTGCGACAAGAGTACCCCCAAGACGATTAGAAGACTCTGAAACGACGCTAGTCGCTGTCATGGGGTATATGATGCAGATCGTATCATCTGTGCAAAACACGACTGCGCACGGCAACATATTCACGCTCGCGAATTGGGTTTGGTTGGTTGGTTGGTTTGCTGGTGGGTGGGTGAGGCGATGAGGTGATGAGGTGCAGTTCCTTCGCGAAAGGAATCAGCATCTCCTGTCGTGGAATGACTGGTGCGGGGTTCCCGAGATGCTGCAGCAGCATTCATTTGTAGCAAGCCTTGGCACCTGCAAGGTACCGATCAATCAGGATAAGCGAGCGACAGACAAAACACAAACAGGAGTAAGAAAGACCGACTGGACTCTTCAGGGGCAAGAAGAGAGTGGATGAACAGACACCTGCATCACCGCTGCAATCGGTAGCCATTCATTCATCTTCATCTTCCTTCTATGACAGTCGTAGCCGCTCATATGCACGCTCTTCCCGAGTGGATGGGCGGTTACTTAAGCTGGTGAGATTAAGGTATGTGGGATGAAACGTCCCCGCACCCGCAACATCCATCCATCCACTCTGAACGCCCCTCCCGAGTGCGGGTGAGATCGTCACGAAACAAAATTGCTTACCTTAATCTCACCACTAATGCCCTACTGCATATCGCACACAACACGAAAGTCTAGCAACCGAGAACAGCCCACGTGAGTACAAATTCATGCAGACATATTTCATCACGCATGATATCATCCGTAGTACCAGGTATAACGTATAACGTGGCAAGCCATCTGCAAAAAAGCACGGAAATCATGTCGACGTTTATTGGAGGACGGCTAGTCATCCCACGCCCGAGTCCGCGGAAAGCGGGGAAATACACCAGAATAGTATAACCCTTCCGTAGTGCAACAGCATTGGTGTGCGGGGACGATTGGGGATTGAGCATTCTTGATCATCAGGTCGACATTCCCGAGCCGGCATGCCGAATCACCTTACCTTAACATCCGACCAAGACTTTCGAATGTGCCCTACCTGTGGAATGCATAATTACACCTACTCAATGCATTTCCAGTCTCGCTCGCTCCAATGCAGTATTGATGGGAGGCTGAAACGTCCATCACATCACGGCGATGTGGTTCGCCCCCGTGTTTTTGCCACTGTTCAATTACCACCGACTGTGCTACGTGCATGATCAAAGTGATCAATCTCCACCGACGAATGCTGAAGCAAGAGGTACCTCGTATCGATAGCCCGCGAGCATAGAGTGGTAATATATACTTATCCATGCGAGTTCCTATGGCGAACTAACTCTCTACACATGTAGGGCGTGGCATTGTGTCGTGGGTGGAATGTGTAAAATGTGTGTGCGAGAAGACAGCAAGTCACAATTGCAAGTATACACGCGGATGATTGGCCGGGACCCATCATCTGCCTTCCTCTGACATCCACAGGGCTACTTAATTGGGCCGATCCTTAGTCGTATGTAAAGGCCGGAGATATCTGCGAACCCCGTTATACGGTTCACTCTGGGATCTCTGCCCTGTCACTCGGCCTTAGCGCTGATAGTAAGCTTATGGGCACCTATTTCAGAGGGTCAGACTAGGTATAGGTAGGGCTAAGTTATACTTAGCACAAGGCATGGAGCGAGCCAACTCTGATTTTGGCATGTGTATATCTCGAGATCTTCCCACACGCAAACAAAGACGCCCACAGAGAAGCAAGCTGTAGTTTCATAAAATAAACTTTGTGGACACACGAGGCATCCGGGCGGAAGGATTTGGTATAACTTCAAAAAAGTTAGTATTTCAATGAACCAATCGAGCGAGTGAGTGCCTATGAACAAGTCTCGAAGTTGAGTCTCATTGTATCACTCGAGGTCGAGAAATTACTAGGACCGCCGTGTCTCCGGACAGTCAATTCTTACAGTCAACTCGCGCCAGTCAACTTTTCGGATACAGTAAAAAGCAAAGGAGAATACAAAGCTACAGATAGGAACCCGAATGAATGTCATCAAGAGTAACTCACCATATCCGTCTAGCTTTGAGTGTCAACTTCTGTTCATATCTCATCTCATTATAAGACAAAACAATGCCATCTATGAGGGGGTTAGCATATCGGGCAAACACCCACTGTGCAAAGATCAGAACCCGACTTCCAAGTCATTGTTGGCAAGTACAAAGAGCTGATCGCCACATGGCGCTGGTGTGCAGGAACTTGGATAACAAAACTTGGACAATTCCCAAACCCTTTCAATTATATTTTAGGCGGCATGACACTCAAAAGTTGACTGGCGCGACTTGACTAAGAATTGACTGTTCGGAAACACGGACGCCCCTGGACAATAATCCATCCTTGCGGCCATTATGCGCGCCAAAAAGAATCGTACACAACATTTGCCATTCTCCTGGAAGATCACACATGCTTGCTTCAACGGAGTACAAGCTACTTAGGTATTGGCTAAACTGCCTTGCAATGTGCCACGATTCAGGAACTCCGCCCCGAATTCTGGATTCATTGATGTACTTACTATTTGGAATAGCTATTGGAGTCCACTTCGAATGCTATGAAATGCCCCTCTATGATTATTCGCTGTCACGAGATATTGCCACAATATAGTAGACCTAAAGCTCTTGCACTTGGGTGTTGGAAGCTTAATGGGCACGGAACGGTGTTTGGAAGTGTTATTGTGTACAAAGTTCATGCAATCTGCCTCTCTTGCTTGTTCGGGAGAGTAGAAGGGACAAGAGCTAGTTAGATGTCCCCTCCACTGGCTGCTGGACGCAGGATCGGGTAGAATTTCAGCAACAGGTAGTCATATCGTATATCGTTCCTCACCGTCTTCATGCCAACCTTAAGTCTCTAACAGCCTACACTTCTACACTTGTGCTGATCTCGCACTTTTTGTACCCTAGCCTATCACCCATTGGTTGCAGGCCATGAGGAAACCCTCCCACTAAAGATCATGCGCATGGAAATTTACCTACACTTGTTAGCTTCCAGTAAGGGATATCTATTTCTAGCTATTACCCATAGCTGAGTTTTAAGATATCGATTGCGAATTTTACGCATTTTAGCCGAGGCAAAGAAGTGAAGAGGCGCGCTTAATGGCGGGAAATTCCAAATATCTTGGAAGGATAGGGAGTCCAGAGGCATCCCGGGAATTACTTACACCAGTCTTCGGGAGTACATACCTTCCACGAAGTAAGATCTCTTATTCCCGACTCTCCAAGTTTATATTACACGAAACACCTACTTACACGGAAGCTCCTCAGGGCCTCCAATGCTGAACTCATAATATGACCAGTTACGCCAAAAACCATAAGGTACAAAAACGAATGACACCCTGTGAAATTGGTTCCCTCCGTGCCTCTTGACAAGCATCAATACCCCGTTGTTTGGCATGGGAAAGACGACCTGCTCCGGCAGACTGTAGTGCATACACTTCCCAACACTAACCGCATACATCCCGATAGACTCTTCCTCCTTGACGGTGTCCCACCCTCCTGGGAGGTGCCAAACATCCACAGTAACCATTCGATATGTCTCGGGCATCTTTATTTACTCCCCTCTTCCTGGAAGGTCGCTTGACTTGGTAACCGGAAACTCCTTCTCTTATCGGCGCCGCTTGACTCCTGAACCGTAGATATCCTTTCTCGTCCACACTGCCCTTCGGAGCATCTCGTAGCCAGAAGTGTATCCCCAAAGACCTTCCGCAAATACGCAAGGTCCCTCCCTTGTCTCAGTGATGATTCCATTTACGTTGGTCTCAGGAAAGGCAGGCATAGTAGATATGAAGGGTGATGGTTCGAGATCGAAAAGCGTAGTTCCTATCCAATCCACCCTCCCGCCATTTTGCATTTTACGTGATCCTTTGCGCTAGTGCAATTGTCGCCCCGTGCCTGTCGTTTTCGTCGAACGCATATGGCTCCAATTCGACTCCGAAAAGGCCCATCATGCTAAACGCCATATCGACGGCCCTCGACGAAGTTCGCATCCATACACTTCTCCAAAGATCGCAATACCTAGCTCCCTCGTCGTCACTCTGCATCGTGCTCCAGAGCGCATAACAATCCGTGAAGTTCAATATTTTCATCTTGAATGTGTGTTCATCCCGGCCTACAGTAATTGTGGAGCATCCCGGCGTGGTTAATGAAAGTACAAAGGATAAATCCGCGACTGCCAAGTATCCAACCTCAACTTCTCCAACGGGCAACAGGGAAACTGCATGTTATGTGTACGAAATGGGGAGTCTTCCGCAGTACAAGAAATAAAAGTTTTGTCACCTTGGGGACCAAGGCTTCTTGTAATGTTTAGCTCTCTTTGCCCATGTTATCTCTTCGTTGAGCCTTGCGAGTCTACCTAGACCGGCAGCAAGCACCAGACACAGATCGCAGCTCCTGAATATGGTGTGCATTTCCTTAATCTGCTAATTTTTGTCGTTGCGGCTGGTCAGCATAATGCACAGTCTGTCGAGCCAGAGCAGTTCGCAGTTTTCGAGTAGCGCAGCGCGGCAGCAAGTCGCCAACAAGTCTATGCTTATAGGTCCACCAACATGTTGGTGCGGAGACTCTAATAGCTGCGCCTTTGCCAAGTTCTGAACCAACTTCAGGCTGTTCTTATTATCGACAATCACAACACTCGGAGGTATAAAATAACACTAGTACTGTAAAACAATAGACGACTATGTCTTGCTTAAAAGCCCGAATCAAGTTGCGAGAGTGGGTGGTGAAACTTCAAACGTTGATAATTTTTTGTTGCAATTTGATGGGAACGAATCGAGTTTATTACCGAAATGGGTAATTATCAGACTCCCCTAACCTAGAATTTCCAGATTGATGCAAGTACCAGAAATGTTATTAATTTTTCCAGGCCTAAAAATGAAAAACTGCTGCTGCGCGAACAGATTGGGCGAAAAATCTCTTTTGGACTAAATCGAATGTACACGTGCACTTAAATACACCTGTTCATTCGGCTTGACTGCTATTTTCGTCCATAATCTGGTCCTCATACGCAATATGGTGGGGGAGAGAAGAACCTCGACCTTTTAAATGCCATATAAAACTTTAATCTCTTGGATAGTCGAAACCCTCCCACGAATGAGCCCGAAGACTGCTAGATCTCATCTGTTATGGTACTTTCAATATTCCCACTCATTTCTTCACTCATTCGTGTGTAGACTAGAGATTTAAGCAATATTCTACAATCCGTTTTTCATCAGACCGGTTTTGCAAATTGCAACCTGTGAAGGCCTAGGGAGCACAAGCGGTTACCAACACGTTCAACTTTGCAATACCAACACCGGAGGACTCTCTTGTCAATTAGGCGTAATCTATAAGTGTAAATAGGTAGGGGAGTATTTTCCATGCGGAACGGGCCGCTAGGGTGGTATGAACTTAGCGTAGGGTACTGAAGGTGGATAGCTGGAATTGACAATATATTAATTACCCAACGGGTAGAAAGGCTATATATCTAAAGTAGCCCTCCGCATGGTAGATAACAAATTAACACAGCAACCAGAATTAGTATTTGGCACGAGACAGGACGAGACGAGATCTGAGTACAGCCCGGGACTTGGATTCTCCTTTTTGTCTGCGGCACACTAAGCTCTCCTCGTCCTGCTCTCCACAAACGCTCAAGTTCATGCAGACATTTAAGCAGTTTCATTACTTGTGTCTTCAGGGTGGTCTTAGAGCAGTGTTCTGAAGCGGTTAGATCGACCGGTCAGATGCGGTCATAATTTCGAAGCCGCTCTTGATACAGATGGGCCCGGTTGCATGTGGCATATATCTAGCGTATTTACAGAGCCTACAGATATCTACGCATAGGAAGATATCTACAATCTCCGAAGATATCTGGCGTTTAGAGAAGGTAATGATAGATACTGGACTCTTTCTGACGCTGGTAAAGATTTGGTAGTGGTACTCTATATATACTGCCCTGGGTTTTGCAGAGTGCGATTGTGGACCTGCAAGAAGCCGGCAACGAAGTGAGTGCATTGCTCTTTTCTGTCTCCTTAATGGTTGTTTTGAGACTGGCTGTAGGGTTTCTTGTCCGCCACTCATCTCCCACTTAAGTTGGTCGTGCAACCCACAGAGCGAATGTTAGTTTGGCGTTTCACTGGCTCTGGCCTTCGTGCGTCCGATGCTCGCAGCAGCGCGAATAAGAGAATCCTCCATCCGGATAATTTCGTGTCGTGTCAGACCCCGCTTCATCTAAGCCGGCCAGGATGTGATTGGCGGCCCTGGGCTCATTTGCAAGTGGTAACGAGAGCAGCTCTAAGCCGTTAGCCCGGTCCGACAGAGGCGCCACCGCTCGCCTGCAACTGGCGCCGAGTGTGATCGCGAATTGTTGCGAATTGCTGCGTGAAGGGCATCACGACAAATCCCCAGCGTCGACGAAACAATCGGCGACTCGATCATCAGCCACTCGGCTCTCTTTCTCGTGCTGCACAGATCGATGCGCTCTCTGTCGCGTCTGCCGTTCCGTGTTTCAGACGCTTGGCCACCTATTTTCGGCGCCCGAGTGGCTGCAGTGCACATGCGCAAGACAGGGGTGCAGCCAGTACAACAGAGTCCGTTTCTTCCTCTTTTCTCTCCATTCTGTTTCTCTCCTCTCACTCCATCACCACAGTCGCTCTATATTCGTCTTCTTTCATTCCTCACTCATTCAGCTTGAACTGTCTGTCTTTACACCAACTTGGAGTTGCTCTCTGCTCGAATTATCGCATCGCTACATATTATCCCCTAATCCCTACTTTTCTATCCCGCTCTTGATCCGCCACAATGAAGTTTTCCCTCTCCGCCCTCGTTCTGGGTCTTGCAGCTGTAGCGTCTGCGGCTCCAACCACCAGCTACTCCGCCGGTTTCAACCTGGGTGTGTTTCTCTTTCGTTACCTGCGGAAAGCGGATGTGGCTGACGGTTCGCAGGTGCAAACCACAAGAGCGGCGCATGCAAAACCACCGCGCAGTATCAGCAGGAATTCAACAAGATCAAGTCATGGTCCAAGGGCGGAAAGCTCACCTTCAACACCGTCAAGATGTTCTCGACCGCGGACTGTAATGCTCTCGTCAACGTTGTTCCTGCCGGTACGTTGCCTCCTCCGTTCCCCTTGGTAATAGCTGCTGACATGAAACAGCACTCGCAACAGGTTTCAAGCTGTGGGTGGGAGTCTGGAACGTTGATGACGCCAAGTTTGGCCGTGAGAAGGCGGCACTGGAGCAGGCTATGAGGAAGTGGCCGGACACGTCCAAGTGGTTGAAGGGTATCAACGTCGGCTCAGAGAGTCTGTATCGTAAGGAGGTCACAGCCGCGAAACTGGCGGGACAGATTAAAGGTGTGTGTGGATGCGCTTCCGGGATTCAGAGAACACCGTGCTAATAGATTGCAGATGTCAAGGGTATGGTGCAGGTTGCCCTCAAGTCCCCAAACGTCCCTGTCGGTACAGCTGATACGTATGTTCCCCAACACCCATCCCACTGTCTATTGACTGACACCCGTGTAGCTGGACTTCCTGGGTTGACCCTGCAAACAAGCCAGTGATCGCGGCCTGCGATGTGGTCCTGATGAATGGCTTCCCGTACTGGCAGGGCGCCCCTGTCGAGCAGGGTCTCACCAAACTGAAGGAGGCAGTCGCCAACACCCGCAAAGCAATCGGCTCGTCCAAGCCATTCATGATCGGCGAAACTGGCTGGCCATCCAAGGGTGACAACTTCGATGCTTCGGTCGCGTCCACGCAGAACCTACAGAAGTATTGGAAGGCTGCCGCGTGCTGGTTGCAGACCACCAATTACCCCTGGTACTGGTTTTCGGCTTTCGATGAGCCCAACAAGAGTGCTGAGCGTGGCGGTGTTGAGCGGAATTTTGGTGTTGGTTCGTACCCTCTCACCTTCTCACGTGACTCCGCATACTAACAGGATGCAGCACTCGACAGCCAGCCGCTCAAGATCAGCTTGAAGTGCTAAGTCTATGTACGTACGTATAGAGGAGGTTGCATTGGCAGATAAATACTCTTGCATTTTTTATTTGGTGGGTTGGGTTTTAGAAGTGGGTTTGCGTAACATACATACGGTCTCTATTTGGGGCGAGGAGGGGAGGAGGGATGTAATTATTGGGAAAATTGATACGGGACTGCATTGGTACACTTGTCTTGCTGGGAGAACATGAATATGCACTACGCTCACCATACGCGTGCATGAATACGAAGGACCGAACGTTACATGGTGGCGGTTCGGATTGTCCAAATGGGCCTTGATTCGAGTGGGTAAAGAGGGTCTAAACGTTATGCTTAATTTGCCGTGCACTTTCGCTCTCTCCGGAACGCTTCATGGTCAATTACTCGTGTTTAGCATAGATACTAGTACCCACGGTCCCCCACTACTACAGCGGAAGGCAATTTTGATGTCTGACCCTCAGCGGCACCGGGCGTGCTGCGAAATACAACCCTCGGTAAATAGATTCAGAACTTGTCTTGAGGTTTATTGGAGTAGAGGGCTTAATCATCACTGGATCTTTTCTCCTATAGAAGGCTGAGTCGTATTGGGGCCCATAAACCGCCTTATTGGGGCTGCAGAGAAGGGCTGATATGGATAAAAATTGGGTGGGTGATGAATGTATAAAAGTGGAGAAGCCTGAGACGGCGTGCTATTTATTGACAAAGGAGTCGATTCTGAATCTGAATACGGTCTCAGGTCAGTACTGTTTATAACAAAAATAGTAATGGGTGGCTATCTCTTGGGAATTTGCAAAGGAAGCAAGGGCTAGGGTAGCCAGGACAGTGCTGAATAACATGTTGGATTGTTTGGTCGAGAGGGTTGAATAAGTCTAGTGCGGATTGTGAGAGTGAACGAGTGAATCTGGGTGACAGACGATGGTGGAAACCAACAACCATCGACAAAGACGCTACTACCCCTATTGAAAATCAATGCTCTCTTTCCGTTGCAGAACGCCGCATCCCCGCCAACCTCCAGAACAAGAAAAATGGAAAAAGAAACGAAAACAGGAAAACAGGTACAAGTAAGGCAGAGCGAGGAAATGCCTAGGTATCCGCTACGCCCCCTTGAGGCTAGAAATCCTCTTTTCAATCTCTTCAAGGAACTTCTTATATGTCGGCTCGTATGCTTCTTCAAAAACCGGATCATACACCATATCCATCGGGACGTCACAATCGGAGTCAAAGTCGGAGGCGTCACCCTCAGCTGTGGCGATGGGGACGAGTCGCGATGGGTCAGCAACTATGTACGGCCAGAGGATGTTACGGAGCATAACAAGCATCTTGCCAAGTCGTTTCCGAAACGTCTCGTCCAAGTCACTAAGAACTTTGGCTTGGAAGTTCGGGTACATCATCAAAGCTAATTTTAAATGACCTTGCGTCTCCATGTAGAAGGCAGTACGGGTCGGCTGCCGGAAGAGATGTTGCTCTTGGTGATTAGTGACTTTCACTTTGCCATTTGTGTAGGTGGTTCCAAGGTACAAAAGAATGTAGAGAAAGGATTCCAGATCATGCAATGGAGTGTGCACAAGTGCCGTTCCTTGAAGAATGCCAATTGCCATAAAGTCGAATGTTCCAGTACGCTCAATCGCGCCAGAGCGTTGCGAGTCGTACTTGACGGCCATATCGAAGTCGATTAGCATACCCTTGGATTCAATTGTTGCATCTTCAACAAGGACTACATTATTGATCGACACATCCCGATGCACATATCCGCATTTTGAATACAGGTGCCAACAACCTAATATTTTGTCACTTAGCAATTGATGATAAAATATGTTAAAAAATACCTTTGACCGCATCCCGAATACCCATCAGCAATTCAGTGTACGTTTTGAAGTGGTGTAGAGGTTTTCCAATTGGCGAAATGACCAAGCGAGACTTCGTCCGATCGTTGAAACGCCAGATCCCGGCCGTGAGCAGGGACGCTTCGTCGACCAAGTCCATTTGATTCTTATTGTCGTCGGTACCGCCTACCATTCTCCCACCACTAGCGTCGACCTTCCCCATGGCCAACTTGATTCGTTTGTTGGAAGCCGACTGGTCAAGCTCAGAATTAGGTCCCGAGCGCCTTGTGGATCCATTATCATCATCGACAATGGCCTCGCTCCGTGGAGATCCGGAAGATGGTGGTTCGATCATCACACCACTCAGGTCAATGCCTTGCCGAACCAAGGTGGAAACGCGGCCCATATCCTGATGGAAATGGAACAGTGGTAATCCTATAGCGGCCTGCTCTGGACTTAAGCTCCGTAAAATTGTCTCTTCGATAGCCATTATCGGGGCCCGCCATTGCTCCTTGACTGCCAAATCCCAATGTACGGGTTTTGGGCTCTGAGATGCGGTTGTAGACGATGGACTGCATATTCTCGCAGCAAAAACGGCTGTTCCTCGGCTGTGGATCACAATTCGTCGCGCCAACGGTGTCTTAACATTAATCTCAAGACATTTCATGGAACCCTTAATTTCCGCCTCGATAAAAGGAAGAGCCGCATCCGACAGGGAATGATAAACGGTTGCATCATACACGATGCTATCCGCTTCTCCCTCGGGCTTCCAGCGGATTGTCGGGTCGAAGCCAAGCTCACTCGCGTCCATGCAGGCAAATCCGATAATTGCCTTTATGAATAGAAGCGGCTCTTTGTGAATACTGATCAACTTGGTTCCCAATCCACCGTCTCGATCGAATATCCAAGCCCTAAAATCTTCTGCGCACAAAGTAAACCCGTGTACCCACATTCGAGTTTGCTGAGCTCCGAAAATTTCTCGCACGTAATTCGCTAGCTGTGCAATTGTGCTGTCGTAGTTAGAGTACTTCGTGCTCTGTTTCAACTCTCCCGGCAATCTGACCGTCTTCCAAGAAATCCGCTGCTCAGAAATGGAAAACATACTTGGATCGTAGAGATCTTCGCCGGTGTCATATGACCTCATCGACGAAAGAACAATGTCGGATTTTCGTAAGCAATCCCCGTCCGTCAGAGGAAGACCGGCTGAGGTTGAGTAGGCGGATACACGCCTCCTGCCTTTGTGGACTCTCGCCATTTCTGCTGAAAGTTCGGTTACTACCGAATCCAGCCACCCCAGCACAGTCTTTTCCGTCGGGATGCCGCGTGGCCAACCAGCCCATCTTCCAGTAGTTCCCCCCTGTGCCTCGATATACAGGCCGTGTTGTACCGCATATTCATACAGACTGGGGAGCTTGGGGAGTTGTGGGAGGTCGGTCAAACGTTCAAGAAGACCCGGTACATCTCTTGCCATTGTGCCATATAGCTCGTTGTAAAGATACATGTCCATATTATTCCGAGTAGTCCTGGAAGAAGGGCTATCCCAGGCCGATGAGGGACGGACTTGATCCGAGTTGCGACGGAACGGGGTCGGAAAGACAGGCTCAGATGGTGTAGCTTTCTGCCCCGAGTCGGTATTGGTGTGCGTCTTTGTGAACTTGTTTTCAGGGGCTGAGTGGTGGCGCTGGTGTTTGGGAGTCTGAAACGGTGCAGACCGCGAGGCCTTCGGTGTGGTCGGTGGCAGTGCAGCGGGTGAGATTGAATGGTGTGATTGAACGGTATGGAAGCTACAAACATCTGTGGCGGAGTTGGCGCGAGGAATTGGCATGCTAGGCCCATTCTGCCACGTGCTATCTACATCTAATCACTCATGATCTAATCAGAGCATACCCATGTTACTTGGCATGCGGGATCGCGTATACACGCGTCCTCCCTCTCCGCAAAGCAGCGGAGGGTGGCAATTGCTGAGGAGGTATTACCTCGCTGCAAAGATCGTTGGCGAGATGTGTCTGCTGGCGAAGGTCTCGGCGATTGTGGGGTTTTTTTTAGAATGGTTAGATGCTTCAAGGGAGAAGAGACAGTGCGGCTGTATGCTGGGACCTGTGAGAAGACCGCATCTGGGTTGAAAGGATAGATACCGGTTTTTCGAAAGGCAACCTTAATATTTGCTGGGGTATAAGCGGCCGAGCGTGCTGCAGAATAGAATTTCCAAAACGATCCTTTCACAACACCGGTTCGGGTTTTTCGCATATGGTCATCCGCAGTCTTGCCGTAGAAACGTTGTAAGGGACCAAAGATACCGACATCCAACGGCTGTAAAAGATCAGTGGAGTGTGCTGAGAAGCAGAAGAATACGATATTGTGGGCCTCAACATACTGACAGAATTCCAATGTCAGATGTGAGCGGTAGCCATCTAAAATCAATAGTCTTGGATGTTCTTCACAATTGGAAGTGGTATGATATTCAAAGTGTTTCAACTACTCTAAACCTAGTTCATCATCGGTCTACCCATTGGAGATGAGGCAAATACTGCATCAGGATCGGAGATTTCTGAATGCCAGCCCATGTACTGGCCCGCACCCTTGACAACAACAAAAGACGGTAGATCTATAAGTCCTGCACTACAGCATTCCAGAACTGTAAGCATTACCCATGTACCATCATGAGTAACACATGGGGGACGTCTCCCCCGACGACAAATAACCTTGGCGTTTGAAGAATAACTAAGTATTGTTACTTTTGCATAAGATGGTTGATTGTACAGTCTAACTATCGTGGGAGCTTGTATGCTCATATACAGTAGCCCGTGTATGCCTTTGTGCGCACTCAGCTAGGCATGACCCGCTGAATCCCATCAGCGCAACTGTGTACCTTCGGCACAGCTGAATACCCTCCGCAGGTATCTGCAAGTGACGTAAAAGATCTAAGTTTACATGCAACACTCCCCTCTTGCTACACTCCGTGGAGCAAGAAACAACAAATACAAATGCAGCGAATGGACAAGCGTACGTGCGCCAGTTATGATCCCATAGCAGCCTCCTTAAACCCTGAGATGTGACAAGTGGGCAGTGAAAGAGTACTACCGTAGCCTGAGGACGGCCATCCATAAAAAACAAAGAAATCCATCGAATCCATCCAAAAGTTGAAACAACCTTAAATCCAACCTTAAATCGACCTCCGTCATTCCCATCCAGTTCCTTCCCATTTTGGTACCATTCCTTACCATAGTCCCATTGCCTTCGTGAATTGTGTGTTTATCCGTGGTAAGGGACATTGTGAGTATATCGGCCACATTTTCATCGGTATATACGTAAGAGTAATCGACTTTGCTGTGGGTATATAGGTCTCGACTATTGTGATCGCATATGTTGGTGTGCTTCGTCCCAGCGTTTATGATTCCGGTGGTAATGTGTCAGAGCACCATGATTGTGGCAGTAGATCGGTAGCAGCGCTGTGTCATCGCGGCCGTTGCCGTGGATATCTTTCCGGCGTTGGAGCAATCATTTGGCTTTGCGGGGGGCTTCTGAGCAAATCTGACAAAACCGGGCGTGTAGGGATACAGTAGGTATTCAGTGGATTCAGCAGCAGATTGACAGTGACTGGAGGTACTGTACCGGGTTTGAGGCTACAACGTCACCTGTCACCTGTCACCTTGAAAAGATTTTATTGCGTTTTTGGTCCACTCTTGACCATTCTATTATAGAAAAAAGTGTCACCTTAAAAAGGTGTTGTAACCTCAAAGCCGGGATGGTTGGTTGAGAGCGTGGGCGCGGGTGCGGGCGGTTTCTGTCTCGTGGGTTTGATAGAAACGAAAGATACTAGTGGCACTAGCCTATAAGTACAAAGTTCAAACTCAAAAGAGAAAACACTGGGTGAATGTGATCATGGTTGGATGGACATGATAATCATGATGGAGCCCCGTAGTTTCCACAACCGAAAATATAATAATCGGGGAAAATATATACTCTATATATAACAAACACCGCCCTTACAGCAACACAAACCCAACGCCAACAGCAATTAACATGGCACACAACCTTCCAACCCGCACTGTCGTCGCCACCCCCTTCTCTGCCGCCGGCTGCTTCGACTGGTTTCCCTCAACCCCGCTCTTTGTATCATTCTTCATCTTCCCACCTGCAGCCTCAAAACTCTTAACATCAACCCTAGCTGGTAGCTCCCCCGTATTATCCACAACCGCCTGAACCTTCGCCACATCCAACTCCTCCTTAAACTCCGTTATATTCTTCATCTCACCGAGACTCTGGGTATCAAAACCCAAACAGATGTCTTTCGCCGGAAAATCCTTCTCAAAAAGCGCGTAGTCGAATTGGTGATTGATGAGTGAGGGTAGTGCGCCTCTTCCACCGGCTTCGAACTCGGCGACGGCCCGTAGTGCGAATCCGAGGCCGCTCTCAATCTTGATTGCGGTGGGGTGGAAAGTGTACTCGTCTTCTGCTGGTGGTTCGCAGGTTGTGGATACATCTGAAGGGTTAGTAGATACTCTGGAGGGATGTGGGAGGGGGAAGTACATACTTCTGAGGGCAGTGGCTTTGGCATAGACCTTTGGGAGGTCTAGTTCGAAGCCTGCGTCGAGGGATGCAACTGTTGCAGCGCCAACCAGGACGCCAAATGTAAACTTTGGCCGCGCGGTGAGGTTGACGGCAAAGCTTAGTTCTCCGTCGAGGGAGTTGAGGTTGAACGGGATCTCATTGATCTCCGATTTATCCCTGGTATCCCGTCAGTGCTGGTGGAGGAAGAGAGAGGGGGGACTCACCATCCTGACGCTCCGGTTTTATTCGACTTCCCATAATCCAACGTTGCCTTTGCACCCTTTGGCACCACCAGCTCTGCGCCATACGTGAAGTTAACGGAAGCACTGGGACCCGTGATATCCATTGCGACCTCAAAGTCGAAGATAGGGCCTATGCTCAACAACGCGCCTATTTGGAACGGCGAAATCGTAACCGGCAACGGCAATATTCGTTGCGTAAATGAGATAGTGGAGCTGGCACCGGCAAACATCTCAATATTTGCTCTAGCCTTGAGATCATCGGCGATCTCGACCTCCAGCATGGCAGTATCAAGAACCACAAGATCGAAAAACTTGCCACCACTTTCCCCGCCGTCTCCAAAGTCCGGGAGATTCGTGTCGACATCGAAGACCGCCTTCACTAGGATCTGGCCTGCGGTGGTGCAGCCAACGCAATTGACGCGGAAGTCGGAGTTTACGCCG
>Ga0307512_10001392_pt1 | contig 34340 bp, 34 predicted proteins | sample 14_EM_MG_FD_200267 | JGI IMG/M metagenome (GOLD analysis project Ga0307512, IMG submission 200267) | Populus trichocarpa ectomycorrhiza microbial communities from riparian zone in the Pacific Northwest, United States - 14_EM | ecosystem: Host-associated > Plants > Roots > Unclassified | place... | reverse complement strand
TTTTTTATAGTGTATACTAGCACCTCCATTATAGAAAAGATAATCGTTCGAGAGGAGATCCAGGATTGGCTCCTCGACTTCCTCCGGCTTTTCTCCCGCTTGGAATTTTTTCCACTTCTCAACAGCCGCTTTACCCGCAAGAGGGCGTTCAGTGTGATATGCCACCCCGATTTCAAAGAGTAAGGGATGGGTCAATATGTCTTTGAACTGTTTCTTCACTGCTTTGCCCCTTCGTACAAAGCGATCTTGAGGAAGCAATGCCGAAAACGGATGTGTGCCATCCTCTAACTTGGATCGGTGTTGCGAGAGCTATTCACGAGAAACGGTAGGTATCGAGGGGAGAATGAGAGAGCAGAAGCTGATTCCCATCATCACCACCTCGGCTCCGCCACTCTCATACCACTCCTGGTCTAAGAATGGCAGGAAGTTTATGGGTCCTGCTGTGTGGAACGGTTGGGAACGATACCATCCCATTGTTCTTCTGCCATCTCCCCACGGAAGTATCTTCGATGAAGCACCCGCGCGGATCCCATCTGACTGAGAACGGAGAGAACGGAGCCAATAGTGATGAAGTGCTTTCTACAACTGGCGACAACGAGGGAGGATCGATCCCGCGAAAAGGTTATTGTCGCCTTACGGGAAAGAGGCGTCTTGAGTTTTTTGGACGTTGTAATTGTTCGCGGCAACGTCGTACCCCCCTACGAACGCCGTGAATAAGTTGACTGGAGGCTCTGAATCCCAAGCGTACTCTTAACCTCTGACGCCGACTCTGGCGGATAATTTGACCAGCAGCTTGCCTCCAGCGTATCTGAGCACTTGACAGATGCTTGTTGGGGCTAACGCTGTGCACCCCCACACATAGGGCTAATCTGGCCTGAAGATCTGGGACAGTTGAGGACGGAGGAAGGGAGAGGACATCGAAGAATGTTCTGATCATTGCTAAGGCGGATGTCCCATCTATCAATAATGTAGTGGCTATGATAAAATAGTGCATGAAAGTGTCCAGGTTTATCGGTCCTGGAGTAGCTATAAAGGCAGGCGAGTAGCTCGTCCGACAGTTGCCTGGGGGTCCGGGCGAGCGATCTTGAGATCGAGTTCTGAAACCACTAAGAAGGCGCTGGGTATTGTGGACTCGAGTTCCTTGGCAGTTGGGCGAGCAGAGGAAAGATCTGTTTTACGGCAACCCACGCCCTCAAGACGTTTTCAGGGTGAAATAGTGACTCCTCGCTGGTAACTACGAGGTAATTCTCTACTAGGTCTGCGACCCCGTTGAGTTTCCCGTCGTAGAAGAAGCCGAGTTCGAGAGGGTTAAGAGGTCGCGTGAAAACTCGTCAGGATGGTGTATCATCGGTGGTTGTCTAAGCTACCGAGTGCATAATTGGGTGGACTCGTCAAGCTTTCCGTCGCGGGGTGTGCAATCTCGTGAGAAAAAATCTCACCTTCATCCCTCCGGGCCGGGAAGAGCCGGAACCGATAAAATAGCCGCCAACCGCGACCACGGAAAATCGCCGTGAGGCTTTCTGCATTCCTTGTGATTGTCGATCGCACCGTTGTGCGTGTTCAACATATGGTTGGCTTGCAAGTACCTGAAGCAGTTCAATCACCTTCCTGGAGAGTTTCTCTGTCTCCTTCATGGGACGTGAGTCCGGATGGTCTCACTGGAGTCATGATATCAGTGCTCAATCTGAAATGTTCCAAGGTGCTGGGACCGTTCCTTATCCACGCGCGGGAACAGCATTTCCTATCTCCATCGTACCCTCTTAACCGTAAACTTCGTTCTGATTCTCATGCGACGTCAATAGCGAGACCTGATCGTTTAACCGGACAGTTTCTGACGACATTGATTTTACGAGATCTTACTCGTCATCTCTGGTAGAGAATGGTAGCGTCTCTTGGGCTAAATTCGCGGCTGATCCAGCGACTGGGTCACTGGAAGTGTCGTATCCAAACGTTCGGTCAGATACCCTTCCCGGAGGTTCCAAAACATCAACTCATTGGGACCGTCTTCCATACTAGCTGGAGTAGGATCCGACAAACAGAAGGCTGGGCTGGTTTGCAACATCACTCGGTTTTACACACAGTTCTAACGGTCGTCCCGCCCACCAACCCCGACCGAAATGGCTCATCGATGCCTCCCCGTCTCCACGTTAACCTCATACAGGGATCTTTCTTCACCATCCTGTCAAAGTCTGGCGGCAATAGTGTTCCTAAGTGGTACTCTGGCAATATATATTCGATGGAGCGATCCCTTCCACGAATAATTGACCTCCCCTCAACTCCTTCCTTGGCATCTCCCACATCTTACGATGTATTCGTCAGTGGGGATTATGAGGTAAGTGCTGTCTGTGCTTTCATTTTCATGCTCGAGTGTGGAGTAGCTCACATTGGGCCTTCTCTAGATACGACTATTTGGGGACCCACGGGTGTACAATGGGACCGATGTGCCAACTCTCACTGTCAGCTTGACGGCCCAAATTGAGCCACCACGGTCAACAGTCGAACGACTTCCCTCCTTGGACGTGATACCGGATTTCATAGATGGCTGGGCGTTTGGGGACACAGTAGGTATCTTCCTCAGGAATTATAGCCCCGGTCGATGGGTGATCAACAGTGTCTCCCTGACTAGCGAGCAGGTAAATGATTTCTCGTGGTGGCGATCTGTCTGACTCTGCCCCAGGAAGGTCTCGGCTTGAGGTTGCTGAGACATACAATTATCCAGCCGTCTCAAGCGAGAGTGATACCCATCGAGATTCTCCAATCACGACCGTTCCGAGGAATCAGTCTTGAATTAATCGTTCACGCGACTTCCCCTTCCGGAGATGAGAAACTGCTGGCATCCTTCCCCGTCATACACCTACCCTATTGGTCATCCAACGCTTCCCCAACATTCTACATAAAGTCCACCTACATTTACTCAGGGTCCAATCCCACCGCGTTTCTGGTCAAACCACCTCTGGAATCACACGGTGCCCCACAGGCACCAGTGGTTGCACTCCGTAGGATTTAGCGACCGTCAATCGGAATCTAACTGCTGACATGTCTGCTCCCATCAGATGGTGCTGGAGTCGACATCCTTGATCTACCTTTCTGGAGAGATGCCTTACCACGGCAACGTCGGAGTTGGACGATTATCCCATCAGGCAGAACATCCTGGGTATGTAATGACGATGGCGTGTATTTCGTCCACGTCACTTAGACTACGACAGGGTTTGGACTGGCACGGTCTGAGCACCGCTGAGGTGTGGTATTGTATCGATGCGTTGGAGAAGCTACTACAGGACGAGGATCTCCCTTGGACCTCTTGGAGTATACCCTCAAATACCCAGGTGGTCCTCATTGGACATTCCAACGGTGGTCAAGGAACGTGGCACATAGCAGAAAGGTTCCCTGATCGTGTCGCGGCAGGCAAATTTTCGTCTCGACCCCCGTCCAAGGGACTAACACGACGCCTTTAGCTGTCCCCGCCGCTGCATATATTAAGTCTCAGGCCTACACACCACTGACGCAATCGCGGTATGTTTACCTCATTATCTGAGACTACCCAGTCTCACACGATGGTAAAGCGCTCGACACTTCGTGGATCCTGCACTCAATTCGATTCTTGAATCATCTCTCACCCCCGATGATAATGATTTGTTTTTATCGAACATTGCAGGTGTCTCTGTCCTTGCTGTCCATGGGTGAGCACATCTCATCACTTCGGGCATTTTGCCTGACATCTCGTCAGCGGCGACGATGAAAACGTGCCGACGTGGCATACCAGAGAGTTATTCAGCATAATGAAGTCACTTTATCCGGCTGCAAACTTCACGTACGGGATCTTGCCACATCGATTACCCGAAACTCAAGTCCGATTAGGTTAAAGGAGGATCCCGGCCAGCGCCACTGGTACGATTCGGTGTTTGACAACGAAATTGTCCAGGGTTTCATACGAAGGCACGTCGAAAAAACGAGATTTGTAGGCAGGTGTACCATCGAGGGAACAATTACCCTCACTGTTGCAGTCCCTGCAGAAAGTGACACCCTTTGCGGGTTACGGATCGAGAAGTTATCTATCCCAGGAAGGTATGAATATTACGGCGTTGAAGGTTTCCCTGTAACACTCACCCAACGGATCTATTACCGTAGGTTGGGCAAATTGCGTATGGCCAGGAGCGACCACGATACTATCGAAATCAACTCAACGAACGTTCGACAATTTACAATGAATTTGGGGAGCAATTCGTCTAGGGTCATAGACGTCGAAGGTCAACCTGTAAACAGAGATAACGGGGAAACTTTCGTTCGCTTCAGTAAAAATGAAGAGAACCTGTGGATGGTACGTTGGATCTTATGCCCTCTAGTCCCCATCTAAGTCGTTCCTCTCAGATCACATATCCTGAGGACCACGTCGCAGATATTCAACCATCAGGTCGACTTTCTCTCATCCTCTCGTCCAAAGGACGTCTTCTGTTCGTGGTCCCCGATGATGATGACCTGTCGTTGTCGTATGCATTGCGCCTGGCCCATGACCTCGATACCTTCCACAAACTAGATGTCGAAATTTCGATGGATACTGAAGCGAATGGTCTTCTCGATGATGGATCGCTGGGTCCACTAAATATTGTCGTATTCGACGGAGTAAAGAAAACGTCCTTCGGTCGACGGCTTTTAGGTGGTTCTAAGCACCCACTCCTGCCTCCTCGTGCGTACAGACGTGGGAGTAGAAGTAATGGTATGTGTCCATTCGGGAAGCAACAAGCCAGAGACTGAGTAACAATAGGTGCCATTTTCCTGCACAAGCACCCGACCCATCCAGACGCGGTAACGATCTTCCTGCAAGCGGATGATGAAGCCTGCATGGAGAATGTTTTGAGATTGTTCCCGATCCGTACGGGTGTCTTTGGCCCAGACTGGATGGTCATCAGCTCGGATATGGCGATGTTGGGGGCGGCAGGTGTCACTGGTGCAGGGTGAGAGTCCAGTACTTTACGCTGCCGTGGTCTGATGCATCGTCCAGACTGTGGGCGGATAATTGGGGGTACTGTGGGACCAGTTCGTGGACCGTATGAGCCATCGGCCCCATGTCCACCTACATATCTCACTCCAATGGATCATTATCAATGGGATTTACCGTGTGGCCTTTCCTTATGCCGTTCGAAATGCACTGGAGATGGTTTTTATTGTGCAACTACCCGCTCACATTCCTCTCGGTTGCACGGGACGCGTTACATCCCATTTTTGGCTTTGTTTCGTCCTGTTTTTGCGTTCGTCTGTCATGTTCACCGCGCATAATTTATTGAACGTGACTTCTGTCACTCCGTATCAATTCGGGGGATATGGGGAACCATTACATAAGCGGCGTAAGTGCGAGGGCTTTAGTTGATTAGATCACGTGCAGCCACAGAATAAAGCACCCACAACGGCGCCAAATGGTTTTCTTTGCTGAACCTCCATCACCGTGTATCTGCTCCTCACGTTCTGCCTTCGGGCAGAGCATTTATAGAGGGCAGAATAACGCGCGGGCTCATTCTGAGCGAAATTCTGTTGGTTGTGATTGAATTGCCTTCCTAATCGCTCCGTTCACAAAATTTTCCTACGTCGAAAGGAGTTTCATGATTTGGCTACAAATCGCTCTTGCCGGGTCTATCTTCTTGTGTACTTATACCGAACACGTCGAATGCACGGGTTGGAATATCAATCAGAAGAGTAGATGCGAAGATACAGAATAGGGATACGTCCAAACACAAGCACCTAGTCTATGCCTCAGCCATCTCAACGTCCCCTTGAGCTGCCGGTTCACCCTCGATCTCCACCAGTAACTGCTCCGCCGCAGACCGGATCGTAGCAATCTTCTGTCTCAGGATCCTTATTGATTCTGGGAGAAGTTTTTCGGGAACGTAATGACCCTCCGACTCGACGTTAACTAGGAACAGGTCACATAAGCGTCTCTCGAAAAGGAGGGACTCAGAACTCACAGATGAAGAAGTCCCGTACGCGTTTTAGCTCTACGCAACCTTCAAACTCCTTGTGTCGGAAAACCTCCCGGCTCATGCTCTCGTTCCGCAGGTTCTCCTCATTGACGAACACAGCTTTTGTTATGGGGTCGATGTCGATGACGCCTGGTGAGAAACACTTCTGGAATTTTTCTGCATGCTGGGGAGGGACGGGTTTTTCGGGGTTAAGTACCACTAAGGGAAGAAGGCGGTACGCGGCGGTAGCTAGCGCAACTGTGAGTAATGTACCATGGAGAGGTGTAGCAGACACCGACCAACTGGACTCCATTTTGCGTGTTCCTTCCCAACACCCTTGACCGCGTGCAATTCCATGGAAATCTCCTGTCCCGGTCGTAATTTGGCGAGTACAATATTTTCGTTGGTCGGACGAGGTGGGTTGGATGCGAACACTTCACCCTGTTCACCCTGAGGTTCCCAGGCCAAATCTCCCGACGTGACAATCGAGTGGTTGTAGATCTCCTCCGGTTCCGGTTCAGCTTTCCTCGTTCCGCGAGCGACGGCACTTTTGGGTTTCCGTGTACATGTAACATCCAGCCTGAACACAAGCGTGTCACGATCTGTGGCTTGATCTTGTCCGATCGATTTGAATTCGAAGCACGAAGGATCCACGTTCAGTGGGACCAACCCGATGCGATGACCAAGGACTTCGTCTTGGATCACAGAAGTGTTATTCCAGACATATACATGTTCGATAGCAATTGTCGGAACCTGGTGTGTGGCAAGAAAATGAAGAATTTGCCAAAGAGAGAAGCAAGGCGAACGTACCGTACCTCAGCTATCAGTATCCTACGGAAAGCGTTCGCAATGGAAGCATCGACACCAACAAGGTCGAATTGGATGGACCGCTGCGACAGTCTGTTGACCTTGACATGTAATTTCTGTTAGGATGAACTGTCAGTCTGAGGGGTGAAGCCTATGGGAGAGGAATTGAATTTTGACTTTGCGAAAAAGATCGAGATTCCAGGAATTATCCTCGTCAGGGTAATGTCCGGGAAAATCTCTGCTGGATACGTCTGAGATGTGTTCAGCGTGGATACCGACGTGTCTTCGAGGGTTGTAGATGTCCGACTGCATCACGGAAAAAATCCGTGAGAGATACGCCGTAAACCGATCACTCCGCTAGCACGTGCAATACCTGACCTCACTCAAGGGGAAGAACACTAACATGTATTTTACACTGCCTACAATGCTACAATATAATGTCAAGGTCGTCTTCAAGTAGACTGAAGAACTGGATTTCCAAAACAAAGATTTGTTTCCTGAACCGTCGCTTCCTCGTCGTCCTCGTTCCAGTCACTCGTGGTTTCCCATTCGTTCTCGAACTCGATATCCAAGGGCATGTCTGGCTGGTTACTATTTGTGTCCTCGTGGAGTGGGAGGAACGAAGCGAGAATTGGTAGTTGGGAAGTGGGCGTATGTGAGACGGGTTGGACCCAGCGGCGTTCTCGCAACCGTTTGTGTCGTTCGCGGTCCTCTTCAATTCGTTTGATAACTTCACCGCGGGATAATCGTGATGAGGACGGTGTGGGGCGAGGCTCCTCGTCTGCCACAGCAAGGCTGTTTTGACGGTCGGCCAGTTGGGCCAGTGCGTCGTCTACAATATGAGGGTCAATGATACGTTTGCTACGCCAACTTTCCAGTATCTAGGAAACAGGGAGTCAGTTTCAACCGCATACAGGGATCTGTGACGTCTATATTCGCACCTGGGTCGTGCTTAAGAGGTTTGGCAGCCCTTGCCTACCCTCAGGCACCACCAGTTCAACTATCTTCCCCAGGTCTCGTGCAACATAATCAACATAAAACGAGTTGGTACCCGGACCACTACGAAGTACCTCCGCTGCGTCTGGGTGCGACTTGGCCAACAGAGATGCTTCGCACAGGGAATCCAGGAAGTAGAGGATGTTGATTCGGTTGTTAATCGTGCCCTAGCGTAAAGCTTCAGCGTGGTGACGAGAAGAGGAGATTGGACAGTTGGTAAGGAACCTTCTGACATTCTTCTACGATGCAACCCCAGAGGTCCTCCGCACAATTGGCGAAATACTTGAGAGCAAATCCAACCGCCTTTTGGATTGACTGTTGGGTACTATACAAGACAAGAGTGTGAGCGATGACCAGAGATGTCACTTACAGGCTTACGCGTTCAGTCGTTTTAAATGGTCGAGAAATTGGATATGGACCTCAAACCCATCCATAACACGAAAGAGCGTGGGGTAAAACTTGAAGCTTGAAGCTTGGAGTCCACTGCGACCGCCGTTTCACACGATCGATAATCCTGTTTTCCTCCTCTACCACCATCCACGTCGAGGTGCACCAAAGGGTACGCAGCTTCAATCATATCCTTCGTAAAATTTCGACTTATGGCCACGAATTCGACGCAGAGGATGCCCTTGGATGGCGACCACATTTTTGATGACCACGACGATCAAAGTGATGATGAGTCCCTCTTCGGTTCTCCCCCACCTTCTCCAGGTACGGGGAGGTCGTTGTCGCTGGCTCTTCCCAGTGGGGGGTTAGACTCTGAACAAAATGTGGGAACCCTTGCACTTCCTGGCTCCCATAATCCTTCTAAACTTCCCGTCAATTCGGTAGTTTCTCTCCTAGATGCTCGCCATCATCCCTTCGAGACCCAGTCCTCTCGTACCTCCACTCCTGCACAGACAACCAGTCGTGCCATATCATTGGCCCCAATAGTGGCTGATTCCGATACCGGGTCCCGACCATCACGATCATCGACCAATGGAGCTCAGAAAAAGAGGAAACGTACAAAAAAGTCATCTAATACCACCTCGACCCCGACTCCTGGTCCCTCGATTCAACTCCCCCCTTCCGATGCCCCAGTTCCTCCCAACTTTTTGCGGAATCAGCAAGCGCTTCTTGGAATAGCCGGTCTGGTCGCGAACATAAACCCCGCGTCCCTCTCTACGCGTAGGCATAATCAGGGTAATGATCCTAACAACCCGATCACGGTAGAGGATGAAGGGGCAACACTTTCTCGTTCTGGAAACCCCACTGCGCCAACCCCTGCCCAACTCTTGACCGCTCTTTCTGCCCAAAAGGAGTTGTTCCCTGTGTTGGAGCAGCTGCTCAACATTCTTCGTCGTGGCCTCGAACCTCAACCTCCTCCGAACCCTCCACAACCACCGCCGAAGCGGCGTAAACTTTCTCGGGTCCCCGCCGGTGCCGCTGATTGGGACGTTCCATTCCCGTTCCCGCCTGGTGAAGGACCTCCGAACTACAAGGAGGAGTGGACGAATGAACGGTGTGAACGTCTCATATCAGACTTCATCACCCTGTTGCGAGGAGGGGCAAACAAAGCGGCCGCTTGGGCGTCCACCAAAAGAGCTACTTCACAGCCGGCCCCTCAATCATCCGCACAATCCCACACCACCTTCACCAGATGGTCTGTTCCTCCCATGAATGGGAATCGTCGTTCACCTTCTTCGAGCTACGCCCCACTACCACTCGATGCATACCTTCGACAAACCCTACCCCATAGTTGCGCTGCGCCGTTACCGACTCCCACAACGATAGAATCATCGGATCCGAGTGTAGACCTGTTGGCGTCAATGTTTGGCGCTGTTATGCCTCCACATGACAACCATCTACCCAATTTGAACACCTTCGACCCATCTATTGATACTTTACCCCTGGTATTTGGCATCGACCTACTCCTGTTGGACCTAATGGGAACCGGTCCATCTCAGGAAGGATTGAGCGGGATAGCAAGTCCTGCCCCTTCTGAGGAAGGCTCAACTCCAGCATTGTCGTATTCTCCCGGCCCTTCTCAATCCGTTGCTTCTGGTCCAAGTCCGATGACGCCAAATTTCGACCCTTCATCCGTTATATGCGCTCCTTCCCCTTCGGACTCTGTGGTGAGTCAGCGAGATCGGGTAGGCATTTTTGGGTCAGCACCATGTCTGAGGCCTCAAGACGGTGCGTATTTGGATCGAGGTGAATCGCTGTACGAAGATCTGACGAGGCGTGGGATGTTCACAGGGATGGAATTGGGTATGGATGTGGACGATGACTTTAGTCGTGCGTTTGGAATGGAGGATGATGAGCCGTGTGAGCAAAGTGTGGCGGTTGATTCGCCACACTTTTCCGATGCTTCGAGGATGAATTTTCCGACATTCCCTGGCTCGGGGTTGTTGTCAGAAGGGCTCGGAATGCCCAACCAAACTGTTCTGCTATCCAACACGCTCGCGTCCAGCACACCACTACCCTCCTCTATGCTCTCGCAGGGAGCATCTAATGTCCCCGCACTCTTTGCTCCACCACAAGACCCTGTCCACTCATCCTTGAACACCAAACCACCCGCCCCTACAACTACGTCGCTCCAACGCCAACGGCCGGTCCCCAAACGTCCAACCCCACCCATCCCGCCATCGAAAGGGAAAGCGGCTGCGACCTTGGCTGTTGCGAAGAAACGCAGAGAGGATGCGATTCAGCAAGCAAGGGATTTGAGGAGGCATTTATTGGCGGATATTGGAAAGTCGAAGGTGCAACTGTGGGAGTTGACAATGGAGCAGGGTGTGCTGACAAGGATGTCTAAGGACGAGAGGCTGAAAAAGTGTTGAAGCCACCTTTCTTCTGAATTCTTTCTCCACTCTCCGTTCTCCCATTCACCCGACCGTTTGCATTCAACACCGTAGACCTACCACCCCACGACACATGTGTTTTCTCATCATTGCCCGTCCATGTCTTTTAGCCAACTTCAATAGCCTATATTGTTCGCATTGTGCTTCAATCAAACATGACAAAGTTCGATATGTGAGAGAGAGAGAGACCTATTAGGTGTAGATTCCAAAGTTACCTGTCCTCACAAGGCGGAGACTCAACCAACGAAAATTGGAAGAAAATTCTAGAGTTCGTCGAAAAAGAAAGACCGCCCCGCAAACGGGAACAGACATAGCATGCGACTCCATAATACTCGATGACGATAACCGCAAGAATAGATTATGCACAACGCACGAAGCGAGGGGGGAGAGATTGAACGAAAAAAAAAAAAGATATACAATAAAACATAAACGACTTCCGTCCGTCCCCCTGAATTGGAGGACTATATGAGGCCTGCTGCTCTCAGATGTCTCGCCAATCGGATCTCAGCCTGCGCTTGAGGATCGAGGGAAGAATCCAGTTCTCGATCTTCCTCGAACCCGAATATGGTCTCGATGTCCCTTCGAACTTGGGCTTCTCGGGCGAGGTCATTAGGGGTGACTGGAGCTTGAGGGCGAGAAGACGCCCGAACTGACATCTCCCATCTTTTGACTCGCCAAAACCCGACGATAGAAGTGAACAGGAGGACCCAACCTGTGTTTTACCGAAGTGGAAAACGGAATCGTCAATTCTGTGATGGGTTTGCACGACCCGAGTGTCCTTACCGAAGGTCATGAAGAAAAGGGCTAACCAGTCCCTTCCACCGAACCCTGCGTCGTTGTAGTATGTTTCGCCAGTTCCCGTACCGTTCTGGTTTGCCGTGGACTCGAATGACAAGGTCACATTGGTAGAAACGCTCAAATCCGTGCTTGAACCAATCCCCGGAATGGTCCCGTTCCACCAAGAAATTTCCTGCTGTTCCGCCCTCGATGGGCCGGCCTCCGCATTCTGAGCCGCCCGCCAATATGCACCGTATTGGATGAAGGTGAGGCCAAGCCCAGCGCGAGAACCGTACCGAGCTGCGTGTGTGGTAGAGAGGAAGTATGTGATGACGAAACCGAGGAACTGGAAGAAGAATGAAGTGAAGAGGTTGAAAGTGAAGATGAGGACGCTGCCTGCGGGAAGGTCGTCGATTATTATTTCTCCCGGCTCTGAAGGGGCGATGACTGTTGTCTCCCAGTACGGCGGAACGGCGTCAGCTTGGGCTTCAGTGTAACTCTGTGATCCTCAGATCAGTTATTCATCCTAGCGGACGATGTAAGGAGGAGTATTTGAAGATGTGTACATACAGGGGGTGCCTGCGACTGAGTCGTCTCTGGGGCGAGGAAGACACTACCGTCCTCGGCGGTCGTTCTAGCAGAGCTAACAGGTTTTGCCGTGACATTTGCGAATACACCATCATTCTGTATTCCTCCGCCGACCACGCGTGAACTGGAAGATTCGGTAGGGAGCGTCTGGTAGTGGGTAGGAAGGATTGAACCAACGGCCTTTCGGAAGAACACGCTGAATCCACCGCTCCTTTGACCAGACCTGAGCGGAGTGGTTACAGGGGAAGTGGGAACGAGACCATTTGTGTTTCCGTAATCATTCGGAAGGGCAGTGGCTGAGGGTCGTGGTGGTGAGCCCGGGGGAGGCATTGTGTAATCGTAGTCCCGCTCGAAATCATAGGCCCCTGGAATCTGGATGGGTTGTGGTCTGTTTCCATGAGAAGGATTACCGGCTGGCGGATTGTGCTGATTAATGAGACGGGTTGACTCAAGGACGTCCTCTTCGTCGTCGTCCCCGAAAGCGTCTTCTAGGTCTCTGTCAGCATCCTCCTGAGTTGGCTGAGTTGGCAGTGGGGCATAAGGAGTGGAAGGCATTTCTTTCGGGAGGAAAGAAAGAGACGAGAGAGAGAGAATAGAAAAACGAGGACGAGATCAGTGTATATAAGCTTAAAAGTAGGTGAGTGTGGGGTAAGGTGAGATGCAAGAATGACTGATAACCCTGGTCGACCGGATGGCGACGGTTGTGGCGTTTGTAGTGTGGGTACAACCTGCCTAAACAGGTGTTCTCCCTTGTCGGATACAAATGTAACGGGGCGATCGGCACCACCGTCCAATGGAGGAGGGGGGGAAGGTGGATAGTTGGTAGTTGAGTATTGTAGATCGTCGCGCATCCTTTGTTTGCATACGCGATTCCAAACTCCATTCTTATAGATAAGATATTCAACGCAGCGCAGCACCTGGTAAACAAAACTACCGACGCGAGGCCTGGACTCTAGCCCTTCACGCGTCACGCCCCGTGTCCAACCAGACGGGCACTCGGTTCGACCCACTGACAACACTGATACGCGATGCTGGGTGCTTACTATACAACTGGGTCTCGATTCGACTCATGAGGTTGGGGTGAGGCTAAACGCCGTCAGGGCAATACTTCGGGGGTGCCGAGCGGCCCGACGCCCGGCATCCGAGTCAAACAGTCGCTTATGAAGAAAGCATTTGGTGAGGTAGATGCCGAGTTGTATGCAGCCCGTGCCGTTTGCAAGCTCCATCTTATCTCATACAGTTACACTTATCCGGAACTTCTGGGAGGAAGAAGCAGCAGCTGCGCAACGTTTACTCCCACGCTCTTGTGCATGTTGGTCACCAGTCACCATCGATCCACACTATAATGCGCAATACCCGGCAGCCACAAAAATAGGGTGGATAGTAGGCCCACCTATGCCCCCTCTTGACCCACTGATCCGCGACGGAAGATCCCACGCGAATTCGAGTTCCGTCCGGTCGTCCAGTAATGAGAACAAAGAGCTCTCACTGGTGAACGCACGCTGAACTCGTAAAGGTTTTCAGTGCTGGAGTATTGGTGCTGTTTACGTAGAGCCAGACAACTCGACTGATACTGACGTATACGTAAGTATTCCTCTTCCGTTGATGGATTGGACGATTGGTCGTGGGAAGACACAAGGCAATCAATTCCCCTTGCTGCCGGAAGCCCTAGCGGTGGGGAAGGAGATTTATAAGATCGCTCTTCGTGTCCCATGAGTTGTTCTCTGTTCCCCTCCCGTCCCAGTTCACCGCGGGCAAAGGAATATGGCCAGTATCGAAGAAAAATACCAGTCCGCTCCCGCTTCCCCTACCCATGTCGAGGAAAAGAAGGCCAAGCATGGCGCCGCTTGGAAAGAGGGCGAGACTCACGTTCTACCCAAGAATAACCTCCCCGTCGTATTCACCGCCTTTATGTTCTGTACCTTCTTGGCTGCGTTGGACCAGGTGAGGTATCTCCCGCCGAGCCGAGTCTTTTCGTACCTGACACAGCGTTCGGTTAGACAATCGTCGCCACCGCATTGCCGACGATCGTTCGAGAATTAAAGGGTGGTGCCGATTATAGCTGGGTTGGGACGTACGTGACGTGCCTGACGTATCCAAGCTGTAATCATCTTATCGGATTTTAGTGCCTACCTTCTAGCTTCCGCTGCATTAGCACCGCTCTATGGAAAGTTGTCTGACATTACGGGTTAGTCCCCCAACAAGAGTCAAGTGATCCCATCGACCTCAACTGCACATTTTAGGACGTAAACCCATTCTGTATGGATGTATTGTAATCTTCCTGGTGAGCCCAAGAAGCCAATTTTTTTCCCTCTCAGCTCCGTTTATGCGGACATCTAGATTGGTTCCGCGCTATGTGGAGCTGCGCAAACTATGGTCTGGCTCATCGTCGCCAGAGCTGTCCAAGGTATCGGCGGTGGAGGCATCATACAACTCGTGCAGATCGTCATTTCGGACGTCATCTCTCTCGAGGACCGCGGCAAATACATGGGTTTCATTGGTGCGACCTGGGGTATTGCCAGCGTTGCCGGTCCATTGTTGGGTGGTGTGAGTGGAATGTATTCAGCCTGCACCACACATGTCTCATTTTCCCACAGGTCTTCACTGATCACGTATCTTGGAGATGGTGTTTCTTCGTCAATCTGTTCGTCTATTGGTTTGTATCTACCCATACATTTGCTGACGATACACTAGGCCGACTGGTGGAGTTGCCGGTCTCCTCTTGTTCTTATTCCTCAACCTCAACCCTCACCAAGGGAAGAGCTTCCGAGAACACGTTCGCGAATTTGACTTTATCGGACTCGGCCTCATGGTCGCTGCGGTCGTTTGTCTCTTGATCGGCTTCAATTTCAGCGAACGATCATGTGAGTAAGGCAAAACTCGTTTACGTCTACAGTACACTGAACCACTCGTCTTAGGGTCAGACGCTAAGACTATTGCCTTGGTCGCCGTTGGTGGTGTCCTCTTCGTCGTTGCTGGCGTCTACGAGACCATTACGACACGATCGCCGATTCTCCCACCCCGGTTGTTCAAGGTAGGATGGTCCCCTAAACCCTCAGAGTTTCATCGCAGTAACTTGAAATTTCCCGCAGACAAGGACTACTGCCATACTCCTCGGGACATGCGGCATTCACGCTTTGGTCTTCTTCTCCATTTCCTATTACATCCCCCTCTATTTCCAGATCCTTGGACACTCAGCCACAGGTGCTGGTGTCCGTCAAATTCCATACTCGGTTGGAAGTGCGCTTGTGGCGACCATCTCCGGGCAGGTCATCACAAGGACCGGCAGATACCGCGAGCAGATCTGGGGAGCATGGTTCTTCATGGCGCTCTCAACCGGCTTGTTAATCATGCTGGATGACCGCGCTAACCAGTAAGGCGATTCCCCCCCTTCCCGTATCACGCGTATATTCAGCATTTTCATCTCGCTAGGGCAGAGAAGGTTTTATTCCTGCTCCTCTGTGCTCTTGGAACCGGTCCTTTGTTCCAGGTAAGCTTGTAGTCGCAAGAATTTTGGCCGTGTCCTAATGTCAAATCCACAGACACCGCTTATTGCACTTCAAGCTGCCATGCCTTTGAAGGATATGGCCTTAAGTACCGGTGCCTTCATGTTCCTCAGGTGAGTTTATCCGATCTAAAAAAAAATAAGATCATCTGCTCAACGAGATTATAGGGTTATCGGGGCCACAATCGGGATTTCAGTCTCTCAAGCGATCATCTCCTCCGTAAGTGGTCCGCTCGGCCCACGCCGCGTGCGAATATCTTATTAATTCCACCGCTCTAGACCTTGCGCCAAAGGCTGGCCCGTATCCCTGAATTTACTGGCGATACTTCCACCGCTGCTCTTACTCAGAGTGTTTCACATCTAAAAGATATTCCGGTGAGTAGATTCAGCCGGAACGACGCCCGTGTCGTCGGAAACAACTTAATCACGGAACTTGGTAATCAGGATCCTGCCGTGCGCCAAGCCGTCATCCACGCGTTCACAAGGGCAATAGATACGGTCTGGATTGCGATGACACCTCTATGCGGTGTCTGTCTGGTTCTCGGTACGCCACGAACCTTAATTGCGTCACTGAACGCGGGGACTGATCCGAGTTAACTTTGTGTTTCTATAGTCCTCTTTATCAGGCATTACAGTATGAAACGTACCATCGTTCAAGAAGGCAGGAAAAACGGTGAAGGCGGGACACCATCGGGTGCCGTCATGCCAGCCACCCAAGTGGCCGGTGGTGATCCCTTAGATACCCCGCAAACCATCGAAGAAGAACGCAAGAGATCTGTGAGCGATCTTGAAGGGGGGTTGAACGAGAGTGAGGATGGGAGCAAGGATGTGAAGGACGAAAAAAGATGAGATTGGGAAAGGGTACGCCAAGAAGAGCTGATTTTTCCTCATGACGGCAGCACACCCACCCATAGGATTCGACACTTTGAGACTGGATAACGACATCTCACGACGATTAACCGATTAAGGATGAGGACGAAGGTTCAACGTTCATGAGCGCACTATCACTCACGTATTCACGTCTGCATTTACTTGCTATCACCCCCCCTAGCGCGACCCATTCCTGTAGATATTACATTACCCACTCGCACCCGGCCATATCCCACACCGCGCGTTGCTTCCGACTTGTTTTCTTGCATAGTAGACATCGTACTGAATTCCAAATATGTATCTCCATTCTGAAATTCGTTGCGCTGAATCAGGGCGACGATCATTCATCGAGATGGTTAGAAGCTGCCAGAGGAACACAGGCGCCCGCAGGGAAGGTCATTCCGCTAGGCCGAGAACACCACGATTTCCTTGCCTCGTGACTATGATGAAGCGGCAACGTCATCATTCACAATCGCAATGCGCGAAAGGACACGCCGATGCTGGGAACTCGAGACAGGGGCCAAACTGGTAGAAAAACTCGCGCCCACACACTTCATGATCGTCGCATCAAGACACCTTCTCGGAGTTATCATCGACGATTAGAATTCAGACTTGGAACTCTAAGGTACAAGATCCAAGAGGGCCTCATCCGCAGCAAATGATTCTCCTCCTCTTGGCATCAAGGTCTATATCGAGAAACGGAATTCTCCGACATTTACTTAAGCTGGGGCGATATGGTAGACGTATGGGATATCTTGAAGAACGAAATCTTTACATCAATACTTGTACAAATTCATTCGATATATAAGCCGCAGTAATCCACAACGACCGTTATGTGTGTCACCGTCAGAGAGATGGGGCAGGAATCCAACCCCTTGCCTTGAAATCCGCAATGGTATCCCTGACGGAATCATTCACAGACGTGATTTTGATCCCCAAAATCCTATCCCTCTTCGCCTCGTTGAACTTGACGAAATTCTTCGCTTTCGAAGGGTCGTAGTTTGGGATACCCGTCTGAACGCCCTTGATTCCGAGAGAAACGGCGGCCCTCTTAGCAGCCTCGATGAACTCTTGGTTCGGGACTGCGGGAGCGGAGACGATGATTCGTTCGTTAGCGGCTTCTTCCTTCTCGAGCGCCGCGACGTGAGCTTCGGCGACATCTCGGACATCGATCCACCCGGCCGCGTGTAAGAGCTCTTTTTCGGAGAAGATTGGGTTGAAGAACAGATCGTACCACCTCTGTGAGGATGTGTTGAGGTGTTCGGGCTTGTCGACTTCGTGCAAGTTGGGACCGAAGATCTGTAGGTACAGAGTCCAGTGGTCCGTCAGTATCCCTTCCGAGTAAAGGTAAGGCATGGGAAACTCACGTAGGGTGGGTTAATGGCGGTCATGTCCCACGGCAAAGAAGCCTTGTGTTTATTGTAGAGCTCCCAAGCAGCTAACGCACACCTTGTGTAAGCACAGGTAACGAGAACTTTGGATGGTCATCGCACCTCGCTCAGCAAGAGTCTTCGAAGCCATATACTTCATAAGTCCGTTAGACTCCTTGCCTTTCGCCTTGACATCCTCAACAGCCTCATCGTTCCATTCTTCTTCAGTGTACGTATCGTTCACCCTGAAGATACCGATGGAAACTGTGGAGGAGAAAACGACGATCCGCTTGATCTTGCCACTGAACGGTTTCAAAGAAAGCGAGGTGAGGACCAGTTACTGGTGCGTAGATGAGGGGTGGGACCTACGGGGCCTTGATGGCAGATTTCAAAACACTGAGTGTGCCATTAACAGCGGGACGAATGAGTACTATTTGTAACAGTCAGCCGGAGGTTAACCTCAACAACTGATCGTTGAGCGGCTCCTTCGTACCTTCTGGATCTTCAACATCGTAATGGAAGGGAGAGGCAGTATGCAAAATAGCATCAAGTCCGTCAAGAACACCGTCGAAAGCGTCGTCCTGGAACATTTGTCAACTCTGATGTCTGACCTTATGGGACTGAATAAGACACACTTTGGCAACATCAGGTACAATGACGAGCTCGAGCTTGTCTCTGTATTTCCCGAAGATTTTCTTGAGGTAGGTTCCCTTTGATTCCGACCTGATGGTGGCTCGGACAGAGTACCCTTTCTTGAGGAGGACGTCGACGATGTGGATGGCGGCGAAACCGTTCGCACCGGTGACGAGGACCTTGCTTCCTGGGGCGACGACTGGCATATTCCCTTAATTCCCGAGGTTGGATGAATAGGAGTGAGTTGAGGAAGGTTTGGAGGTTTGTGGGATGAGTTTGGTGAGGGAATTCGACGTGACCGAGGGTCAGCCCTTTTATCTGTGGCAGAACTTGGGCAAAACACCCCCCGAGTAGCTATAGCAAACACCCAGCCACTCATGATAGCCTGATGACCGATCCCTCCAAACTGATGGAAGTGGGGTCGATTTCAAAGATTTGCACGTAGTCGCGAATCCATGACAAAGCTAAACCCGTCCGAGCACATCAAGGTCAACCAGCTACCCCACATCTCCCGAGATCTGAAGAACGGCGGGGATCGCTTTCATATCCTAATTCAATCCGCTTGCGTCATGACCGAAATGCTGACTCAAGCTCGACGGTAGGCTTTGATAGGACGAGTCGTCCTTGAGTGGGACACGAATAAGACTGAACGAACGACGTCGTAAGCACCCAAAGACGAGTAAGTGAACTCTGACCTCGGTTAGTACCAGGTACTCGCATCAGATTAGCTCAGTCGCGGGGGATCTTCCTCGGTCATCCCGTCTTGAATTTTTCCCACACAACCCGTCCGATAACGAAGCCTATACTCTCGTTTTCCTCAGCGTAGGGCCCGGCCCACCGCTATGATCCGATAACCTCCTCGCAGGTGGGTCACTTCGGGAGTCACCCACCATAGCCACCGTCGATCCTTACATTCACTTGGAAAATCTCACTGCGGAAAAAGCCGCCCGCCTTTCGATCACTCTAACATCCAAAGGCTCCAACGATGTCCGTTTCCTTCTTCCCTCCGCTCTTTGAGCAACGGCAGATGTGGGTGCTGGACGTCTTGAGAAGAGAGAACGTCAAAGCTGTAAGAAACTTCTCCTTTCTAGGAGCCTTTGATATGTGGTTTCTGATCGTAATCACTCTGGCTCTCGCCCAACTTTCCACCCATCGGTTGCATAACACGGTCCATATATCAGGTGCTAGACGTGGGTTGTGGGGAGGGCTCGCTCCTGACCGCACTATGCAACCCCGCTCCCTGGCTCGCCACTCCAGAGCAAGATTCTACCGAACGCTTCAAAATCCTCCGCGTAAGCCGCCTCCATGGCCTCGACATCTCCGACCACGATCTTCAAAACACCATCACCTCCACATTACCCCCCTCCGAATCACCAAGCGAATACGATTACTACTCGAGAACCATCCGATGGGAACCCCTTCAAGTGCACGTTTGGAAAGGCAGTCTGGCGCTTGTGAACGAACCGTTCATCGGAATAGAATCAATCGTTTCGACAGAAGTGTACGTTCATTGGAATCTCGTGGACTCCCTGGTGGGGATCACGCACCCCCCGGTTATACCACCCGAACTATCTTAATCTTGAATATTAGGATCGAACACCTCCACGACGATGAACTTTCCAAGTTCGCACCGATCTTACTTGGGGTCTATCATCCACGTCTGCTTCTCATAACGACCCCTTCATACACCTTCAACGCCCGGTTCACCACACCTGCGGACGGTGAGCAGTCTACGCCTTCCGATGAGGACTCGAAAGTAAGGGACGGGGGATTCCTCGACCCGACCCGTAGAACCTCACGGGTGTTTCGCCACTCAGACCATAAATTCGAATGGACCGTCCGCGAATTCGAGGAATGGTGTACGACCACAGCTCGAAAATGGGGATACACGGTCCATACAGGTGGTGTTGGAAAACCTACGGAAGAGGATGAATGGGGAAGAGACTCTGAGCTCGGTTACGCAACTCAGACCGCGGAGTTCACTAGACTTGATGGCGAGGAGTACGAACGACTAAGATCCGAGAACGCACGAGGGTATCTACCGGTCTCACGGGGAGGCGCAAAGTTACTGGCCACTCACTTTCACACTCCCCATCCAGCAGCTACATCCCCCCACCAGTCGAATGAAGTGATCCTCAACTTGGTCCAAGAGGAGATTGACAGAGGTGAAGACAACAAGATTCTGCTCCGTTACCTCTGGATCGAGGACGACATCTGTTGTGCTTGTTCCGGCCGGATAGACGTGTTAATAGACGTCATAACGTCGGCCGAGAACGTCTTACAGTTGCACATCACGGATCCGGGAGCTAGGGAAGACTGGGTTGTGGAGTTGATCGGTAGTTCGAAACGGAGGAAGGAGAACCTGTGGGAGGAGCGACAGAACGAGACGATCGAGATATATGACGAAATGTCAGAAGAGGAAACAGGAGGCGGGCTAGAAGAGTTAGAGGACGTTGAATGGGGGGATGGCGATTCTGGCGCAGATTTTACTGATACGGAGCCTGAGGAAACGGTGACTTCCTCGGGATGGGATGCGCGGGTAGAGGAGCGCAGCGGTTGGGGATCTCAAGTGTATGAGCCTTCTTATAGTGGGTTGGGGTGGGGCGGTTGACCACAGCGGCGGCGACGGTAGTTGGGGAAGAGAGGACAATGTCAGTTCATGGACAACATAGGTGAACCTCGTATTGCATTATAAAGTCAAGAGTGATACAGGTCATAGAAACCTTGAAAACTCTGGTTTCAGCAGGAGAAACTGAGAAGTGGGTCGAAAGACTTACATGGTATTAAAGATCCAAACCCAACGCGGGCAACAGTTCACTCGTACCCAACGGCGATGACAGGTTCTAACAACCGATACGCTTTGCGGTGAGACAACGTTTCGCTTCGACAGAAGGCTGTGCGTACCAATAAGCGGGTGTAGCTGGGCCATATAGGTCGTCATCCACATAAGGAAGCAGCAACTGAGAGTGAGTAACAAGCTCGTCCTGATCAGCCTAAACCCCCGAATCCTTTAGTTTCAGCTCCGCGTCGTCATGAGCCGGAAGGTAAAGGGGGAAACTCATTCACGTTTGGTTCTGCCCTTTAGGCGTGAATACCCAAGAGGTGACCATGAGGGCCCCGACGATGATGAGGACGAATATAACGTTGTATCCGGACATATTTATGGTGGTCGACGGTCGAAGGGGCTGTGAGTCATGTGACTTGGGACTTGAGGGTTCCGCTGGTCCTGGGCTGGGATAAATGCACTCTTGGGGCGTATGTAGGGGTCATGAAATGGATAATATCAAGTGTTAGTGTACAGAAGCAAGAGTGTAGAATATTATTTCCTCGAGTTCCCATCCCATCGCCTACGATCCCTCTCCCATCGAGGCGGAGTTCTCGACCTACTCCTGGGTCTCCTCGACCTATATTCCTTCTCATCTCCCCTCTCCCGTTCTCTATCCCTCCGCACCGGAGAACGCGACCGTGACGATCGATCTCGCGAATCCGACCTCGACCTATCCTCGTATCCGTCCCTATCCCTATCCTTGTACCCACGCTTAGCGCGTCTCTCGGCCTTCTCAGCCCTCCTCATCCGCCTCTCTTCTTTCCTGGCCTTCTTTTCAGCCTTTTGTAACCCAGCCTTTTGTAACCATCGTTGCTCTTTCTCTCCTTCCGTTTCGACGGGCTTCCCAGGTTTGTCTCGTGTGGGAACTGGTATTGAGTTCGATCCAGAGGCACCGGTTGAAGTGGATGTCGGGTTACCCGGGAGTCCTGGTTTCGAAGGACCGAATCCTCTGTAGAAATATAGTGTAAGACCTTCATAAACGACAGACCTATAAGGAGGACGTACAGAGCGACCGCAATAGCTTCAGCCTCAACCTCCTTGATCTTTCTCATTTCCTCCCTCCTCTCAGCTTCGGTCTCTTCCTTATCCCTAGCGTACCAATGGACATCCTTGTTTTTCTGCCAGCGACCTGTTGGCGCGTTGATACTGTGACCGAGGTAATTCTGCCCATCCCATGATTAAGTATGACGCGATCGTGGCAAGTTTAAGGGCAATCCTGGCGTGGAACGAACCTCTCGGTCTTTGTCAGCTGAGACGTCAGACCACTTGAATTCAGCTTGGCCACCTCGAGTGCCTCCACGAATGGGTTCAAACATGATTCTCGGTGACGTCTACCACAAGACGCGGTTGATGAAGGTGAGAGAGATGGGATGAGATCCAAAGTTTCTCACGCGCGAGAGTCGATTTGATTCAATCGAAACCGTTTCGTTGCACGCTCACCTCGGCCATTGTACGTTCTAAAAAACATGCGGTAACAATTAACGTAGATACATAGAATTCTTAAAGAAGAGAATCCGTGGAGCCAAGAGAATAAAGCTATCGGATACACAAAGGGAGCCCGAGAACGAAACAACCCCGGAGGTGGAGGGGGCATTAAACCGAGACGAATTACAAGAAGCGAAGAGAAATACAGTGTAGAGGGGAATGTGGTCATGCTGGCTGCTAAAGCCCATACCTGAGTCGGTCGTCCTCCCTAAGAAGGTTTGGCTCGTCCGGCAACCGATCGCCGGTCTCTATGTTCACCAAGGAATGCAGCACGGATATATTCTTACCCGCAGGGGTAACTCTCAACGTGCCCTCCAGCAGGATAATCTGCCGAGAAACCTCCGTGAACGGATACCATTCAAGGTCGCCTGGGTAAAGGTTCAGGTACAGCTCGCGGATCCTCTGCCAACACGCCTGTACGGTCGTAAGTGACATCGAAAACCCTGAGGGAGAGAAGGTGCTGCTTCGACTCACGGTTATAAAGTAATCAAGATGCAGAAGATCATTTTTCTGATGGAAGGTCCTGTATATCTTGAAGAAATCCTGGACGGACTCCCTTGCCAGATCGCGGAACTCGTCCCTCTGATGTACCGGAACAATGGGGAGTTTGGAAGTTTCCATGTATATCCGAGCTTGGGCAGTCATGCAGAACAGTTGGCAGGACGACATGAGAAGGTACGTCTGCCTCTGTTCATAAGGATCTTGCGGTGACATCCTGCCTGTGTCTTTCAAGGCGTTATCGAGCACTTGGAGGATATCGGTGAGTCCGGACATGAGATTTGTGGCTTCACGCAGCCACTCCTTTTGCGAGACATCTATATCATCGGTAAGTGCTGATGACAACGCCCTCTGAGTGAAGGCGTACGGACCTGGTTCCTTGAGCTGCTCGATATGCAAGAATACATCCCGAACCAAAAGGACAGTACGAACCCTGAGCACGATCGAGGAGAGTTCCCAAACCTCGGGATAAGCCCGCTAAAAGACGATACTTTAGCCATGCACCGCGAAAGCACAACCACAAAGGGCAACGGACCGCAAAATCTGGTAACTGGGCCTCGAGGTCCGCGTACAGACCGTGACATTCGTCGTACAACATGCAGTGGATGCACTGCAGGTACATGAGATTAACCAGGATCGAAACCATTTCATGCTTCTCCTCGGTGTATTCAAATGGACGATCGTCAATGGCCGCGGACGGCGATATTCGCGAAGAAGCGTCGATCCAAGTCGGATCAGCCAATCTGTACCCTTCCGTTTGGATCATATCCTGGCACCTCACAAGGTATCTTCGGGCGGGGACGAGGGTATGAGTGTACGTGCAGGACATGGCCATGAGATAAACGGCCTGGAACATATCAAAAGGAGGCACGTTCCCTTGCATCTGCAAGACCATCTTGAGGAGGGTCTGAGAAAGTGTGGATTGGAGGCGGAGCTGTGCCCACTGGTGTCGGCTCTCTTGGTGGAGATGTACTCCCATCACGGCCATGAACCAGATGAACCAGGAATGAACAACTTGACCGGACAGATCCCCTTCCCGAATGAACCTCTCCTTCAAGGGGGTAAAACATATACCTAGACGTAATGAATTGGAAAAGGCTAGGGCGCGGCTTGGGGGCGAGGTGAGGACAATGGCGGAGAAATGACGTAAATAAATGACTAACAAGTAACTCAATTGACGCTCGTCCAGGGCACGGAGGAGCTGCAGAGGGGGAGGAGACGGTGGCATTGATGAGGGCAGTGGACTTGGAGATGTTGAAGGTGCGCCTTCACTATCAGATGAGGGTATAAGGACCTGTTGTGGGGACATGGGAGTAGATCCATGTCGACTGGATCCACTGCGCCCTTCGTAGCCGTATGGGATTTGTACAGGAGATTCTATATCGGCGTCACATTCCGAATCGCCGTGAGGAGTATTATTTTCGTCGTAAGTGCACGGTTGGCCGTCGCGGGAGCGAGAACAGGTGCTACAGATCGGGCGGAGTCCATCACATTTCTAGAACGGGGGAGTAGACGGTATGAGATGAGACGGGGGCAGGAGGGACACTCGTGCCGACAGACCTTTTTCTTGTTCCTGGAATGGCAAATGAGAGCGATGATCAGGAGGGACCTTTGGGAAAGGATATCGAGAGAATCTGCGCCACGAACCTGCATGACAGACAGGCCTTTCCCTTGGGTAAAGCGTTCCTCTTGTCACGGTTCTCCGGCCTCAAGGGAAATATGCAGTCCAACTCGCGTTTGGCCGTGGAACATGGACCGCATTTTGGTGGACGGCCGTCACATTTCTGGTGAATCGGTAGATTCTGAGGATGATGGGGGTGGATTTCGGATATTATCACGCACGACTTTTCGTTTACTGTTTGGCGTGGTGAGGGTGAGATATACAGAGAGAGAGAGGAGGGTGCTCACCGACAAGGCATGCAAGTCTTGCGTTCTGGAATGTTGTAAGGGAGGTCGTTCATGGGGGAAGAAAGGGGCAAAGCGAAGCGGGGAAAGCGACAAAGGGGTTTTAAGGTGTGTGAGATGTGTCTGCCCTGGAGGTCGGACAAGCGACATCGATATTTAAAAAGTTGGGAGTGGGCGTCAGACTAAGAAGGCCTGTGGGGGGATTTTTGAAATTATTTTTGTGAATAAGCTCCTAATTTTTTCATCCTCCCCTTCCCAAGCGAAAACCCTTCTCGGGCGGTGAACGCGTGGGTGAGATTGAGAAACGGCGATCTGGATTCGATCACACTCCCCTTCCTATTCTAGACTTATCCAATGACCATCACTCACAGGAAGAGACAACCCCAGCCGCCTGAAGAAATCCAGAGTTGGTCCCTTTTTTCTCCTCGCTTATTCCACCGCTAACCCGCGAAACGACCGTAGCCGTGACCGAACCCGGTCTCCAGATCGAATGCGACAGCTGTCGCTGTGATCTCACACACTCCGTCAGAATCAAATGCGCAGATCCCATTTGTGAACCCGGCGATGGCGTTGACATCTGTCCCTCGTGTTTTTGCAGCGGGAAAGAATTTGCGAGGCACAAACGTGACCATGCATATCGCGTAGTGGTATGGAATCCACCTCGTCATTCATCGCTCTACGCGCGCTCTCAATCCTTTTACCCTTACCTCCGATCACAGGAACTGCACGCATACCCCATTCTCACAGAGGACTGGGGCGCTGATGAGTACGTGACCTCGTCATTTTGACGTACATTCATTCTATTCACATCACTTTCATACAAGGGAACTCTTGCTTCTCGAGGGAGTTTCTCTACAGGGTTTAGGAAACTGGCAGGCCATCGCTGAACACATCGGAACCCGAACCAAGGATGAGGTGGAGGACCATTATAAATCCGTCTACGTCAACTCTCCGAACTGGCCATTGCCGGTGCGTTACGTTTTTCGTTTCCCTCATATGAGTCGGTCTGACGACAAACACTAGTCGATGGATCTACATTTCGACGTAGACGCTTCAGAGTTCCAGGAGCGGAAGCGGAGGCGAATATCCAACATGAATACCGCCCCGGCCCCTACTCCGAAAGTCCCTCCCACATCAGCCCCTGCCGTACACGAGATCGCCACGTTCCTTCCAGGGCGTCTCGAATTTGAACACGAACTCGACAACGAGGCCGAAGACCTCGTAAAGGATCTAGAGTTCGGTATTGTTACCCAATACGGTGGTGATTCGATTCCATTCGACGATACCGCCCCTCCACCGCCGAGCGAAAAATCGGATGCACCCGTTCCAAATTCTGGCTCCGCTCTCGATTCGATCAATCAGTCCCAAAGCATCATCAATGGCGGCGCCAATGGACACGCTCCTTTGGTCAATGGGAACGTTGGCAAACAGAAATCAGACCCTGCGGACAAGTTGACGGATGAAGACGAGGACGCCGAAGCAGAGGAGAACATGATGCCACCTCCTATTGAGACCGAAGACTCAATTGCCTTCAAGCTCGCCCTCTTGGATGTCTATGCGTGTCGTGTTGAGAAGCGGCATGAAAGCAAAGCCATCATGTTCGAGCGTGGGCTGCTCGAATACAAGAAGGCGCGCTACCTACCACGTGGGGCTATTAACTTATCTAATTCATGCTCCATAGATGCAAGCAGCAGATAAGAAGCGACCGAAAGAAGAAAAAGATATCGTCCACCGCCTCCGCCCTTTCGCCAAATTGCAATCGGCAGCGGATTACGAGGTGTTTTGTGCCGATATAGTTTGTAAGTTGTATGTAATCCCATCCCAAGGTGCAAGCTTGTCTCAGTTCAAACCTAGACGAGGCCATGCTGCGGAAACGGATCCAGGAGCTCCAGACATATAGGAGGCACGGTCTGCGATCCGCTGGAGATATCGAGAAATACGACGCGGACCTTGCAAAAAGGGTGCATCACCGTCTAATCCTTATCACCGGATTTTGTTCACCTGGCCTTTTTTCAAGGTGCACACGAGGGCGACGGTGTCTCGCGACTGGTATACCTCGGAACGAATCCAACGAAATGGATCAGCACGTCAATCGTCCATTGTGGATACAAGAGGATCGGAGGGACCCGAATCCACACCAAAACCGGGCGGTCAAACGAATGGTGCTCCCGCCCGTAAACCTGGTAAGTCAACAAAAGAGAAAAATTCGGCCGCCTCCTCCTGTTCGGAAATGAGACGTTCCTTCTGACATGCTTCAATTCCTTTCCCACACTACAGCGGCGCCTCTGAACCTTGCAAACAGCCCCATGCTCCACCTGCTTCGACCCGACGAACAGGCGTTATGCTCGTCCCTGCGGATTCTTCCGAAACCTTACCTCGTAATTAAGGAAACGCTCGTAAGAGAATACGCCAGAAGAGGTGGAAAGCTCCGTCGACGCGAAGCTCGAGATTTGGTCAAGATAGACGTTAACAAGACGAGTCGTGTGTGGGACTTTTTGGTTCAGACTGGGTTTCTAAAGATAGCACCGGACTTGACGGCGAACGCGAACGCTCAGGCTAACGCCAACTCTAACAACACGACGAATGCTGGACAGACGTCAGGGTGAGCAAGTTGATATTCGAATATTTTGTATTTTGTCATACCCTACTCTCCTCCCCCTTTCCATCGTGTTTGATAACTTGGGCCGATTTTTATAACCCTTTTTTCGTTACATTTTACCAATGCTCTTGGATTTGTGGGCTCTTTTTTCTGTTTTTCTCTGTGTGGCTTTTGCAGTAACCACCCGCATGAGGGCGGACGAAATGCAATTCATCTGCATCATCCGCGGCTCGATCATATTGGTTATTCCATTTTGCGACACTCCATCCGTCCCTCTCCCGCACCCCCGACCGAGCGGGGAGCGAGAAGACCCAGTCTCCCCTAACCGAGGTTGCTCCGCCGGCTTTGGCGGATGATTTTCATCTCGCGGCTCCCACCACGTTCGAACCAATCGCTTGCCCTCGGTTTTTTTCCTTTTCCATTTTTTCCCTCATGGAACATCTCCCCCTCCCCGAAGGTGATAAGAAAACCCTGCCATGGCGCCAATTGAACTCATTGACAGCGACATCATCAAAACAATTCAGCCCAACCCTTCTGGAAAACTGCTTCCGCCCGCTTACGGTTCTTTTCTCCCCTCCCCCTTTTCTTTTCCTCGTCGCACCCTTTTCTTCGACGTTCTTAATCATGTGTCGCTGCGAGCGTTTAAATGCAGATCCTTCTGACCGCCCTTTCCATCATCCATTACCCGGATATCATCGCGAGAATTTTCCTTGGTTATCATCTTTTCTGACATCTGTATTTCTTTTCGTTCCTGTAGATCCCAAGGAGTGAATAATTCGCCAAGGCCGCCGAACCTCACGTTTCCTTCAATTTCGGCATCGACGAGTTCATCTCTAGCAGTGCCGTTATCTTTGACTCCGTCTACGTCCATGCAGACACCGCCGTCTCGGTAGTAGTCCTTCAATATTTTATACCAGTTGGCCGATCTCGGTTCACCTCTCTCGTCATCCCTTTTATCCTGTTTCGCGCTCTCCGCACCTCCGACAGCGGCGTCGACCTTTGCCCGCAGTTTCCTTCTCCCTCGCCGTGTGACGCAAGTTGTAAATGCTTTTTTACGTATGGCGCACATTGCGTTTGGTGTTTCCGGCGACATTGACTCATTCGCTTACGCTTTGCCGGTCAATGTTCCCGACGCACGCACCTGCGCGCAACACGTACTTGTGTCGGGCTTTCCCGTCGCAGCAAGCTAGAAGGTTTACGCTGTACTCTATTGCAACGTGTACTCCTACATAATATTTCCCTTGGTCACTTCGATCCTGACCGGCCTGATCGACCGTTCCTATACCCTTGATGCGGGCTGAGTTTCTGAGACCGGTTGTTGAAGCAAGTCTTTGATGATCTGGGTGTCGTTCGGGATGCCCGCGCTGCGGAGGTATTCGTCATTCCAGAACTGTAACGCCACTGTCAGCTCTGATACACGTCAGCCCACGGAGGTGATGTCACCTTTGAATAATGTCTGTTCCCGGAATCGCACCTGGGAAAAATTCAAGAGTCAGGGTACAGTAGCTCCGGCAGCACGGGCGGTGTGGTTTTGGCGCTCACAGGATCGTAACAACGGTCTGCCCGTCCTTCCACCCCATCTTCTTGACATACCTAACGGCCGCGACCAAATTGCAAGCGCTGCTCGATCCCACGAACAATCCGTCATTCTCGACGAGGAACCTAGCCATACTGACAGCCTCAGGGTCCGTTATCCTAAGTACGCACAACGAGGCGCAACAGAAAAAAAGAAAATGATCGTAAGCGTCAATCATTCTCCATTCAGTCCGTATCACCGGTCCCGGGTAAGGATCGAATCGGGATTTGATTGAGAAGTAAAATCAAATGTGAGAAGAGAGAGGAAGATAGAGAACAAACTAGTGTTCAATGTTCATGCGCCGCGGCTCAGCATTGAAAGAACGCGTGTACGCGCGGGGATTCCGAAAAATGAAGCGTTTTGTTTGAGTTCAAACGTTCGTGGTCGACTTACCGGAACGCATCGTCGATTATGGGGAGAGCGAGCTCGAAATTTGTCACGACTCTATTGATCCCTCTGTGTTCAAGGTGGTGAGCAGGGATCGAGAGAAGGAAAAAAGAAGTTGTGCGGCCAACACTGACATCCCTTCAACGACGGTATCAACTTGGTGTCTCCTCTTCGTTCCCTCCGCCTCCCGCTGATCGAACATGACTCCGTACTTAACCTGTCCACCGGCGTGTCATCACCCAGATCAGAATTCGAACAAAAAGCTCCGTTAGCATCCGAACGAAAACCTCGGGGAAAAAGAAAAATTCGGAAATACCCAAAGCCCACCACCACACAATCACAGACAAAAAAAGAAACAATGGGCTCGGTTCAATGGGTGGTGAGTGAGGTTGCAGTGATCAGGGATGTGGGGAGGGATAAGATAAGAGCCAAAAAGATACATCCGACTCGGATCTGGAGCCTTTTGCACAGCTCTTCCCAGCGATCATGGAAAGGGTCCAGAACCATAGAGAACCAATAATGGGAGGACTCGGTGGCGAGACGAGCAGAGATCGGCACACGCACCCGAGCTCACCTTGTTATACAGTCCACTTCCCTCAGGGTCGGCCAACACGACCCCGATGTCTCGCTTTACGGACTTTAGGAATTGTCCGACCCCAGAAATTGTTCCGCCCGTGCCTGTAAAGATTTGAGTAACCAGTTTATCTTTTTGCTTCCGTTCGTCGCTCCGAGTTCGCGTTCACATTCGACGATCAGATGGAAAACGAACGGCGAAAGATTGTCGATGCAGGCAAATATGTCATGGACAAAAAGTTGGCGCGAAACGGGGAACAATTAGAGAATGGAGAAAATTTGTTCGCGTGGGTGGGAATGTGAAGAGAAAAGTGCCACGGATCTCTTTCGTCATCCCAATGGATGCCACGTAAAAAAAGAGACGGCAATAAGTGTCAAAACTCACCGGCCCCAGCAACAAATGCATCGACCGTCCCGTTCGTCTGACGCCAGATCTCGGGACCCGTGCCTTCGAAATGCGCATTGAAATTGCTTCGATTCTGGGCAAGAAAAAATTAGCGTACAAGAGAGTTTAGCATCGCGTTTCCCAATGATTCCAACTGCGCGTGATCAACGCAAAGTAACCTAGAAAAGCAAAAAGGCGAAACAGGGGAAACCTGAAGGTGGTGGAAAATCGAAGCACGGGGTGTTCGGTTCGGTGTCGGGTTTACGTCATGCGGGAGGGCCGAGTAGCGCGGACTATCCGACACTCCGGATCGAAGCTTGCCTTTTGGGGGATGTGAGGTCCGGTGGCGCAAAACAAAATGCAACATTGACCGGAGCGCTCGCAGGTTCCGCCACAGACCATTTCATAAACCGTCCTCACGTTTAGACACCGGGTGCAGAAGGCCATCAAATCAAAGGGGGGCCTTTCGTGGTATGGTCATCACAGAAAAGACCGCAGAATAAGGCCTCATGCCTCATCACCGAAAAAGAAGGTAAACCGTAAGGAAGCTGCACGCCCCTGGACGTAAGGACCATCTGCGGGCGGAAGAAACCGAAACCACGAGGTGGGAGTGGCTGAATTGAGGAACAAATCATGCTACCCGTTTCGGTTGTCTAGAACGACTGCCGTCACAGGGTCCTAGGCACGTTCCAACCTCCAAGACGTAAAGCGAGCCCACAGAACAAACGATATTGCGCCGGTGGAGCATAGGGGGAAAAGAAAAAAACCTACCTCGAATTGATCAGCAAAGAAACCTCTCGGCTCAAACTCCAGCTTCGCGTTTTCGCCTGAATGGTCTATCCCATCTCGTGGAGGGACCAGGTCCGTCGTCGTCGTAACCAATACAGACTCTGTATTCTGGATTAGATGACGGCTTAACGGATCTTTCGCACCCTGTTTGCTAAAGTTTGCGGCATATTGGCGTGCGAGGTTCTGTTGTAACCGATTATGGTCAACTCCGTCCACGCTCAGGATCTGGGGACAGACATCGTACCACAAACTGAAGCCAAAAGGATACGATTTTCAGTACTCCATATTCCCGGGCGGGCACAGAGGCGAGATCGCCCGTGAGGGGGACGTACGTGTTTGGTGTCGACGATACTTGCGGGGCGAACGCGCTCGACTGTTGCGCCTAAGCACCTCAGAGCGTTTACTTTCTCAAGCGCGACGTCGTCCGGCATGATGATTGCTATCCGCGCGCGGTCGCTCAGGGAGTGGGGTCATTCAGGTATTCAATCGCACGTACTCGCATCGTACCCACTACAAGATTCATGAATGGGTGTAGTTTAGTGGGGACGGACGAACATACCGTGCCTTGGCTATTGTAGCGATAGAAATTCCAGTGGATCCGACGGTTCCTTCAAAAATCCGAGATCCAGTATGCGGGTGGATGAGACCTTGCTGTTCCGCGTCCTCGATAACTGACAGGACGTGAGTTTATGGCCTCAGAAATCACACAGCTTAACCGACTTCTCAAAGCAACACGGTCTTTAACGCTTCCTCCCGGATTCAAGAACTAGTTTGAGAGCGTGTCAGGGCATGCAAATCAGGATGTACCCTTCAATCGTGACCTCTGCCTTTCCGAGAATATTCACGCCCAAAGCGTTGCTCAGGGAATTGATCCTTATCAAGGGCGTGTTTCCTGAGGCAATGGGTCAGTGCATGTGTAATGCCTCCCAAGTACAAATCGGTCTACCAATCAAGCCGGTAACGCCGTGAACAATATCATTGCTCTTCAGTTCAATTGGACACGGTTTGAACCTGGGTGTGATATCCCGTTGCCTTTTGTCCCGGTAGTAAAGAACGAAGGAGGTTGAAGTGAGGGAGAAGGAAAAGCCGAGAAGGATTCCGTAGACCAAGAACCGGACATTTGCGGTGTTTTGTGGCTTGAAGAAAGAAGGAACGAGTCGTTGCAGACTGTCTAAGTAGAGTGAAGCTGACGGGAATCCCATTTTCAGCAAGACAAGTTGTCCGACAGCAGCGTCGGGTTCCGAGTTTGTTTTTTCGGGCGGGGTTCGCGACGCGATTTTGCCGCCTGATTGTTTGGCAAAGGCCTCTGAACCAAACAACCTCCTTGCAAGATTTTCAAGGGATGCCTTACAGTCACCATTCTCACTCTGGTCAATTCTGCAAGCACGCGGTGGGCACTTTGGAGGATGTGGCAGCAGAAGCGATCAGACGAGGCTTTCGAGTTTTTGGCTTATCGGAACACGTCCCGCGTTTCAGGACTTCAGATCTTTACCCGGAGGAGGTAGGGGAAACGAATCCTTGATCCTGCTTGCAAATGTACGATAACGAGCTTTCAGAATGGCCTAACACCGGAAGATCTCATGAAACAATTCGAAGGATACATCAAAGAAGCCCATCGACTCAAACTGGCTTATCGAGATGAAATAACCCTGCTCGTGGGGCTCGAGACGGAGTACATTACGTCGTTGGACCTCGATAACCTGGAGAGACTATTGGAGCGATTCGGAGAGAAGATAGAGTATATCGTTGGATCCGTGCACCACGTTCGGGGCATCCCAATCGACTTTGACCTCGCCACCTTCCAGTCCTGTCTTGGAACCTTCGTCGGAGGGACCGAGCATGAAAGGATGGAAGAGTTTCTGTGCGCATACTTTGACGCCCAGTACGATGTACTGGAAAGGTTCCGCCCAGAAATCATCGGTCATATCGACTTGTGTCGATTGTACAACCCCCGCCTGATGTTCTCGAACTACCCGAGAGCCCAAGAGAAGTTGGAGAGAAACGTACGGCTTGCTGTGAATTACGGAGCGCTCTTCGAGGCGAGCGCCGCTCCCTTTCGAAAAGGGTGGGACACAGCATATCCTGGGAAAGATGTCCTCGAGGTAGGGCCATCAGTCAAAGCTCAGACCTGGGCGGTCTCTTATAATAGTCTCCATAGATGATCGTCAAACACGGGGGCAAACTCGGACTTTCGGACGACAGCCACGGGAAAGATGCCGTTGGGCTGAACTATGACCGATTAGCCGCCTATCTTAAGATGTCGGGCATCACGGAGATCTATCACCTGGCGAGATGGGGACGGGAGGGGGAAGGGGTGAGTGCGAGGAAGTTGTACCCCGTACTCGTGGAGGGGGATTGGAGGAGTGACCCGTTCTGGGATCAATCCCACTGACTGCTGGCTGCGGGTTGCCAAGCAGCTAGGCTTCATTCGCCAAGTGCACGCCAAGTGCGCATGGGTCGACCTCAGGGAGGGATTCAGCAGCTCAGAACGCCCTCAGACGGACTGATCTCAAGAGGCTTTGTAGGCATAGCAAATGATTAAGTTCTGTGCTCAAGAAGAAGAAAAAAGATCAGAGTGGGTCAAGCTTACACTCCACACGTGGGGGAAATGATCGACAGCGACAACATACGGTTTCTCACGCAGCCCCTCCCTTTCATCCCCCCTCCTTCTTCTTTCCCCGGTCCTCTCTCATTATGATCCCCTTATATCTGTCCCTGGCGGCGTTATCATGTCTCAGCTTTGCTGGTGCAGAGCCTTTCCACATACCTCTCGTGAGGAAGCGTGCTCCTTCCTCGATTCACGAATATGGAGTTGCTGCGGATGCCATGAGATTCAAATACGGATACACCCCCCATTCCTCCTCAAAACGCCAGAATACTGCGACTATTCCAGTAATCAACCAGGTCCGTCCTTGCTTCTACCTCAATTTTCATCTATGCTTAACAACGATCTACAGAACCGCGACACCAGTTACCTGG
>Ga0307512_10001391_pt1 | contig 34342 bp, 31 predicted proteins | sample 14_EM_MG_FD_200267 | JGI IMG/M metagenome (GOLD analysis project Ga0307512, IMG submission 200267) | Populus trichocarpa ectomycorrhiza microbial communities from riparian zone in the Pacific Northwest, United States - 14_EM | ecosystem: Host-associated > Plants > Roots > Unclassified | place... | reverse complement strand
CCACCCCCACAGAGTTGTGGTTGCATCGCTAAATATTTGCAGGTGGGGAGTCGGTTGCCATGCCCAAACGGGCCGGGAATGCCAAAGTTACGATCCAGGGGATAAGAGACATCGATAAATTGAAATATCTGCTGATTCTGTGGCAATGAGTTTTGGAAGGATTTCTGGAACGTCTTGGACAATGTACATATAGGCATATGCAACATATGTAACCAGTCAGAGCACAACCTAGGTTAATATGTGAGCCCCATGATTGCTGGTCGATCCATAGATGGCAGCACCCAAACATGCTCTTGAAACCTGAGGATGCCATTTTTGAAGAGTAGGGTTTCTGATTGAAGATCGATGGCAGCCTAGGATCCAAATGGCTATCCTAAACCTTATACACTATTCCGCGTTCGTAAATAAATATGAAGGGGTCTGGCGCTCATCGGTCGCGGGCGGATTGAACTCTTGCTCCTAGTTTGAGACGACATCGATGTCAACTTAAGGTATGCCTCGGGCGGGACAATATTAGGATTGCAGCTTTTTATGGCTAGGAAGAAGTCATACGGTTGCTTCTCGAGCGAAGTGACATCAAGATCAATTCTACGAGCGATTCAGGCTAGACGCCATTATATGCTGCCGTTTTCCATGATCACAAAGGAGTGGTACAATTATTCCTCGAACGGGACGATGCCATTGTCAACTCGAAGTCTAGAAGTGGCCGAACTCTTCTTTTGAAGTCGGATGGAAGTGGCCATATACATTTGGCCCGCCTCCTCCTTACTAGGCGCAAATATATTGATGTCAACTTGAAGGATAATGCAGGGAAACGGCCTTGCCTTGGGCGGCCAGTCGAGGCTATCCAGATGTAGTTTAAGTCCTATTTAGGTGCGATGATATTGATGTCAACTCGAAGAATAATTCAGGGAAACAGCATTGTCCTTGGTAGCTAGTGGTGGACACAAGGATGTAGTGCAAGTCATACTAGAACACGAAATGTTGATGTGGATTCGGGGAATAGCTGCGGAAAAACGGCATTGGTGCTTGCCCTTGATTGGAGACACAAGAGATAGCTATCTACCTTTTGTGACGCCTTTCAATTTCCCCCACTCCCGCCCGTTCTTCCTACTTAACGCGATATTATGACCAGTACTGCGCCACATATGGAGTGGGTAGATTAAATTGAAGGCCGCCTGCCTCTTGCAACATCAATACTTACAATTCAGTTCTCTTACTCGGTTTGTCCGTGTTATGTTCTTTTGGAGGAGGGTTGTTCCCCCATAATCTCTGGTGTGTTGCTTTCGAGTTTCACTTTATTGTCATCTGGTGAATGCGGCTTTCTGCTTGTCAATCGTGATGTTATGCTTATTATCAGTAGAGAAGTCAATACTTATATTCTTTGCTTGGTGAGTGTTTTCTGTCACCTTCTACGATCATCCAGGCATGTCTCAGTATAAATCGGTTTATTTATGGAAGGGCATTGTTGTGACTCGTTCGCGGTAGCCGCCTACCTATGTACGGGCAATACCATCTATGGACAGGGTAGTTCCATGAATGGGACAAATAAAAATATACAAATAAAAATTTTAAAAAATACTTAGCTTTGATTATATCTCTTACAGTCCGTTAGCTTGGCTTGGCTTGGCTTCTATATAATTTCTAACCCTTTAGTGCATATGAAGTTTTTCATCTTTGTAGAAGTTAGCTTCAGCTAGTTTCAAGTAGCAATATAATTTTAACACGAAGAGCTTTGTATAGTGGAAAATTGTTGGCTTTGCGGGTTTTGCTGACTTCATCTGTAATTATTTTACTCAGCTAACTTTACTTTACCAGCAATTAATTACTAGCTCTTAATAGCACAAATTTAATTTGCATATTTTTTTTTCACTTGTACCATTCGTAGAACTGCCCGTCCATAGATAGGGCGATTCCATGGACGGGTAAGAACAGCATCGTGTGATGTTAGCTTTACTATTTCAACAGTCGGCTCACGAACTCGAGCACATGCGGATGTGACACATTTGGGGTTGCGAATGATGTGGCGGCTTGTGCAGATGGAATAGGGCTGCTACAAAGTAGCGGAGGCAGCAACAGCAAAGTTCGCAGTACCAGTGTCCCTTGGGCCATTTTGTTGGACTCCGCCGCCGCCGCCGCCGCCGCCGCAAGCCGAGCGAGCATGCTGGATCTTACCATTTGGACGGTACACGCCGGCGGAGAAGCTTCGAAGGAAGTCCGGGTTTGGAACTGTAGGTTTTGCAGATGCGGTATCTGTCCTGGGTAGTGGTGACAGCTAGCAGCTAGCGACGAAGAGCCCACCAATATCAGAATTCACGTGACTGATCTCAGCCGGAAGGTCAACGATCGCATGTGACATCCCGAGTGAGCTCTGCCAACACAAGCTTAAGGTTCGGGATAGACATCTCGTCTCCAGGCTTTCGGCTCGGAACGATGCCCCATATGCAACACTAGATTGCCCAGAGCACCGACCCGAACTCTATCGTTCAGAACGTTAACTTGATGATGGTAAGCCGTCCAATTAATCCAGTTACAAGTCGCTCGCAGTGCATCAGTCGACTGCTACAATTTTGGCATATTTTGAAGGCGTGGAACAGAAGTGGGACCTTGAGGGAATGGAAAGGAGACTACGAGCCAGATTTATCGGGGCGTCTAGATCTATCTTTTTCTCCCGTTCATCAAGTATTAACTACATCAAATATCGGTGAAACATTGTGGTTTAGACATGGATTGACTGCCACGACTATAAGGATACCAGGCTATCCGGTTGGGGGGTATGATGGTGGGATAGACAAGATTCTGCGAGGCTGGTACTGGGTAGAGACCCCTTCTTGGGGAAGTTTCTATCATGTGTGGGAGGTGAAGAGTCGTGTTTCCAAGCGGTTAGATTGACAGCCCGGTTATCTACATATCCGTAGGCCGGTCAGGCCAGTCAGGCCCGTCCTGCAGTGGGAGAGCCGCTATTACCGTTGACTGACCCGGTCAAACGTCAGGACAGCCTAGGTATCTGTAGGCATATAGATGTCTGGCGCTTAGCGGGATTGTGGACGTCTGCCGGTACGTTCAGGGTGTGGTTACATTATATCACTCTATAGAGAGCTGAGAGATTCATGGGATGTGGTGCCGGATTCCAGCTCCGTCTGTACAAAAGCTCCGGGCCAGTACGAGTCTACTGCATTCCAACCAATAGGCGATAGTTAAACATTCTTGATCTATGTGGCCTAGATATCTGTAGACCGGTCAGACCAGGACTCCAAAAGCAGCTGTAGTATATATAGAGCAAGCCATTAAATAGCCATATCTGATCGGTCTGGCCGCTAGTGAATACTGGACTGGATAGAGCTCCCTTTAGGGGTTTGGATCATAGTTTTTTTGAGGTTTCAGGATGTTCACGCACTGTGCGCAGCTGGCGGGATGAACGTATGCACACACTCCCTTGCGGATGCATTGGGCACTGCCACGCAGTGTCATACTGGTGGGGAACAGATGGACATGAACAGACAGTAGGCATGTCAATTCAGTAGGGATCCTCTCATTGCTCTCGTTCCCAGATTTTCTCGTCGCTCGCAAGCTTGCTGGAGGCGAAAAGAAGCGGCTGAATTTCATGCGCACCTTTCATCAGAAATAGATAATGTGACAACATCAAAGAGTCAACAATTTGTGCTCTGCCTGTCACCACTCATTAGCATTCACTTACCGTTGGGTTACGCAGTTTGGTCCGTAAACAGGGCATGTGATTCGGCGAGGAGTCAGAGCTGGTGGAGGCTCAGCCGTTATTTCCTTTTTTATCTGGTATCTCCATATGGCGTATTCCCATCCAAGCCACTGATTGTCACACATGTTGGCCTCTCAAGGAAGAGGAATTCTTCAGAGATTGAGGCGGCGAATCAGCAAGTGAGCCCAGGACCTGGAGTCTACTTAGACAGAATACGTACTTCTTAGCCAAACACATAATTAGCTCAAAGTGCTCGATTTATGCCATTGTTGAGTACCTGGCAATGGACTGGTGATCTTGCTGTTGAAGGTGCTTGTTCCCTGAGCGAGCGCTCCAATCAAATCAGCAGATCGAGCTGTGAATGCTGTTGCCCCTAGTTATAGGCTACCAGTGATCAAGGGACAGGCACACTCAGCGTTAACCTTCTCCAACCCAATCTCGATCTTTATTCAGGAAACAGAACTCGGAAACGTACTCTTGGCGCAGTAGAGGTTGGCAGGATACAGACGGCCTCTGCCGGCTTCTACTGCGTTTCAGCCTACCACCCGGATATGCTGCGCTCACGGATGGCCATCGATCTGGATGGGACATTCAGCTTTTGCTTTTCTTCTATCTGGGTACCAGATCCGGCAACGGGAAGCCCACGGGACGGAGATGCACAAGATACACCTGTCAGCGGTAGTACGGGGGCTGAGAACCGCACACCCCCATCGCTGTCGATGGCCTCTCACGATACCGGTTGACGCTGCGGGAATTTAGTTGATTCTGAGACATCTTGCTCTCGCAAGCTATAAGACGCTTACGACCTGAGCGCTGTGCACACTTCTGGGCTGAACGAATCATCTGCGTGATCTCTAGCGCTGAAGGTGCAAAACAAGGTTGAGGTCTAGACGTCGGCGGTGTCTGGTCGCTGTGTTTATTTACTTTTTGCGGTTGCAGAGCATCGTTTATGGATCGGCATACAGCTACGTTATCTGTTCAGCGCTGCATGTACACTACGTAACGACCGCGCATCTCAGCCCTACGCGCTATTAGTATTTGTTGAAGACGAGATTCGGCTGGTATATAGACTCCAAGGTCCTCAGATGTCTCTCCCTTCTCCTCCCCACTCTCCTCTGTCTTCCCTATTTCAATCATTCTCGGTCTGCCTTTCTACCTCTTTCCACACAACCACCAATTCTGTAAACTTCAAACACATTCACATCCATATCCATATCCACAATGGCTTCCACCTCTGCTGATCGCTCTGACGTTATCCCCCACCACTACATTGTCGTCTTCAAGCCGGACACTCCTCACGAAACATGCCATTCCCACTGCGCTAGAGCTCGTGAGCTCCATTCCGAGTATGTCAGTGCTCTCTCTGCCGACGAGGGGGCAAAATATGACGGCGTGAAACACGAGTATAAGTTTGCGAGTGGATGGTCTGGCTATGCCGGTAGCTTTCACGACGACGTGATCAGGCAGCTCGGAGAGGCCGATGAGGCTAGTTTATTCCTCCTCTTTATATCTAAATATCCAACGAGGGCGAATCTAACTTCTCTCCAGGTCGAATACTTTGAGCCGGATTGCAAGGTCTATGCCAGCAAAATCATCAAAGATACTGAGGCCAAGTCGTGGGGTCTGGCTAGAATCTCGCACAAAGAAAAGTTGGCGGAAAATACCAAGACCACCTATATCTACGATAGCTCGGCTGGAGAGGGCACCCGGGCGTATATCATCGACACTGGTATTCTTGCGGAGCACGAGGTGAGTTCTTGGTTTTATCCTCCCATTTTGCGATTCTAAATTACGTTTCTAACTATTTGAGAAGGACTTCGAAGGACGTGCCACTTTAGGTTACAACGCAGCTGAAGGCTCTACCGACACCGATAAGAATGGACACGGAACACACGTTGCTGGTACCATTGGAGGTAAAACGTACGGTGTTGCAAAGAAGACTACTCTTATTGGCGTAAAGGTCTTGGGAGACGACGGAACCGGCAGCAATTCGTCAGTTTTGGCAGTATGAAGAAACCAAATCCTCTCACGGCTCTTTTTCCCTCAGTTTCTAACAGGTCTAGGGTCTCCAATGGGCTGTTGAAGATGCTGAGGCTGCCGGAGCGATTAACAAGAGTGGTTAGTACCTCTCTAATGTTTCTTCTACCTTAGCTAACTTATATCAGCTGCAAACATGTCCCTTGGTGGAGGCTACTCCAAAGCAGTCAATAATGGCGTTGCTGCCGCTGTGAGAGCCGGATTGACGGTCTGCGTTGCAGCTGGAAATGAAACTGTTAGTCTCTCTTTTTCTCCATTATCTACCAACCCCTTCACGCGCCCTTTAACAATTTTTCACCCCCAGCGTGCTTACTTTGGGGCAGAAAGATGCTTCAACCTCTTCTCCCGCGTCCGAGCCGACTGCAATTACCGTCGGTTCCATCACTATCAATGATACTGTGTCACCATTCAGCAACTACGGCAAATGTATGCTACACGTTTACACATAGCTAGTGACATAGCTAATGACTGTGCTTACAGTGGTTGACGTCTTTGCTCCGGGAAGCAACATCACCAGCGCTTGGATTGACGAGACTGGTGGTGGCAGCACCAGCACAACCAACACGATTTCTGGAACTTCGATGGGTACGTCCTACCTCACTGAATACCCGACATGATAACTCATATATGCAGCTACTCCTCATGTCACGGGACTTTCTGTGTATCTCATTGCCTTAGAAGGTCTCTCCGGTTCCAAGGCCGTCTCTCAACGACTCAAGGAGTTAGCTAGGAGTGTTATTACTCCCGAGGGATTGAAGGGTAGTCCCAACCGTCTCGCGTTCAATGGCAACCCGGAAGCCTAGGCGAAGAAGGTATGAGAGCCAGAGACAAAGAAAAATCTCGGGAGTTTTAAGAATGGGATAGTTCTGGTCTGCTTGTACTTTTGTTTTCAGGTTGCACTTGTTTTTCTCGTGTCATGATGGCGGCCGGAGGGGAAGTGGGTTTCACTCTTTCTGAAGAAGAGGTCACGCTGCAGTAACTACTACATTTCTGAGTACACTTCGTCAATCAACTGTGAGATTATTCTAAATATACTAAGTTGATGCCATCGCTGTCGGACTGCTTCATTAGTGAATTGTATTCGTGCTCCTTGGAGCCCTGGAGACTGGTAGGCGGGCTTTCGCGCCCTGACATCAAACCATCGAGCAGCACTCGGTACTTTGTTCACAGATTGGACGCCGTACTTATCTCGGACAGTCAATTATTACACTCCAGTCAACTCTGACTGCCATGCCTAGGACCTAATGAAAGAATTCAGATAATGTGTTGTTCAGGTTCCTACATGTCAGTGCTGTGCGGATCAACCTTTTGTACTCTTCCTGACCGGAATAACTTAGAAGTCGGATTCTGATGTTTGGGCATTTAGTTAGGGTGAATCCTCTCATAGACAGCAATGTTCTGAAATGGAATACGATTAAAAAGCGATCCTCAAAGCCAGACGGATATGAGTGGAACTTTTGATGACATTCGTTTTGATTCTGATCCATAGGTTTGTATTCTTCACTTCTGTTTTGCTCCATACCCGAAAGGTTGACTGGCGCGAGTTAACTGTAAGAATTGACTGCCAGAATTGACTGCCAGAATTAACTGCAAGAATTGACAGCTCTGGAGACACAGCGCAAATTGGCTGGTGCCAAGGAAAACACCGCGCAAGTGCTAAGCCGAGGCCCAGGATCAACTACATCTCCCATCTGCCCACATCACCCCTCTGCATCTATCGCCCACATCACCCCGTCGCAACAGTAATCGCACCGAACAAGCCCTCTCCCTCCCCCGACCCGCCTCTTCCGGATAACAAACATCCTTAGATTATCGACTCGGAATCACTGACACGCTCCGAGGAGGAGCCTAACCGACACTGCCGCAATGCGCTTCGGCTCCCCCTATTCATTGCTGCTGGCTGCTCTGGTAGGTCAGAGCCTACTAGCCAGTGCATTTGCAGCTCCGGCCGATGCTGCCCCCGCTCCGCATGCTCACGTCGATACCACGGAATCGCCAGCACAAGCCGCCGATGACTTACCGGAGGTGCTGGAATTGACGGGTGGAGATTTTATAGAAAAGATTGCGAAGGGAACCTGGTGAGTTGAACTCTGCGATTGATCAAGTAGTACTGTTGTAATGGTACCATCAGTGGTGGCCGGATAAAAAGGAAAGGGTTTTGGTGTAGCATGCCGAAAATAGTTGCTAACGTGCAATCTTCAACGGTAGGATCGTCAAACACTACTCTCCCACATGTGGCCATTGCCAAAGGGTTGCTCCAATATACAAAAAAGTCGCTAAACATTATACTGCCTCCCTCGTTTCTGAGGCCTACGATTTACACTTCGGAAGTCTGAACTGTGTGGCTTATGGCGATATCTGCGGCGAATTGAAAGTCATGAGTTACCCTTGGTTTAACGTCTACAAAGATGGAAAGCGGATAGATACGTTTGAAGAACCGGATAAGACCTATAAGAAACTCACCGCGTTTGTCGATAAGCAGATTGATGCCATCAAGAAGGAATTGTCGGATATCGTCGCCCCGAAAACTGTTAAAACTCCCGTAACACAACCGAATCCCAAGGGCGAGTCTATTCCCCTTGATGCAGAGGCATTCACCAAACTCATTACCACTACCCGTGACGCCTGGTTCGTCAAGTTCTACGCTCCGTGGTGTGGTCACTGTCAGGCCATGGCTCCAGCTTGGGCTGAACTTGGGAAGGAGCTACGGGGGGAACTCAACATTGGCGAAGTCAACTGTGAGGTGGACAAGCGTCTGTGCAAGGATATTAAGGTTAAAGCATTCCCCACCATCCTGTACTTCCAGAATGGAGAGCGTGTCGAATACGACGGCCTTCGCGGCCTCGGTGATCTTGTCAGCTATGCGCGGAAAGCGGTCGATTCTGGCGTCAAGGAAACCGATGACGACAAGTTCAAGGCGATGGAAAAGGCCGGAGATATGGAGGTTGCATTTGTATATTTTTACGACCACGCCACCACCTCCGAAGATTTTGAGGCCCTCGACCGGCTCACCTTAAACCTTATCGGCCATGCACCTCTCTTCAAGACCCAGGATGACGATATGGCTACTCGGTTCCGTGTTTTCAGCCGCCCTAGGCTCATCGTTGTCCGTGATGGTAAGCCATCATACTATAACGCCCTTGCCCCGCATGATATGCGCGATTATAACAAAGTCCTTACTTGGATGCGTTCCGTCTGGCTTCCAATTGTTCCCGAGCTAACAGCCGCCAACTCTCACCAAATCATGAACAACCATATTGTCGTCCTTGGAATCCTCAATCGTGACAAGGCGGATGAATTTAATATGGCCAAGAAGGAACTTAAGGAGGCCGCGATAGAGTTTATGCAGCAACGAACGGAGGAGGAGCAGGCAGAACGGAAGCGTCTACGGGATGCAAAGCAGCTACGGCTAGAGGAGGCAGAGGATAGGAACGACGACAGAGCCATCAAGGCTGCTAAAGGAACCCGCATCGATATTTCCCGGCGGAAGGACGTACACTTTGCCTGGGTGGATGGAGTGTTTTGGGAGCGATGGGTTAGGACCACATATGGTGTAAATGTCAACACGGACAGTGCAAGGGTCGTTATTAATGATGAAGATGTATGCCCTCGCCACACCCCCCTTCCCATCTCCCCACTAACACAAACATTAGAATAAACAATACTGGGACCAAAACGTCGATGGCGGCACCATCAACCCCTCCCGCTCACGAATCCTGGAGACACTGAAAGACGTGCTCTCGAAGTCCCCTAGCATCAGGAGTAAGAGCACAAGCACTAAGATTGAACGTGTATTCTTTCTCGCCAAGGCAGGAGCGAGCGGACATCCGTGGATCACCGTCACACTTTTTGTTGTTGCAGTGATAGTGGCGGCCTTTTGGGGCCGTGGAAGAATCAGGAGAAAGGCGTCTGGGGGTTTCTTTAGGCTGGATGGGAAGGAGGGGCTTCTAGGAGGGCAGGGGCAGGGGAAAGTGGATTGAATTGAGCAATGAGCAGGGTACGAGTGCGGTAGAGGGTTGCTGCTGTTAACGTTTGTAAAATGGCAGCGTTTTGTTATGCGTATTGATGGGTGTTTGTTATTACCTTTTTTTTTTAGTTTATGGCTTTTTACACATCTCTTTGTAACAACTTCTTGGTGTCGTGTGTAGGGTAGGATAGCGAATGGATGTGATATTTGTGGTCCTCTTGAGATGTGGGATTTTGATGCAAGTGGTGTGAGATTTGGTGATGGGTAAGCAGATGACGTTGTGGCTTGGCGTCGTGGTTCACCTGCAAAAGAAATTGCTACAGTTGACGACTACGACGGTCGCGACCCTACGATGCCTACGATTCTTATGGTACTAAGCACTTGTCTCGTCGAACGAGACCAGAGTGCCCATCTTCCGAGCGCTGACATATGGATCCTCATCCCTCTGATACCTGTCCAGGCTGGCGACAACCTCCTCCTCCTCTCACAGTAACCGCCCTCTGTGTCTTGTGTTGCAGCCTTCAATCACCCTGCGCAGTTCCTCTCCTTCTCCGCGAGATCACGTCGTACCTCGCAGTCTAGCGGCTGTTGATAAGGTTGTATTCGGTGGTGACGGCAGCTGAGAATTGTTGGTTAGTTGCAACCGTCGCCTCGATCAAATAAGCTTCTGGCTTCCCGCTGAACCCACCACAGCAATGGAATCCAACCCCCCGCTCACCACCGAGCCCTACCCACCAGCAACCCTCCTCATCGGCGGCCTCCAAGTTACCCTCTATGGCCTCACCACTCTCCCAGCCTCTCCATGCACCATCACACTCGTCTCCCTCCTCCACCCCCGCCTCGAAACAGCAGCCTACATGGCCCCCCTCGCCTCCGCTATCCTCTCCGCCGCCACCACACCTATCCTCTGCCTCGCCTTCGACCAACGTAACCACGGCACCCGCCTCCTCTCCCCCCAAGCCAATGAGACCTGGCGCGAAGGAAACAAACGTCACGCTCTAGACCTATTTTCCACTTACGTCGGCACCGCAGATGACCTCTCCCACATCCTCGACTTCCTCCCCGCCTACATCTTCCCCAACGCCGAACACACTATCACAAGACACATCGTCGCCGGTGTGTCACTTGGCGGCCACGCCGCATGGGTAGCGGCTCTCACCGACCCCCGGATTGAAGCCGCCGGCGTTATTATCGGCTGCCCGGACTTTTGCGCGTTGCTGCGGCATCGAGCGGGGAAGAGTCGGCTTGATGGGTTCGTGGTGGGAGACAGCACATACTTCCCTAAGACGCTATTGGATACGGTGAGACGGTATGATCCGGCGGCGATGGGGACGGAGGCGGTGAGGAGGTTGAGAGGGAAGAAGGTACTGTGTTTGAGTGGGGAGGTAGATAAGTTGGTGCCGTATGAGTCTTCGAGGAGGTTCTTGGGGAGGTTGAGGGAAGAGCAAGTGGAGGTTGTTGATAGGGTGTTTGGGGGCGTTGGGCATGAGTGTACGGATGTAATGGTAAAAGAGCTGGCTGAGTGGGTGAGGGGGGTTGTGGAGAAGAGTGGGAAGGGGGAGAGTTGTGATTTGGAGTAATCAGTATCAACCATGACAGGTAGGCCTGTGTTCAGCCTAGATTGTGTGGGTCAATGACAACTCCAACGTCAATTACCCAGTTGACTACTTACGTTGAAACGCCCGCCTTCTAGCGCCAGCGATAAAGCTGTCTGACAGACTAGCCACCTTGTAATATAAGAAACTCGCGACTGAGTATAGTGCCCGCGAAGTCCATGAAGCCCACATGCTCAACATTGGAGCTGCGAATTTGGTCTCCTTGGGGTGGTAGTAACTGCCAGTGCGTGGATTTGACTTGTGTGTTGGCCGCGGGACAGGACGAGCGAGATCTCAATAAAGCCCGGGACTTCTCATCTCTCAGTGCTTTTGGTCTCGTCAGCCCAAGACTTTGAGTGAAGTCGCTGAGACGTCTTGTACTAAGGTTTATATACATATACATATAAGTCATTATGTCTCCCGAGAGGATCGCTGTGTCCAGTCCTCCTTATCAAAGCAGCGTTAAACTGAAGAGCGGTTTTAGTCTGTCGGTCGCTGGGGCTACCGTAAAAATCCTACCAAGCCGTCTGACAGACTAGAGCGGTTTGAGAGTGACGGCGGATAGTATGGAAGAATCAAAGGCTCGGATACTATTCGCGAGCCCAAGTTCGCACACCTTTAGTCGATATCTCGCGCCTGAGTGGCATCACTAGTCATGTATCGTCGCTCCCGAAGTCTACGGATGCCTGTGCTAGCTACAGCTGTGGTGTTCATCACAATCGAGTCATCATGAACCATGTGTTATTGGTCAAACAAAAGCCGCCATAGTAGCCGAACTGTAAGCTCGCGTACCGGCAACCCTCGGAGGAGCTGCTGCGTGGGCTTAGTCGAACTGGGTGGTCAAACATCACTGAGCGTTATCATGGTGCAGCGTAAAAAGTTGACCGAACACACAAATCATCGCTTGGGTAACATTCCATGGATTGGCAGAAACATGGAGGTTTTGTGGTGAAGAGATCTGGTTGCCTATTGTATTGGGCGGAGAATATTAACGCGTTTCGAGAACCGGTTAGTGGTGTGCTTTGCGTTGAATGCGTGTGGGGAAGATTACGGAAGATTATTATGTGGTGTTGGGTAAGACGAAGGGGATTGATATGGTATGTGCCTTGCGTAGACTGGGTTGAAGGTGTTTACTAATGTCGTGGGTAGAATTGAGTTTTGAACTCTGTAGCGAGACGGTGTCATAAGCGCTGGATTTTGGGGATCTGAGGAAAGCTGGTTTCTGTGACCAGTGGGGTTCTCTTGGAATGTATGTATTATCGGAATCTAGGCCGCGTTTGACAAGTGTGTTGTGAATATGGGAGTATCTGCGTTCAAAAACCAGCCGTCTTTCGAGGAGCGAGCTTACGAAAACAAGGAGTATCATCGTGTTGGGTATTTTGTGGCTATTTGACATGGCATCTTTAGAAGCCTGACGCCCGCACATCGTGTCCCACCTGAACTTCTAGTTCTCAACCTACAATAATTACCCAACCAGAGGCCTCGTGGGGAGGTGGCTTGCATATGAGGTAGTGCCAGTTGTTGTAGCATTCGGCTTCGTAGTGTACGGTTCAGGTCTTACGGATGTTATGGTTGGAAATTTGCACTTTATGCACAGTAGAGAACGCTCAAGCTATGACCAAACCGTAAAAATTGTACAGCAATGTACCTACAATAAATCGAGAACAAAGGGCATGGTCGCTTTCATCCAGTAAATTTTTTATCTGGAACACAAAAGACGAGCGGCTCAAGAGGATCCACATACTGCGCCGTCTCGAAGATAAACGTTGGGGTTATCGCAAATTTTCCCATTCCCGAATAAAACTCAGACGGATCGTACAAGAAAGGCTCTTCCCCAAAGTTGGCTTTGATTCGGTCTCCAGGTTGCATATGAACCATCCCATAAACCATTCCACGCACATTGCTGCACGCAGCATCTGATTATTGTCAGGATTGAGCGCAACTCAATGAATGGTTGCTCATAACGAACTCACCAACAAGTTTGCCATCGCAAGTGAATACTGCTATTCGGCTCTGGAGATCAACAGCGCACCCGATAACGCTGCCTTTTGAATATCTCGAGAATACACCCTTTCGGTGACGTGGACTATGGATCTCACCGTTGCTGAAGTAGTTGATGCCCTGAGGTCCTGGTGCTTCATATTCCATAAGAGCGCTGCCTATACCTACAATCATTCTTGTAATACTGTTAGCAATGGAAAGTATCTGTAGGTGCTCTCACTCTTACTGGAGTCTCTCCATCTCAATAGTTACTTCGAAGTAATATGTGGATCTAGGCGGGATTGGATGGTCAAAAGTGATCCAACAGGGGCCCTCGCCTTGTACATACACTACAATCAGCAAAGTCTTGAGGAGGTCGCAGAGACAGGATGCCTTACTGGATAGGAGATGCGCAGATGTTCCTTCTGTGACCAAGTGTGGGGTGGTTGTTGCGTTGCGGTCGAAGCGTAAGCGCCAACCTGTCGGTTTCAAAATCCGATCCGGAAATGGGTTCATCCTCATCTTTCTAAATATTTCCAAAAATTGGTCCTGACGTTCTTTGGTCTGAGAGATGGCAGCTACTTCAACCGCAGACCAACCGTGAGTATTGAGACAAGTTGGGGACACAAAACGCTTAAGCTCCTCTAGAACCCCAATATGGTTTCTTCCTGATGCGAGGACATATAAGTCTTGCAATACCTGCTCGTCAAAGTCGGTAGGCTTTATGTCAAGAAGAATACGGAGAGTTATTCCGTGACCATGTGAAGCTGCTAGTTTAATGCATTCAATGTAGGCGCTGATAGACGGTCCCGAGTACGCCAACATCTGTTGCAAGAATTTGTAGTAGCCGTCAGCAGCACATTGCATAAACGTGTGATGCATCATGAAATCGTGTGTTGGGTCCTTAAAGATCTTCTCGCCGTCCTCCTCCAATATCCGCTGGGCGCTTTCAATGAAGTTGGACTGGGCTGCAAGCATTAGCCCATAGCCATCAATGTCAGTGTTCAAATTCAGTTCTGCCAGGTCGGGATTTATGTGTTTCCCTCCGCCTAATTTTCGAGCAATCTCGAAGATCTCTTCCTGGCAGTCCATACTAGCAAGCTCAAGCGCCGTGGTCTGTATGATCCCCCTTCCTGGGCGAGCTCCCACATCGGCTCCAGCTTCTAAGAGTAGTTTGGCGCCTTCGGCGCAGCCGCAGTTTAAAGCCTCAAACAGCGCGAACGTCTTCCTTGGGGTGACACAACTAGGATTCGCGCCATTTTCCAACAGATATTTGACCACACGAAAATCGCCTGTCCCACGGTAATGACTTATTTTGACGGCTGCAATGATTGGTAATTCGTACTGACCAGCTATGGCATTGATGTCAACTCCGGTAGCAAGAATCAGTTCCACGACTTTGACATTGCTTGATTCACAGGCAGCGTTCAGCGCATTTCCGCATGCCTTGGATTCCGGTTTATCCTTGGCCTCGTCCCCAATCTCGCTCGCGCATACTAACTTTGGATTGATACCTTTCAAGAGTAACAGATTAGCAACCGAGTACAAGCCCAGACGACAGGCGTATATGAGTCGATTTGTCTCCCCAATCCTATCGCTGTCGCAGTAACTGTTGAATGATTCAAGAATTCGGCCCTTCGTCTCGTATACTTGTGTCCAGGCATCGAAATTGCCGTTCAAGCGTTTGTCCAGAAAAAAGGCTTCCATAACGGTCAAAAATTCTTCATCTTCCATTGAGGTATGCCCTTGAGCATGTACCGGCCATTGTAAACCCACGTATTCGTAGAGTGCATAGGTGGCACATCGTTTCATAAGCTCGTCACCCGTAACACATGGACCGCTGCTAAAGTGCTCAAAACTAAGGTATGTAACGCACAGCTTTGCGAGGTCGAAATTTGCTTGGACTAAGTCGATGTAGAAGTCAGGGTGAGGACCAGCCAGGCGCTGACTGGACAGAATGAACTCCTTTACCGAGAAGTGTGCTAGCGCCACCGTTCCAGCTTCTTGGTCGAGTGCAACAAGGCTGCCGCAGATGTCGGCGATGTCTTCCGGATCGTTGAGAAACGTTTCCGGGTCTAGGGCTGTGTCGTCGAGCTCAAGTGCGACTCCTTCGATTATCTCTTGGATTCTCAAAGGACGAAGTGAACACGTAAGCCAACGGAGTATTCGGAGTGCTAGCTCTTTGTCGTCTTCTGATATCCCCTCCAGGATTCGCTCGTATGTTTCATTGAGATCGGGCGGTAGGTTTTTTAAAGCTATCTTTATTGCCTTGTCATTGCGGAGCCGTGCTATCTGATCCAGCGAGCATTTTGCCCATCGAAACCTGGAAGGGTTATTTGTAAGCAAGTACAATGAAATGGGAGAGTAGATAGTTTGTACTTACATCCCTTTGGCTTCCTCAGAAATAGTTGAGATCACTTCAAATTTGATAGACCCTTTAAGTTTATTTTTTAGTATGATGCTGCGTTCGCATTCTTCAGTGACAAAAAGTCGTATATCCTGTGAATTGACGAGCGCATTGATGCACAGCTTTGGTACCTCCTCTAGGAAGAGCTTAATATCTAACTCTGGGCGGCTTGTAACAAGTACGTTTACTTGTCCGAGTCCTGACCGATGGAGCTCTACCAATGTTTGGAGAACTGGTATCCTCACGGACTCAACACATTCGTCGAGAGCATCTACAACGATTCTTGTTTGACCAACGGTTGTAACCAGTTTTAACAGTTGTTCTTTCGACACTTGTTCTAGCGGTGATCTCAGCTTATTTTTGTCGTAATAGTCTGCAATTTCTCCCGGGAGATTGTTTACGTAGTTGGATTCTAGGAGCTGAGCCAACAATGATCCGTAGATGTTTACGGCACTCACTCTCCCGGCATTCCTGAAATCGCAGTAGAAATATATCGTGTTGGTAGGTGGGCGGGAGCCAGCTGCTTCTTCCAGGAGGCTATCGAGGACGATAGAACTGTGACAATTTCAGCGCCACACGACTTGAAAGAGGGAGAGCAACAACATACGAAAGGATGGTCTTCCCAGCCCCAGCAGATCCGTAAAGCCACAAGAAAGAATTTCTCGCGCATTTCCAGCGTTCAAAGTCCCTCGATTCAGTAAACCATTTTCCTGTCCCCCTCTGTTGCAGCTTCCGTGCGGTATGGTGGTTCTCTCGTGGATTCACCGGTGAGAGCCATACTAGTGCAGACCTAAAAATTTTACTCTGTTTGGCTTGTCGTTCTTCGATCCGGACTGAATCCTGTGCGCGTCTTATGGCTTTTACGTCACCTGATATATGCTTAGACACCGCTCTAAAATGCGCGTTAATCTACAGGTACACTCGCACAATTAGAAATCAGAGTTTAACTTACAATTCCGCCTGTTGCAGAACCATCGAGAAAGCAGTCTTATACCGTTCCATCCTGGTAATCCACTCCCTTGTCTCCTGCTCCTTCATCGGCCATTTCAACAGTTTCCCAATATTCTTGAGCTTGCTCCCAGCGCCCTGATACTTTACTAAGGATTCATACAACTCCTCAAGCTGGCCTTTACACTCCTGTATCGGCCCCTCGAGGAGATCAAGACTGATATGAGCGGCAGAGCCATACGTTTCGCTTTGGAGACTGGAACACAAAGAGTTGAGGATACTACTGAGGAGTGCAATTTCGGAGATGAGGAGTCTGACTTCTGTTGGAAGCTCCCGGGTTGATTGTGTGTATCCGATTCCGAGCTGAATGATCTTGCCAGCAACCTGGCATATCGTTATCCCGCCCAGAGCGAGGGAGAATGGGTCCATAGGCGGCTGGTTTGCATAGTAGGAGATATGATGGGATCATGGACTCATATTTCGGGTGTGGGGTTGCCATTGCGGGGATTGTGAGCTGCGCCACTCGTGCGGGTATTGGTGGGCTTTTTCCTTGTGTTTCACTTGGCTGTGGTGCATAGCCGCTGACGCACTCTGAAGTACTCCTACCACAAAGAGTATTGTTTGGAGAACTAAATAGTAATTGCACTTAGAGTCCGCAAAGAAGCATGGTGGTGGCATATGCTGTTGATACTTCAAACCTCAGTATCGGGTACGTTGTTGGTGGCCTAAACCGACCTAGTTCAATGTTGAAGTTACTGGCAGTTAAGAGTCAGGAGTATCACGGGTATGACTATTTTTAGGTGCGGGTGATGTGGAACGAATCGTTCGGTATTGTTGGACTCCGCGCGCCATATTACGCAGCGCTCAAAGCTACGACTTAGAACTCCGTATGACAGGAAGATAGATAGTCCATGTCAACAACAAAATTAGTTTGATTTGAAAGCTTAAATTTCTCTTCCCTATGCTTATGATGGCTCTCCTACCTCACACAACTTGAAGTATCTTGGATTCCGGAATAAAAAGGACAGAGGAATAACATAACGATCGCTAGATTTACCACCACACCTGAGTTTCCTCGTGAGGCAAGTGTTGATCGGTTGGAGAGTTTGTTCCTGTTCGCGGGATGCGTGGTGGTGCACCGGTGTGCCAGTGGGTGTACGGGCCGATAAGTGAAGTCGCCTTCGAATAGTTGGTCTTCCATCTCTTTCGTCAAGGTTCAGTTGCAATTATGTCCGATTCGAGGGGCTGTTGTGCTAGCTCTGACGACCCATCCTCCGCATCCTCCGCCTGGAATCCCCTAATCGCGATTTCCTCTTCTTTCATCTCGCTCAGAGCATCCCGAATATTCTTGTTGGTCCTCATCCTCGCAATCTGCTCCAACGAGCACTTTACCCACCTCCACCCTTCATCGGCACCTGCAGTGACAACGCACACCACCTCATTCTTAATCTCTGGTTTCAACCTTCTCAATGCTGGCCGCCTCTCAACCTCCTGTGCTATAAACATTTGAAGGTCATCCAACATCATTGTAGGGTGAAGCTCTAATTTCAACAGCCCGGGGTTGGGTACTAGCTCTGGTTTCTCTCGACAAGTGATTAATAGGCGGACATCGGCAACCTTTGTGAGATCAAAGAGGTACTGGGCGACATCAGTGCATTCTTCTAGACCATCTACGATTATTGTGCTGGATCTATTCGTGAGTAGCTTGGGTAGGATGGATTTGAGGTCGTCCTCATAGGGGTGGCGGTGGGAGTTAGTGTTGTAGTAGGATTCGATGTAATCTGGGAGTTCGGGAAAGCTTGATTCGAGAATCTGGCGGATAAGGGAGCCGTAGATGTATATGGGGTTGAGAGCGGGAGGGCAGTAAAAGTAGGCTAGCTGCTGAGATTTCGGTGAGTGGGTGAGGTGTTCGACTATTATGGCTCTACGGAAATCGTTAGTATCATTGTGGGAAGGAGAAATGGGGGAACGCACGAAAGCATTGTTTTCCCAATCCCTGATTCGCCGTATAAACAGAGAGAAGACGGACTGTTGGACTCCCATTTTAGATAGGTTTCATGCTGAAGGAGCCATTGTCCTGTCCCTGCCTGTTGGAGTTTGCGCAGGGAGAGATGGTCTTCGAGATGAGTAGAAGGAGATAACCATGCGATTGCGTCTAGGCGTTTCTGACCTTACATGAACGTTAGTTGACTGGCGTTAAGTATTGCGAAAGTATCATACGTTTTCTCTCCATCCGCTCTTCTTTTCTCGCATCTTCCGAAGCCTTCTTCATTTCCGCAATTTCTTGTCGGATCTTGCCGTGAACCCCCCTTCAAATCTCGATCAGCCAGACATTCCTCTATGGGTGAAGGGAACCAACATTTCATCAACCTGTAGCCCTAGCAAAAAGGTTCTCTTGAATCTCTCAATCCTTTCAATCCACTCCTTTGTCTCCTTCTCTTTCAGAGGCCACTTCAAGCGTCTCCCGAAGCGTCGCAGCCTATTTTTCCCTCCCAACTGACGCACTAAAAACTCATGGAGCTCCAGGAGTTGGGATTTGCACTCTTCGATCGGACCTGCAAGGATGCTTGGTGATATGTTTTGAGTACTTCGAGCGTCGAGGTTGGTACTTATGAGATTGAGAACGCCGCTCAAAAGACCGATTTCTCGAACGAGGAGTTGCACCTCCGTAGAGCGGCCCCTGAGAGCTTTGCAGTAAGTGTCGCCGATAACGACCAGCTTACTTGCAATAGTCACAACCGTAAGTACACTCACTGATAACGAGAAAGGATCCATTAGTATGAGTTCGCAAAGAAAAACTTCGTGAGGATTCAGCTAGATCGTTGCCGTAGAAGAGAAAACGAGAGGCACAGCAAGGTATTTGAATCGTCCACCCACACCTGCATACGCGCTGTAGTTGCAGTCGTGTAACAAACCTGCAGTTTTATAGCGAATAGAGTAGAAGTTGCCCAAGATACATAACGTGGCAGTGCGACATTGTGTATTTCCAGCAAGTTACTTGTACAGTTAGTACACTGCATGAAACACTCTACATCCATACCAGGGGTGATTAGAAAAATCATCTATCCTGCCCACATCCTTAGCTGTCATTCTTACGCTCTAAGCGTTTAAGATCACCCAGGTACCTGTTCCCGCTATATACTTATTTATTTATGTGAATGGGGCCCGCAACTGCGCCTTCGTATAGCAATGGCCATGCGCCTCACCATGTGGAGAGTCATTGCTCGCGACTGGGGGCTGGAGTGACAATAGTATATGCACTTTTTGAAGTAGTCTACCTTTGCAGTAACAACCACCAAAGATTGCTACTCTAAACCCATGCTGTGAATACACGAATGTAAGATATCTTTAACTCGCCAGTTTAGCCGCTTCAAGTAACAGTTTCTACCCGGGTAACGTTCGTGAAGGTGCTATTTTGACCCTGGTACCAGACTGTTTCGCTTCCAAACAACCGCAGGGGCTAGTTTGGGTATATATGTGCCCTGTTTTTTTCCGGAGATCTGCACATTCACATTCAATCACTCATGCAATATTATCCGCCAACTGTGTTTCTGCTGTATTATTCACATCTATTTCGTCGTTAGTGCTATGTATACCTCTTATATCTACTTAGTGGAAGACCACGGGAAATAGAGTTAGGGACTAGCGAAAGAACTGTCCTACTGCAAGAGCAAGAGGCAGTCACGTGAGCCCCCACAAGAATTTTGACAGCAAGCGAGTCGATAATCGATGAAGTATACATTATCATTTCTTTCATTAACACTGTACCAGGCATGCTCCCATTGCCAGGAAGTACCAGACAACCTCATGTACCAACAAGGAAAATGTGCTCGCTTCTCACGCTATTGCCTCTTCCTCACAGATTGACTCCGATGGTCTCAACAAGAGTGTTGACGAGATCGATATACTCCTGCTGGGCCTCCTCCCTAGGTTTTCCAATCAACTTCTGGCGTGCATCCCATTTCCCGCGGTCGTAAAACTATTCACCGGTATGTCAGTGAGGGTAGGTAAGGTGTGCGGAGTTGGTGGATTACTTTGGTGAATGGAGGCCTAGGGGTTTTCTCGGGGTCGAGATCACCGAGAGTAACCTGCTTGTAGAGAGCGTAGATCTGGAGCGGCGTGAGCAAGAGCAGCAGAGTAGATGGCCTAGAGAGGAGGGAGAGATACTGTTGACAGTTCCTTAGGTTCCTGCTTCAGCTTCTTCACGGTGTCCGCTGCCGTTTGGAACTCGGCAGAAGGCTTGAAATCCGTCATTTTCAATGAATACGGATGACTTAGAGAGGCGTATTGATTGGAGAGACTCGGTGCGTCAATAAAAGCGATAAAGAAAAGATAGCTTGAGAGGATTGAGTTGCCCAGGAGAGGATGGAGCCTTTTAACGAGTAACGAGAGGGGAAGTGGGGTGTTGGTTGTACCACGCTAGCTAGTGGCACGAGACTCAATGTAATCGTATTCTTCAGCGATTTTCCTGAACAACATTGGCTTGATTTTCCTTTGTGGAGGTTTGCTTTGGAATGTTTTTACGTCGGGCAGAGAGGACAGTATATCTGTGCATATGCAGTGACAGTCGAGGTCGTTTCATCATATTTCTCTTGGCACTATCCCGCCATTTTCTGTAACCAACAAAAGACACGCCCGAATGCCTTTCTTTACCGACTAAATCCAGCAATATGAAATTGCTGGTGGGTTTCGATGCTGAATTTAAAACGGGACCCCTTCACCCATTGCAAAGCTCTTTCCCGAAACTGCGGGAGAGTAGTGTTGTTGAGTTTAGTTGCGATATTCCACACGCCTACAGCATCACGTCACCTCTCTATTTCCATACAACGCGCCAACGCCGCCCAACAATTTCCACCTCAGCCTCTTGTTGAGTCCAACATATATCCGAATCTACCCACTATGTCAGACCCTTCTCGCCACAAGCGTCGCAAAGTCCACGTCGAAATGCCCCTCCTTCTGCGGCCGCTCGCTTCGTACAATCGCGACGTTTCCCCTCCTCCGATCGGCAATCATGCTGCGACCGACCCCGCCACCTTCGACGACGAAAACGATCCGCTCAAAGACTTCTTCCGATCAGCGGTAGCGCCTGCCCCAAAAGATATAGTTGACTTGACTGCCGACAAGCCCGATGCGAAAGATATAAATGGCCCCGGTTTCCGCCACGGCCAACCGGAATCTTCAACTGCGACTGCCAATTCCGGAACGCAGACGTGGTCGTCGCCATTCCGCTTGACTAAAATCCGTGATCTCCCGCAGTCGGAGAATAGAGATACAATCGGGATTGCCGAGATACTCGGAGATGTGATGCTGCGCGAAGTGTGGTTGTTTAACTACATGCACAACATCCATTGGGTGATGGCACAGTTCGACCTAGATATCAGTACGCATGTCAAAATTGTGTTTGTTCACGGGAATTGGAAGCAGGAAGATGAAGGGAGGAAACGAATGGAGGTTGGTGGTCTAAGGTGGCTGTCGGAGCAGGCTGAGTGTGGATCTAGGAAGAGGCCAAGAGCTATCCCAACGTCAAGCTGGTCACCGCATACATGCCCGAAGCATTTGGTACACATCATACCAAGACAATGGTGCTCTTCCGAAGAGACGATATGGCACAGTATGTCATCCCATTCGAGAATCCAATTTGCTCAGTATTAACGGGGTGTAGGATTATAATCCACACCGCCAACATGATCTCTTTCGACTGGACAAACATGACACAAGCAGCCTGGATTTCCCCATTGCTACCGCTTGCCGAGAAAAAAGCTACACCTTCCAAAATTGGGGACCAATTCAAGCGTGACATCCTTGAATACTTCAGCTTCTATGGCAAATCCCGGTGTGGCCCCCTCATCGACTTACTCAGGAATTACTCCTTCACCTCCGTCAAGGCCGTCTTCATCGGCTCTGTCCCAGGACGCCACAAGATTTCCGAAGCAAAGTTCGGGTGGCCAAAGCTCCGCAAAATCCTCTCCACCATCCCATCTTTGTCCACCCCCGGTGCTACACCAAAGGTGTTTGCTCAATGCTCCTCCATCGCCACCCTCGGTGCAAAAGACACCTGGCTCACACCGGTCTTTTTCTCTGCGCTCTCGGCAACCGCAACTAAGAAGATCCAGAAGCCACAGTTTGGAATTATATTTCCTACCACGCAAGAAATTAGGGACTCACTGAATGGATACAACTCCGGCTCATCGATTCATCTACGCCTCGCCTCCGCCGCGCAACAGAAGCAGATGGAATACCTCAACCCGTTGTTCCATCGCTGGTCTTCGCAGTCACAGTCGGCGGGAAGAGACAGAGCTACTCCCCATATTAAAACTTACATTCGCTTCTCGTCTAATCCCAAAGACGTGGATACTAATATTGATTGGGCACTAGTTACGAGTGCGAACCTTTCCACACAAGCCTGGGGTGCTGCAGAGAAGGATGGAATGGTGAGGGTTTGCAGCTACGAAGCGGGGGTATTGATACATCCTGGCTTGTGGGGAGAGGGGGTAAAGATGAAGCCGATCTTCCGAAAGGATGATCCGAAAGAGGAGGGAGTTGTGGGCTTGAGGATGCCCTATGGGCTTCCGGTTGCAAAGTATACTGAAGAGGATGAAGTTTGGAGCGCGGAAAAGAGTTACAAAGAGGTGGACTGGTTAGGGCAGAGTTGGATGGCGTGATTTGGTGCATGAATTCATAGTGTTTAGGGTGGGTTCGTGGGCTACTTCGGCATTGGGTGATATCTCGGCATTGGAATTGGCTATAGCGTTAGCATCTAAAGTACAACTGTTGTTAAACTGACTAGATGAGTTGTTGGGTGATAGGAGTTTAGGTCTTTTAATAAACTAATGCCTAGCTTAGTCGGCTGCACATAGTATAAACGCCCGGTGCAGTAAACACCAAAGTTCGAAACCTGTAGGCCCATTTCTTTTGGTCTCTTGGGCCATTACCCGGACACAGGTGAGGGTAGGACCGCGGCTATACCAGCTCTGGTTTCCGTTGAGCTCACACGAGCAAATTGGCCCCTGACCTTTCTTGGTTTCCTAGCTCGCCTCCATGCTCCCTTGTTCGCGTCAGTATGCTCAACATCATTCGTTACCACTAGGCTACTGAGAGGAATGAGTAATTATAAGCGGACAAAAGATGGAGCACAGCTACGGGTTCTGAACCTCAGTGTTTGCACCACATAGACAGCTGAACTTTAGTGTTTATAGTATCCGTGAACTTTGAAGTTTGCAGCTCCGGCCTTAGGTTTCGAACCTTGGTGGGGCGTTTATAGCACCATTAATGCCAGCTAAGCTAGGCATGAGTTCTTGTTCATTGGGAAATTCTAACCCTGACCACGAAATCACAGTTCCCGATAACCCCATACATGTTCAAAAGAGACAATGTGAGCGTGCACGCTACGGGGCACGCCGGGTGAGACTTACAAGAGAGCTTTACTGGGTAGGGATCAAGCGTGTAATGGGGTGGGAATCCGGGTATTAAAGCTCTAGAGCAAGCCAGAATATAAAGAGCTAAGTCGGGCTAGGTTGGTTTTGCCTTGTGCTCAGCCTCTGGAGGCTAGCCAGAAGGCAAGGTGCTCACTATAACTATAGGTGCATCGGTTCGACTACAATTGATGGTGTTGTGAGGCTCGATGTTCTGCAGTTACCATCTGAATGTCCTCGCCAAGAGAGGAATATATATATGTGGCATATGTGGATATGCCTTGCTGGGTTCTCTCCAACAGTACACTTTAGTGAACTCTTTCTTATCTATGGCTAGAAAAGTGGACTCGCTTCAATCCCAGGAGCAGTAGTGGCAATCCGATCCTGTTCACACTACCAAGGTCTCCAAAAGATTTTGCAGCTCGTGTTAAATGGATGTCGTGCTATTTAGCGCTGTAGCGCCGGTGGAGTATTAATACAACAGAAATCACAAACCACCCAAAAAACTGTGGTATGTACCAGTCTTCAAGCTTTGTAAAATGTTGTGCTAACCAGCCACACCCTAAACTTCATCTTAGACTGTTGCTTGAGCTCTGGATACAGCATGAGTATTGCACAGTATGTTTTTGCAATGCCTCCCTAATGTTAATAACATACCAATCGTGAGTGTAATGCATTGACGGAAATGTGAATTGAGTGAGCGCTTAGTCTTAGAATAAATCAATATCGTCAATCTTAGAGAATAAATAAGAAAGTCGCTATAGGTAGAGAGGCAGCGCAGCTTCTCAACGAAATAGGTAGTGGAGTGGCGTCTATTGGACGAGAAGTACATGCACCGAATATCGGATGTGAAGGAGTAGAGCCGTCATTTCCGCCGAATGCGTAACACAGACGTTCCAGGTTAATATGTGGCAAGCGAAGCCAACGATTATGCGCTGGCCGCGTGAGCGGCTATATAATTCTGAGTCAGATCCCAGCCTCTGAACGTAGTTAAACTGCGCATTTCGCCTCCGAAAGAACGACACAGACCAATATCAACACGCGTACCAGGCGCCATGGATCCCTTCACTCTCGCCGTAAACCTAATGACCGTAGTGCAGCTTGCCACTAAAGTCATCTCCTCCACAACCGCCTATGGAAAAAATGTCCAAGACCTCCCGGATGAAGTGCAAGTTCTTGTTTCTGAGATCTCGCTATTGTCGGGAGTCTTGAATCAGCTTGGCTCGCTACTTCATAGCGCTACCGACAAGGAGAGCGTTCTTCCGGTGACGTTTAGCGCAGATGTGTTGCAGCCGGCAATGAACGAGTGCCAAAAACAGTTGGAGACGCTGCATACGTTCTTGGAGAAGGGCCGGCGTAGAAGAACCCGTATCAAGAACTTGGGCAGGAGGCTAAAGTGGCCAATGAAGGGGCAGGAGACGAGGGAATGGATTGCACGTATGGAGAGGTTTAAGGGATCCTTTTCATTGGCGCTTCAGTCAGGAAATTTGGGAGCGCAGCAGAAGATATGTGGGGAGATGGAAGAGATTAAGGTCGCACAAGAGGCAGATCGGGTGGAGAAGAAGTTGGAGGGAAAGAGTGAGTTCTGCTCAAAACGACTTCGGAAAGGGGACTGCTGACCATTGCGAGGTCATGTATACCGAGCGGCTTTAGCTTGGTTGTCGTTTGCCGATCCGAAAGAGAACTATATTGCAGCACGGAAGCTTCAACAACATGGAACCGGGATGTGGTTTACCGAGTCAAAAGACTTTCTAGAATGGAAGATGGCAGAGAGCTCATTCATGTGGCTTTGTGGTGGAGGTAAGATTCTTTGGAAGGCAATGTGTAATGTGTACGTGCAGAAATCAAACGGTGTGCCTTGTAGCTGGATCCGGCAAAACGATTTTGTCTTCAATCATCATTGATAACCTTATGAAAGAAACGGCGAATAAGACAATATATTTCTACTGCGACTTTAAAGACGCCGAAAAACTGAGCGCTATTGGCATATATTGTTCCCTTGCCGCTCAAATTTTGGAAAGCAATTGGGATAACGACATGCCTCCCGAGTTTGAAAGCTATTACCAGAAGAGCAAGGAGAAGCCACCTTACGAGTCATCTTTGCGAGAACAGCTGATGAAATTGTTTGGGAAGATTGGACGCACCCAGATAATAGTTGACGCCCTCGATGAATGCAGTCCCAGCGTTCGCGGGGATGTTCTCAAGACGCTACTGGAGATTCAGCAGATGGGAAATATTAATATCCTTGTTACCAGCCGAGAGGAAGTCGACATCAAACAATTAGTTGACGGGCTTGACACGCCCAAAATATGCATTAATATCAACGCAATATCTAACTCGGGGGATATTGCGCTTTTTGTTACGGGGCAGATCGAACGGAATACCAAGCTATCCAAACTGAAAGAGGTTACGAAAGAGGAAGTGGCCACAACTATTACTTCCCAAGCGAATGGAATGTTCCGCTGGGCGAAGTGCTCACTGGATCATATAGCGCGACTACGAAACGATAGAGCGATCAAGCAAGCATTGAAGACGTTACCACCAGATCTCAATGAAACTTATGAGAGGATACTGGACATGATATCCGATCTTGATAAGGAATTGGCGATGCGCATCTTCCATTGGTTGGCCTGTTCGCTTCGGCCGATGCTTATCCAGGAGATCGTTGAAGGAATTGGACTCGAATTCGGAGCTACTAGCCTGGATTTAGATTCGCTTCTCAACGATCCCGAGGACTTGCTCGATGTTTGCGGTAGCCTGGTGACGGTGGATCAAGACGCTGGTACTGTCGGTCTGGCCCATTTCTCAGTGAAGGAGTTCTTGACTTCAAAGCGCCTTCAGAACGATAATCATTCTCGGTATTTTGTGGACGTTATGCGGACCAACTTCAAACTGGCCAGGCTTTGCGTGACATATCTATGCTTTGAGGATTTCAACTCTGGGCCATGCTTGACAGAAGAAGAGTACAATTCTCGGGTGACAAAACATCGTCTTTATCCATATGCAGCTAAGTTCTGGCCGCAACATGCTCAGGAGCACATAGATACCAACGATCATACGTTCTTATCCGTAATCGGGATTTTTTTTCTAGAATCAACGATGAGCGGCAACTTCATTTCCTGGACGCAAGCCTATCATAGCAGTCCGAGAGACGCACTGCCGCGGGATTATCTTGCTGCAGATGCCGAGGGCAACAATAGATTGATATATGCATGTCGTTTGGGCCTTTACTCAATCGCTCACCATCTTCTCTCGAAAGGACTCAATCCGAATGCTGTGTGTAAGGCCACCAAATATTCTAGCCTCGTAACCGCGTGTGGGAATGCCCTAAACGCAGCCTGTGAATCGGGGGATATCAAGATGATAGAGATGCTTCTCGCCCAGGGGGCAGATATTCATGCAGTTGCAGGCGAACATGGTCTGGCTTTGAATGCAGCGATCGAGCATGGCCAAAAAAGTGGCTTTGCAGCTTTGAAGTATTTACTCGAACGCGGTGCAAACATCAATCTCAGCACGCCTCAGAAAACCTTCCCATTGCAAGCGGCGACGTGGAAGGTGAGATCACCCGAAGCTGTCAAGATTTGTCTCGCTGCCGGTGCAGACTTAGGAATGCGAGATGATACCGATTCAACAGTGATAGAGATTGCCGCTACCTGCGGGTATCTCGAGATCTTTGAGATGTTATGGGAACGTGGTGGCGGCACCTTTCTCAATCCTGCCTTTCCTTGGAAACTTACCCCTGGGGTTGACGGATTCTCACTCTACCTTGCTTCGCTATCTAATTATTTTGAAATTGCTCAGAAAATTCTGGAGAAGGATGGGGAAAAGATTTTTACAGATTCGTCGTTTCATAAGATGATGTACTACACGTTTAGAGTCTGTGCTTTTAAGGGATTCTACAAGTTTATCCAACAAATGTTGGTTTATTCCGGGACGGAGAGTGAGTTGTACGTTGTGGCGCTGCAGGAGGCAGCTGTAAAAGGAAACGAGAAAACGGTGGCTGCTTTACTGGATTCTCGCAAGGAAGGAGGTGTCCCCGCTAGTCCACTGGTCCTTGCAGCTGCAAAGGGAAATCGGAAGGTTGTAGACCGATTGTTAGAGAGCAGGGAGGATCCTGCGGCGGTCGATGAACACGGCTGGTCTGCGGTGCTTGCTGCGTCAGCGAGCAAGCAGCATGAAATCTTGGAGATGTTTGACAGACTCGGTAAAACTTTGGAGAACTCGACATCTGCACCTCTGGAACCGAGCTCATGGCAGATATCAACTAATATGATTGATTTTTTCGAGATCCCCTCTCCCTTGCTCGAACTGGATGGGGGGTCTGCCTTCTCTTTACCTGGTAGGTGTTTTTAACCCTAGGGCAGGCAGTATTCTGAAAGTGTACAGAGAACAAACATAACTACATCCTTTACTTTCAGCATCCAATCCCACCTCGAACTTCTAGTTGGTACTACTTCGAGCTTACCATCCTCGAAGCTGTTGGGTCTTCGGGGTTCACGTGCATCTCTTATTCCCTCTACCCTTCCTATACCCCAGCTAACATCAACCAGAGCCCACATAGGTCTCGTTAGCGCTCTTTCGCTTTACGATCTCGGGGATAGCGGCCTCACCAGTCACTGTCCACTGGGCGGGCGCAGTCTGGGTTACGCTAACACCGGTTCTATAAAAGGTGTAACCTCGTTCTCCGGGGCGCCTACTTTCTCTGCCGGAAGTGTTATCGGTTGTGCTGTAAACATCTACAAAGAGGTGGCGTACTTTACGTGTGATGGAAAAATCATTAGTAAAAACCCTCTCTTCTTTTCACCCTCGGACTTATCCGTACTAACTATTGCTGAGATGTCATTTGTAAGGGCGTTAAGGGGATGCTGTATGGCGCAGTATATATATCACCTGGAACAAGAGTGAAGGCGAATTTTGGAGAGGAGAAATTTTTGTTCGATATGGAAAGACTAGAAGACGCAGTAAAGCAGGGTAGAGGGGAGAAAATCGTGTTTTGCCCGGACGAGGTCTCGGAGGGATGGCATTCAGATGTGTTGATGAACAACCCGGACAAGAGATATATTGGATAATGGAAGACTTCTCATAGCGTTTAGAACGAGTTTGTTTAGAGGAATTTTCAGTTTTGAGCTATTCGAGAAATTGGACAGTTGACGTTAGAGCGCCCTTCGTGGAGGATATTCCCAAACTGCTTGCAAATAAATAATTTTGGGGGGCATCAGTCGTAACTCGTGAGACTGGGCAGCTCGTGAGGAGCCTGCTAGTAGCAACTAAGTAGCAGTGGGTGTTAGAGTTGTCTCATCCAGTGGAACTTTGATGTGAGGCTGATGGTAGCCAGGCCCTTGTAGCCGTCTAACAAAGAAGCGGCAGTGGCAGCTGTAGTCATCGTGCTTTTGGATTTCCTGCTTTTCTATAGGTTATCTACCGCTGAAACTTTACTATCAGATCTAATTGTTAGTGTGGACAACTAAGAAAGTGAAAAACTTTTAGTAGGCCCTCCTTAAATTGTCTGTTCTATTAGAGGGTTCTGGCAGAAAAAAGTTCTGTTAATCTAAGGTGTGGCTTGCAACATAATAGAACTTTTTTAACTTTTACTCGGCAACTAAAGTAGCGTTTGATAGTATGGCAAGAAGTGGGAAAATTAGAGATTAGCTAATGACTTTATGAATGGAAAGGGTGATGCGCTTGCTAATCGTCTACTACAGCTTCCTCGAACTATCTAGAAATGGATTGAGTCCCAAATTTTCGCTTCTTAAACTCCAAATCTCCTACCTAAATCGCTACTTTCAATCCAGTCTCGGACCGCTGCTAGCGCAGCAGTCTAGTCCAAAATATAGGTTTTTTGGAGTAAGTTTCGTTTAGGTCACTTAATCGCCCTGAAAATAGGAATTGTGCAAAATTTGATGGTGCTACTGTGACTTTACACCGAATTTGGTGGTTAGATCACCAGCAAAATTCGTAGAGCCTACCAAATTATGTGGCAAGTCACCAAATACTCTTATTAAGTGGCCCAGTCAGAACTTACCAAAAAACTCTAATTTTGGACCAGACTGCTGCGCCAGCAGCAGTACGAGATTACTTTCAATCATGACTTGAGGAGGTATGAATTTAGCTTAGAGTGTAGATTAGGGTTCGGGTGCATCCGTAGAGCCGAGATGCGGCACAGCTTTTAGAGTGGAGCTAATATTCGCCACCATCACGGCTATTACGTTCTTTTCTTTCATGAAAATCACCTACAGAGATCCTCATTATCGACATGATACCCCTTTCCTCTTCGTTGTCCTTGATCTTCCGCAGGTCCACAGCCAGGAGTCGTGGTCTCCAAGAATGGATCCGGAGCTTCGGAGTTTTGTATTATGATATATTTAAGAACCTATGTGCTTGGGCGGGGTGCTGCATGTGCAGTGGGGAGTGTTTGTGGCAAGATATTCCAGGATCAGGGCAGGTGCATTCAGAGGAAGATCACCCAACTTTGCGGTTTGGAATTTGGTACTCGGCCTCGTTTCAGTATGCTTATAGGAGCGCCCTCTCTACACATTAGGATCCCGGATGCCGATCATGGATGATTTGTTACAGACATTTTTCCATGTCAAGCACGGCAAGGAATAATAATAGTACTGGCTATATCGCGACAAGATCCATGCTATTCTCTCTACTCAATCTCCATCCTGATATCTTACATCGGCAGTGCATCACTTTCATAAATAGCACTGGACATTCGAATTTGAGACCGCGGGCTTCGACAAATTCAAATACGCGTTCCAGAATTCATTCCCCTTTAGCCCATTAACGGAGTGATCGACTGTAGATCTATATACCAGCAGCTGGGTAGTAAAAGGGTTTGAATTCTCACTTAAATTTGCCTAGGACTACATTCTTTATTTACGGCAGGGTTTGCTCCTCATCCTAGTCCAAATCGCCGGGAAGGAACATCCGAGCTTAGGTCAAGGGTAGGACCCCGAATATATACAGAACCCAGCCGGCAAAATCAAAGAATCTTGTCTGTAGAATTCTCCTGAAGCCTGTAAATACTATATGAAAAGGGTATTTTCTCAAGATGGTTTGCTGGAATGGGGTAGTCATATGTCGCTTTGGTTCCCGAATTTTCAAAGTTCAAAAGATTTCAGCATATTAGTGTGCTCATAACATGTTTAAGGTTTCAAACTGTTCGTTTAGTGATGGCAAAGAGATAACGAACGCCTGGTTACGAGAGCACTTATCTCGAAGAACTACCCGCCCCCCTTTCACACATTAATATCTACTTGTTAAAATGAGACCAGATTTCGGTGCATACAACAATTCAGACAGAATCTGAAGCCCCCCAGGCCGTAAAACCCAAATTGAAGCGCTGTTGCTTGCAGGATATTGAAGGAGAATCCTCCTTCCGAAGCAAGAACATAGGGCTCTTAGTCGCTTACCGTCCTTCAGATAGTGTTTCCTCTCAGTGCTTGATATTGGTCGGAACAGGATCTCCAGGGCTGGTGTAATGTTCATCTTTACTCTCTTTGTGTCCTTGTCTTGAGCGATTCAGATACTTGAAACACTATCTCCAAATAACCATTCTGATGATATTACTCCTCTTAGATAGATGTAGCCGAGTATTATTCACCAGGTGGCACTGACCCTCCTGACGGAGATGAATCCATGGCGCGTGGTAATCATGTAGAGTAGTTGCGTGTCAGAGGCTTGGATGCGGAGTGAATTCAAAGCTACATACGTGGCTTAACCCTAAGCCCTATACCCCGGACTATGTGTTCCGTTAGATAGAACGCCCTCTCTAACCGTTCAATCATTCTAACGTTTCTAAAGGAAATCTAAAAAGCTAAACTCTCCAGGTTGGGATTTTTAGTTTCGGTAGTTTTCTGAGGGTAATTAGAACCTTTGGAACGAAAAAGGTTGAATCTCCTATGGTAAGATCTCCAATACTTAGTCAACGGAAACAAACATACTACCTCCCCCCTCCTTCTTGAGCTCTTTTGACAACATGGCGTAAAATTTGTGGCCCGCTTATCTATCAACTACCTATTAAGAATACATGATATAAGAATTATGGTTACTTGACGGTTGTACCAATTTATGATTCGAGACTAGTTTCTGATTAGCTAGCTTCACCCCCGTAGCGTACGGCACCGTATAGAAGACATGTCAACGCTGCGAGCCATAGTTTCGGTTTCGACTGTTTCCATGTAACGTGATATGAGCCTCGCCCTGTGGTAGTCAAGAGACAGCCTTTCTTGGTTCGTTGAAGCAGGCATTGGGGTTTATGGAATATATGAAGCAGTGCTAACAAGTAATAGTATCACGGACTCGTCATAAGCTATTGAAAAACAGCTCACTGCCTTTATTTAGTCTCAAAGATCGCTCACATTTTAGTGGCGGGTATTAGTCTCTTAAGAGACCCGAAAATTCAGCTACGGATGCATTCCCAGACACATCCTCACACAAGCTCCAGCATCGGGGATACATTAAATAGATACATATCCCAAATTTCTGGTATACCGGTATATTTTCTGGATACATATCTACAATGGTACATTTTCTGGTACATTATATCCGTGATGATACATTCTCTGGTACATTCCCGGATACGTTTCGCGGATACATTTTCGGGTCTCTTAGAGGTTGAGGGAACTTTCACGAACCTTTAGTCTTTAGTGTCATCCCTATCCGGGCTTGTCACCGCGATATTTCGGACCTGTCTCTTCCGTATTGCAAAACAACGATTTCGCGGCGATTGCACGTGCTATCTCCTATCGCGAAAACTCCCCGGCCTTAAAGGCGTACTTACTTAAGTGGCTACCAGTAAATGCGTGGCTGGAAGTAAATAGAGTATGTGCGTGAATGAACAAGTCGATATTAGTAACTGAAGACTAGCACTTGTTTCTATATATGTATGTCAAATGCCGTGCTTGTTCGAACTCCCCCAATTTCTCAGGGAGATGTCGACCGCAGCTTGCGATACGATGTCCAAGGTTTGGCTCCGCCGCCAAACTGCCCGCCGCATATGCACCATAACGGAGATTGTTTTATTGCGTGGATCGCGAGGCTGACTGCAGGGCTGTATCATCATTCTCGTATTAAGAAACAATGTACAAGGATATTGTTGTATTACCTAAGCATAAGCGACGCCTATGAATGGATTTTCAGTTCGCAGAGAGTTGAATCTAGCGTGGCACTCATGCCGGGCTATCTTGTAGGGATCTGTGAGCAGCTAATTTCCTTGATCGTTCTGAGCATTGACTGCTTCTTGTTGAACTCTTTTGAATACTCAGGAGGGGATCGTTGAGACTAGGGAGCAAATTTTTTCGTGCGAGTTCTGGGACTGGGCCGCGGGCGACTGTGGTAGATAGGTTATTACCTGTGCTTTTTTTGCCCCATTCGTGGTGAGGCCGTGGCATCGGTGATGAGGCCGACCAGGGACGAGATCAAATATTAGCGTCGATCAAGAACAGTGGAGGCAGGCGCCGCATATAGTTGAACACCCTAAAGTTCACTTCCAACGAACCTGTCTCAGACTCGGTTATTCGGTTGATAACTTTTTAAGGGAGGTCTTGTGACAATACCTGGCTGTCCGGTAGCGAAAATTCCACGGAGCATTGTGCTCACGCGAGCTTGCGAGCGGAAGGAGTCTGGACACGAGAAATGGAAAAACCTCACTTTTGGCAATTATCTCCGCTACCACAAACCACCAAATAGACAAAAGAGCTCCGTAGAGCCGCAGAATAATTGGCCTCGTACCCCGGCCCTCGTCTAGTGTGTGTGGTAGTATAAAATCAACGCGTATGTGGCGTACATCACATAGTAAGCCGGACTAAGACAGATTAAGCCGGGTTAAGTCAACCTATGCCAAATCGAGATGCAAGAAAAAGTGAGGGGAAAGGGCCTGGAGACATCACCAGACTCTAAATCCGTACAACTCCCACCATGCCAATAACCCGCAGCGAAGCCTCTAAAGCGCTTTCTGAAGGTGCCAAAGGTAATCCAAGAGACTCTAAAGTTAATCCGACCCTTATATACGCCGTCGCTGCAGAATCCGGGTTAGCACCAAGCGGGGAAGGGTCTACCCCGCTATCCGCTACCAACCGCCTCCAACAGCTCAGAATCAAAGCGAATGAGTTGGGATTCCTCTCGCTTGCAGATGCTACTATAGAAGAGTTGAAACATCAGAAATCCAGTGCATCATCAGTAGCAGATAAATACACATATACTACATTGCTCACATCCATCGTGGCTACAGAGCAGTATGTGAGTACAGTCCTTCAATTCAACCAAACCTTCATGAAA
>Ga0307512_10001390_pt1 | contig 34358 bp, 32 predicted proteins | sample 14_EM_MG_FD_200267 | JGI IMG/M metagenome (GOLD analysis project Ga0307512, IMG submission 200267) | Populus trichocarpa ectomycorrhiza microbial communities from riparian zone in the Pacific Northwest, United States - 14_EM | ecosystem: Host-associated > Plants > Roots > Unclassified | place... | reverse complement strand
CATCTCCAAACTCGCTCAATCACGGCCTCCAAGTGCATCTCTGAGTTCACTCAATCTCCGTCTCCAAGTGCATCTCAAACACGCTCGATCAAAGGGGTAACGGAGGTGGACAGGGTGACGGGGAGTAATTATTCGGCAGACCGCAGCCAGTCCAGATATAACGTGTGTAGATGGGTAGCTAGATAGATACATAGATACATAGATGAGAATACAAACTGAATACATGACTGTGATTCGAGGTGCTCCCAGACATGTCGCCGGCGCTCTCAGGTTTGTCGCTGGCGCTCCCAGGTTTGTCGCCGGCGCTCCCAGGTGCTCCCAGGCTTGTCGTCGATCGCCAGGCGTTGTGTAAACGGCGTCAGCATAACTGCAGCCCCTGCGAAGAGTGTAACACATGAGTCGTTCTGATGATGCGTATACGTCACCACAAAGTAAAGGAGGTACATATGCAACGCAACCCGTCGCCTGGGCGACGGGTAGCATGTAATTCTCTGTCACAGCGTACGAGGTTTCGTCAGAGCCGTCAGAGCCGTCCGGAACACCCGGGTGTTTCAGACGGAAATTAGGGTCGTTGCTGATGTTGAGTCAGATTACCCAGCTTTCAAATTCAACCTGCCATGTCGGATTCAAACTGTTTGAACGCCTCATTGCTCGAGGTTTTGATCTCTTCCAAAAATCAATGTGTCTGTATTCGTGATTTGAGCAACCTTACATCGCAAATTATCTTTAATGCTTAGTGGGCTTCAATGAATAAAGGCTCGAAGCGGCCTATTGCTTAGAATGATTCTAGACACACGCCGTCGTAGCGATTCTATTTACACTACAGAATTAAAGAGACCTGCAGTGCTGGCATCATATATATCGTTTGTCATCAAGTTCTTCGTCATCCATCAGTATACGGGACCAGCTCAATGGGGAAACACTTGCTGGCGAAAGCTCACATCGCGAAGTTAAACGAATTAACAGAGTCAGAGGGTACTGAATTGACTTGTTCGACGCTCGATGAATCAGCATCAGCCATCCTGAAGAGGCCGGGAAGTCGAGGAATCACAATAGTAAGTTCGCAGAGGAAAATCAAATTTGACATCCAGTTTGATCCATATTGACCAAAATGACCGACAAACCCTTTCAAACTGGTAGCTAAGGACTTTGAAACTTCCCAATTGCACCAAGACACATGGAATCAATACCTCGCGTTAGGATTTGTTTCAGCTGATATTCCATGGAACGCTATATCAAATCTGGAGCTACGACGGTCATATAAGGCATTACGCGATGACCTAGTACTGCTGTCCACTACAACCCTGAGCTACATTTGCTGGAGGGAACATGCACTGACCGTGGATGCAATTAAGAAGCAATTGCTGTCACGAAATAATGTTAGTTTAGCTTTGCAAGGATGGACCTCAACAAACCAACTAGCCATAATGTCGGTCATTGCTTACTAGATGGATCAAAATTGGGCATTGCGTGAAGTTGAACTCAGTGTTGATATGGTTGATTGCCTGTTCTTCTCCGCTCTCAAAAGCTAATTCGGGATGCTGGGTTAAGGGCCAACATACTGGAGCTAGGCTAGCCGTACATTTGAAGGAGATGCTGGATCGTTTTGAGCTTACCGATGGCCGTTTGCTTGGGATTACGACAGATAATGCTTCCTCAAATTACACGATGACACGTGAGCTGCAATCAACAATTGAGGCCTCTGGAATTGAGTGGTCTGCATTGAGGAACCACATACCGTGCATGGCGCACGTCATACAGCTGGCTTCAGGTACATTCATGAGCAGTCTTGGTGTACAAGGCAGCACCAAGTCTTAGGAAGCCCATGAGCGATATCAGCAATCTGGTGGGAATGAAAGCATGGACATCGGGAAGAGTCGAAGACTTCGAAAAGAGGGCGATGCAAGAATCAATATTGTATCAGCCATGAAACCAGGTTTAGCAAAGATAATTCAAAAAGTACGTATTTCATGATATTTTGAAACTCCTGAAACTGATCTTCATATAGCAGAGAATGCTTGCTGTATTGATTACGCTGACACCTGGTCGTCGAACTGAGTTCATTGACTGTCAAAGAGCCAATGTCCGCATTGCGGTACTTCCGATTATGGATGTGAAGACAGGTTGGAACTGTACACTGTAGTTACTCAAGCTGCCCTACCGATTATGGGAATTCACATGTGAGTGGCTTCAATATCCAAAATACACTGAATACCAGCCACTGTTCACAACACAAGATGAATGGACGATTGTGAAGTAAGTCATGGAAGTATTAAAGTCATTCCTATATTAGACCCGGTGGATGTCGAAGAGGTATACTGTCACATTGCATCACGTTTCCACAGTGTACAATGACATGTTCGATCACATGGATGGCGTGATGCAAGCTTTAGCCAAGAAGAAAACCCCATGGAAAGAAGACTTGTTCTTCACTGTGAAGTTAGCTCGACAGAAGCTGTCCAAATACTATGCTGAAGTGACTCCAACGACAGGCATGCTTCTCATTTCTGCACATATCCTCAATCCTTTCCGGCAGTTGCGATCATTTAGAAAGTGGGACAAGGGAATGGATATTAATCCTGAGGATGAGACATTCTATATTACCCAATACCAGAAGGCATTTCTGAAGTATATGGAGAATGAATACTGCGCCAAACATCGGCATGCGCCGGTCAATAAAGTCGAAAGCTTACTGAGCAGCAATCCCATCCCCTCTGCAACAGCTTCGGGATCCTGTCAATCATGCTTTGATCCATCTGATTTGTCCAGCGATGATGAAGAATACTTAACGCCTGACACTGTGGCTGAGATGACACCTGGACAAAGTGATCGTGCTGCGCGCGAATTGACAGCCGCCAGGCTCTATTTGAATTCGCCGCCTGAAGCACCAAGGAGCTGGGGGCAAATTAATCCAAATCTCAATGATTACCACTCCGACCCAACGGAGATTAGCAGTACATTTTGGATACCGGACTTAACTGACTGGTGGCGTCAACAGGAGGAAGCACACTCAAAGTACGCCAATCTCTCCAATGTGGCACATGACATATTCTCTATCATACCACATGGTGTTGGAGTGGAGGCCAGTTTTTCCTTTGGCCGAGATGTTATCGGCTGGAGGCAGTCAATGACCACAGGCTCGACCCCTCGCGAAAATGTCGTGGTAAGGCAGTTTGCTCAAGCCAATAACGAGATTCTAGCAGGCGCTGACCCAGAATTGGATACAATGAACAGAGAAAACGACTTGGAAATGAAGAAAGAGGCGGAGGAAAGGAAACTGCACAGACTGGCCAAGGTTCACGACTTTTTGAAGATGTGGCCGGGCAGCCAAAACCTACATGCTACACAGAATGAATCTCGCACTCAAAACAAGCAGATGACTGCCGTAGAATACATTTCGGACACTGAAGAGATCGTCCAAGCATCCTCGTCACTCTTTCAACATGATCGTGCGGCTGCATCCAAATTGTCAGAAAGGTCTCCTTTGCCACCACCTTTGTCTGCAAAGGACCTCCTTGGAGGATGAACTCAAATCTTAAATGTCCAACAAATCCAAAGGATCAACCGTCATCCAGTCGAAAGTGATGAGGTTTGCGCCTCTGAAAGCATTTCGGACACTGAACATTCGCTTAACTGCAATGGGGACTTAGATAATCCAAATGACAGTAAAGACGATGGCGCGCCGGATGTTGAATCTGATATGAAGCAAATCAATAGCATCGAGGATCCGGCATGCCCAGAGCAGCGGGATGTGAGTGCCCCTCCAATTGTTCCCAGGTTGATTCGGCCTACACAAAAGTCCAAGAGACAGGCTGAAAAGGTGTTGGTGACGGTCAATCCAATCGAAATGAGGAGGAGTAAGGGAGTGAAGAAAAAGTAGGACAGAATCCGTCAATGTTTCACCAGCTGCTTTATGTATCTTGACCAAGTGTTTTAGTTACAGATATATTATGGGCGAATTGTGAGCAGTAGCTTGTGAATATTGGTTGATAAACAGATGTATAGCAGGCGCAATGAAGCTTTTGGCAAGACACATAAATTTTAGTCCTGTGAGAGCGAACAGTGCAACAATGTTACTGCACTCGGCTTTGCCACTGGGCCAAGTCTCAATCTGTCAGGTAGACTACCATTATGTTCAAATCATGATGAAAATGATTGTCGATGGCAGCAGATGGTGAATGGACAACACAGTAAAATGAGTGTCAACGGAGCGTCAACAATGTTTGGCTTGGCATCCTGGTTACTCTGCATGGCGATTGCTCATACATATTCATAAATGACGTATAGGATGCCTATATAGGCAAAACAGAAAGCGATATGCTCCCAGCCCGATTCTGAAACTGAGTGTCAACAGAGCGTCAACGATTTTTTGACTTGTAAGTCAGGTAATTGATCAGAGACCTGGCCATTTTGATGCATACTGAAAGTATTTGCCGCCTTTATAGGCCAAGAAGAAAGCAACATGCTCCCAGCCCAATCATGGAAATAAGCGTCAACGGAGTCTCAATGGAGTGTCAACGGAGTGTCACCGGAGTGTCAATGGAGTGTCAACAATTCTTGGCCTTGCATCATGGTTAATCAAAGCGTGATGTGGCCGTTAATGGCTATATACAAAGTTGTGACAGGTTATTTAGGCTAAAATGCTCAGGATCACTGAGTTGCAGCTTTGAAAATGAACTAAATTGTGGTTGTCCAGGAGGCTGTCGTGGGAACATCACTTGTTAGCTGCCTATACAGGCTGCCAATTCCCGGTATATAGATGTCTGCGATCATTCGCCAATCAGATTACCCAAGATGCAAGGCCAAAAATTGTTGTCGCTCTGTTGACGCTCAATGAGATGATGGGGCAGAGAGCGTGTTGTTCTCTCCTTTGCCTATAAAGGCAGCCAATACTGTGATTATATATAACAACAACTAATTCACTTTTCACCTACCTGACTTACGAGACCAATAATCGTTGACGCCCCGTTGATGCTCCGTTGACGGTCATTTTCGGAATGGGGCAGGGAGTGCATCACTTATTCTTTTGATTATAAATGCAGCCTATACCTCATTTATGAACGTCTGTATCCAATTGCCACTCAGATTACCCAAGATGCAAGACCAAAAATTGTTGACTCACTGTTGACTCACATTTTCAGGATGGGGCAGGGAGTGTTTCTCACTTGTTTTTGTTTATAAAGGCGGCCAATACATCAGAAAAGGACAATGATATAGCAATGTCAATATTTTGCGATTAGCAATAGGATATCAGAATCCGACGATTCATAGAAACACCTGAACACTGGAACCGGAGATTCGAACTGAAGGGTCTAGCCAAATCCAGCAAATCCCATGGGTTGACAGGTACGGATCTGGGTTCGGCCCGGCACAATGCAGCGTGTCGGGTTTTTAGGAATCGTTTGGAACCAAACCAAACCGCTGGCAGGTTACCCGGACCCGTTGCTAACACTGGACCCTACCAACAGAGTGGCTGGATAGTCTATTTAGTAGAATATTCACCTGGATACAAACAGTCATTGATGTGGAGGGTGGCATGGCACCATATGTGAGGTATTTGATAGAGAGACCAGGTGGTGTATTCAACTTTTTTCCTTCACACAAATCAAGTCATAGATGTCACTAGATTATCTTCACATGTTCTAGCTCAGTGAAATAGCTGCCAGGACTTGATATCATAACTGGAAGTGTGCCCAACTTTTGGTACCATCCAAGCACTTGAAAGCCAGGGGTAAGGTATACCTGGGAGTTGAGCTGGAGATGATCTATCTGGGTACCTCCAAAGGGCGGCGAAGCCGCCACCGTAACTTGTATGGTATAACCTCCACTGTAATTCACCATTCTCTGTTATTTTATTAAATCGTTAGTATAGGTTTATCTCGAGTTTTACTACCACAAGATTCTTCTCACGGTTCGACGAGACCTTGGAATTCGAGCCATTAATATACCGACCATAGTTTCTCGTTTGTCCGCTATCCGAAATCGGCTTCAGCGAGACATGCGACACAGCGAAGCTTGGGATGTTGCTCTTCTAGAGGTAGAGCTTTTGAAGGCTCCAGTCAAGATTTATCAGTTGAGAAATTTTGAATATATGATGGACACAATTGACTGGGAGTATGATGTTGAATCTACCGACCGGATTTCGGATGAATTTATTGGTTCATGCCCTGATGTGGCAGAACCACTAGGAGGAGATGTTGTAGAAAAGGGCAAAGCATACTTGTTAAAGGTGGAGGTTGCGATTATCAAAAATCTGAGTGACACAGTTCATTTACTTACTAGAAAGGCGGAAGAGATATTTGCTTTGACTGGTTATGAGTTGGGGGCTGCAGATGCTCAGCTTCTTAGGATAGTCAGTAGAACAGAGCCAGACATTCAGAAAGGGTTAGACGATGTGCAACAGCTGTTCTCAGCTAAGGACTATTTACCTGGTCTGGAGCAGGTTATTCGACACCGGTCCTCCGATGGTGTCAGCCTTGACTCTCCTCGGGTTATCAGCACCTCACCCGAAGCCCATAGTGCACTGCTTCCCATATTAAAGCAATCCGGGAACAAGTTTCGATTTCTACTTCCTCAACTAAACACCATGGATACTTGGATTTCTGCACCTAGCTTTATCGCCGTCTGCGAGAAAGTCTTCCATCCTGACGATGAGTTTCAAAGCGACGAACTTGCGCTCCTAGCCACAAAACTTCTAAGCTACCTATATTCCATTAACAACAATTCACGGGAAGCAGCAACAAATGCACTGCTGTACCTTCAATACTCGCATATCCGAGAATTTGGTGAGCACCTGCAGCCTGCGATTGTCAATTACTTGCGGGTCATTGCAGACGCGACCTCAAAATTGGACGATCGTTTACGGGTGGAGGAACTGTCGAACATTGCCAATGTTTGGGATAAATTGCTGTATAAATTAGTAAAGGAATGGGACGGGATATGCCGCTCGGGACAACAAATTATTTACGCCGACCTCCCAATTGAAGCCGTTCTGTGGCTTCCGAATGCAATCTTGTCTGCTGCATCCAATAATTCATTGAATTTACTTTCACCTCTACTTCTCTATACGGTTTCGTCCAACATACAGCTTGCAATTGAACTTCTTGGTACTCTGCCAGTTAATCTACGATCACCATTTGCCCATCAAATAGGAGGCGCGTTAGGTTCGGCAGCGGAATACTGTGGCAATCCAATTCTTGCCCTCCTATGCTATGACGCGGCGAGATGCGGTTGTGCGCACCATGACGAATTTGCTTTGCGATCGTTAGAGTTGCATATTGGCCGGCTCCTAGCATCTCTTATTGTGTGGGACAGGGACAGCTATTGCGAATTCGAAGAGGTTGCCCGAAGTTACCTTCATGAGGTAGAAATTTTTTATTGGAGTGATGGTCGGAGCCAATTATCGTACAAAAAGGGGCTCCAAGCCAGCTTGTCGTTAGCTACATCATATCTGACCACAGTTCAAAGCCTTATCGAGGAACTAGATCTGGGCGAAGATGGCCTAGAAGAAGATAGGTCTCTCGAACAACAAGAAAATGTAGACCGGCTTTGCCAGCTCCTTAGGACCGGCTTAGCTTCTACGGCAAAAGCGATTAGCGGAAGGTACTATTCCTCACTAGTTAGTTCGAGAATACTGTTGCTGATGTTCTAGTCTTCGATTGCGCCAGGGTATCGTCGACCTCGCACCGATGCAAGCCCTCGAAAATAAGAGACTCTTCTATACTGAATACATGGAAAAAATATACTGGACGCATATGGGCCTCGAAATGGACTTGTCCCAGGTTTTGAGAGACCCGACCTGTGTATGGTCCGCAATTCAGCAATGGAAGGCTGTTTGCCTGGTAGATAGTATCAGCAAAAGCCTCATTGGTAGCAAGAGTCTCCAAAGGCCTGCTGACGAAGTTTCACCCTCCGCTGTTGCGATGGGAATATCTTCCACGGATAGCACGGTGCCTGATCGTTCAACGGTGTCGTATCCGCAAGCCGAACAGCTATCACCCCAAGAAAATATCGCAAATGCATTGTCAGAATTGGATCGCACAGAAGGAGCAACGGTAGATGACATCTGGTACTTAGCCGAGGTAGCTGAGCAACACCTTCCGGATGGTCAAAGCATTATTTTTGTTGACTGGGCTCGCTACTATAACACATTCTTCATTACACTGTTTAACGGCACTGATGGGAGGCTGAGGAAACGCGTCATCGACATTGACTACTCCTTTGTGGAGTCTTGGGTGACGGGGAATTTGGGTCTTTTGAACACGAAGATGGGAGGAAAACACGCAGGAGATTAATGTCGATCGCCTCTCTATCAAAATTGTGGCTCCTAATTGCAGATGTCATCTCATTTTCAAAAGAGGGAGATCTCCTCATCCTATGCCCTTCAGGAATACAGCATTCGGTTCCGCTGCACGCTATTCCCATAGAGCCTAATGGACCACCGCTTATCACTCGTAATCCTATCGTTTATTGCGCGAGCATCGCTACGATGGCAAAATGCGTAAAGAAGCTGCAAGAACGAAAACGCGATGGACCTTTTCGAGCAGCTGGGTTTGCTCGATTCGGGATTGAGGACCTAGTTGAAGAAGCAAGGATGGAGGCTGCGGTAAGGGAGGGAATGAACCACTTCGCCATGTCGAGAGTGGTATCCGGTAGAAAGCTCACTAGGAATACTTTCAGTGATTGCACGCACAATATCGACCTGTTGCACTATCACGGACATGCAAGCCTCGACATCACACATTATTCGTGGTTTGGTATTTGAGCCAGATCCCGAATGTAACGGCAACGGACACTTCAGCGTGATGGACATATTTGAGCTGAATCTTTGCGCCTGCATCGTGGTATTACTGGCATGTGCCTCGGGCGAGGAGGATGTCGCTCCCAACGATGATCCATTAGGCCTATTGTCTGCATTTCTGTTTTCTGGGGCTAGTACAGTTATCGCAACCATGTAGCCGACGCAGACTGCTGATGCCAGGATGTTCACTGAACGGTTTTATCGTATTGCCTTTAGTAATGGTGTTGACGGTAGCAATGGAATAAGGAGGTCCAGTGTGCTCTATCTGGCACATGTATTTCAACAGGCGGTCATCGAATTGATAGATGAATTTGACGGAGACGAACCTTATCATTGGGCTCAGTTCTGTCTACGTGAGTGCGCCGTCTAATTCTCTTTTGATTTACACAGCCTACTGACGGATTTTTGCTAGACGGCGCTTGGTTATCGTATCTGCCGGATGGTAGATAGCGAAAGACTTTCAGCTAGACTTCACTCCTTTGAACCTTCTAAATACAAATCATACAGCTGGGTTTTTGTGGTGAGACTAAGGGCGCTGTAAATGAATCCCTTGCGCAGGAAAACTCCGTCAATACTGCTGCTAGGTCTGTGATTGTGATATCCACCGCAAGCGTCAAGACTGGCGCCTCGATCCGCTAATAGCCTTACCCAACTTAAGACAGTTGCTAGGGTCAACCACCTCCAAGGCGGTCCAATAGAACATATTTTCGGCATTAATATTAGCCCCACTATTGAGGATGAGTTTTATGATCTTGACATTGTAGCGGATAGTAGCGCATTGCAAGGCCGTATGCCCGATTCAATGTTGACATCAGGCCCCTTGGTAATCGGTTATCATACAAGCACTTCTAAATCCTTTGGTCCTATCTGAAGAACAGTCCTGAGCAGTGAGTAGTGTCCCATCATGCATCTCCAACGCGTTCATGTCAGCACTGTAGGGTTCTCAATAGACCCACCGTCCGGGCAAAACCATACCCGATCCCGGACTACAATTTCAGGGCAGAGAATTCTTGCCCACTTCCACCTAGGGCATATGCCGGCATTCAATTCCAGGACTGCAGCCCTGAGGCCCTACATACTTTGCCAAACTAAAAGGTGAACCCATTCTGAGAGAAATGAGGCTCCTTATACTTTTGCAACAGTGTAAAACAGATCATCCATGTGGGCAAACTGGATCAAAAGTGCGAGAACAACCCAGAATTGATCAAAAGTTGCGAAAACATAAATGAATACAACGAATCTAATTGGTAAACGTAAATCCTCCAGTCTAGAAATTTTTAGCAGGCTAAAACAACCAGATACAGCAAGTGCTGACCAGATTTGGTAGCTGCACGTAAAGTAACTGTTTCGCTTAACTTTACATACCAATCCTCGCTGTACCAGACAAAAAACTACGCATTTTTGGCTCGTTGTAGCAAAAATAGGCTGTACTATAGCATGTTATTGGCAGGGATTGAAACGGCCCGTCTGGCCCGTGGTCTTTCTTGTGGGGCCCCAGATCGTCGTCCAGGTTGGGGTGGGAGTTACCGTTTCCTACGGGAGTTACCGTTGCCTAGGGCATTCAGGTCCGGGGTGCAGAACCCTGCCATTAGCGTCAGTACTTTTCAACGCGAAGCGGGTACAGTTTGAATAGGGATTATCCCCAGCTGTGCAACCCGGATAATCTGTAGCCAACAGTATAACCCATGATGATCATCAATCAGAAGCAATTAGGACCTCCTATTGAATTCACTTAGAGTCTTACTTTATAGTAAAACGGTGTGGATTTCCAAGTCCCTCTTGCATTCCGCTCTACGTGCATCTCCGTCTTTTACGCTTTATTACTAGAGAAATAAATCATTCCGCACACTTACTTATTAGGTGTATGAGTCTCAATGCACCCCCGCGCCTCTTATGAAAGAAACAATCGAACTTTCACTGCGTCTTGCAAGCTGTGAAAGTGCGTTTCTAAATTCTCAACTTCAGTGAATTGGTATCTGGAATGGTGACTAGCTTACTGCTACATATAAAACAAACTCATGATCTCCGATCAACAACTTTCATAACTTTCCGCGCTAGGCTTCCTCGTTCGAGCCCCTCATACTCAGTTCGTCGCATAAGAACCCGCACCTGCGACCCCACAGTATTATCAACTACATCCTGCCTCAATCTATCCAGAGTTTTGTCATCTAATCTTCTCTTTGAAACAACTCTGAACTCCAGCCCATCCACTGCCATACCATCTTCTCGTTCCTCCACAGGAACAGGTTCGATGACAACCTGCCAGTCCAACACTCCATATTCTGATTTGTTAAAGATCATGTTCTCGAGTTCCTTGATGTCAAAGTACTCGCCGTTCACTGTCCAGGACTTGGCAGAATTGCGTCCATGGAAATGCAGACAGTGGTAATCCAATTCACCATTGTCGGTGCCATGGAAAGGTTGAAGCGACCCCAAATCCCCAGTTTGGTATCTCACAAGCGGGTTTCGAAGGCGGCAACGTGACGTGATGACGATCTCTCCGACCTGGCCCCAACCTTCGCTCATACCCAGGGAATCCGCAATCACCGTTCCGTCGTCACCAACGATCTCCACCACCACAATAGTCTTATCAAAGACGAATTCGCGGTACGAAGTCGTTTGCACGCCTATTTTGGCTGGAGGCGAAGCGAAGCAAGGCCCTGCCTCTGCGCTTCCATATATGCTGGCAATTGTCTCGACGCCGAGGACACTCTTGAGGTATTTTTCCCGGGCTGGCAAAAGTGGCTCGCTGGTATAGATTATCTTTCTTATAGTTACTCTTTCGTGTTCTGGGAGAGTGGAAACGTGCTGTGCGAACTGCAACATACGGCTACTCGTTGCAGCCAGTGTGTTTGGTCGGAATTGCTGTGCGGCTTGCAATACCGCCATATCCAACGCACTGGATCCTACGCTCAATTCTGTTCCGCCAGCGAGGTCGATCAAGTTACCTATCAGCTCTTGACTCCTATACATGATACCGCCTCCGTGCAGATTGAGTATAATATCGTCGTCGGTGATGACACGGAGCTGTGAAAGCATAGATGCGAACTGGACTCGTTGGTCACGGTTTTCGGAAGTGTCTGTCACGAAGTAGAATAGCCCCTGTTAAAAATACTGTAATTCAGAGTAGGTCGGATTAGGTTACAAGTGTGTGATAATCACTCGAAACAATTAGTAGTAAAGATATATTATAGCGGGTGTTCACTTGTATTTAATAGCGATTAAATGTAACCCAACCCAACTGAGCCTCAAGCCTCTTCCGCAGAAATACGATTATCTTGCCATGCGTTTACATCAGACGTCACAGCTCCCCCCTTCGATAGTTCGCACGCACCACATCTCTCCACCCACTAAACAGTATAGAAGTAATCAACCAAAATTAGAAAGTCCAAACAAATGTGCTCATTCCAGACTTTTATCTTCCTGTAGGGTTTACAAAATGCAGGGATCACCAAACAAATAGAGTATCTACTCTACAAAGTTATCACCTAAATTTAATTCATGTGGGTTGGGCGTGTGACTAGCGTGTGACTAGAGTACTGTGACCAATCTACAAAATCGAGCGTGTAGGAGATAATGAGTAATCTAATCTAATCAATCTAGGCGCTGTCTGGTAACTTTTGGTATCGACGAGTAATAGTCTCGGAGTGTGGTATGACTAACCGATCTTAAGGTTATTGTTTTGGACCGGTTGCTCAGAGGAAGTGTCCCTTATGTATTGATAATATTTTTTAAGAACAAGCAAATTTGTAAAACTCACTCTCCTCTTTCATTTGGACCTACTCACCTCCTGGAGAGGCCTGGTTGAAAGGTTATTTGTAGTGAAAGATTGCAGAGCAATGGTGGTCACTAAGCAACCAAAGTTTGAAACGGTTGCCCCGCGAAAGTATCCGTTATATATTGATGATTAAAGTCGGAGACGACAAGTGTACCTAAAGAAAAGAATTGTTATGCGCACTTAGAAGGCAGCCGGAGTGCACCGCTAAAAGTCGAGTGCACCCATACAACTACATCTAAGTGGGAATGGAAGGGTTAAGTGGAGCTGGCCTTTCGAAAATTCAAATAGGCATTTACAGACGCACCTATTCTCCAGCATTTCGACTTAGCCAAGCTCTACTGATGGATACAAGTAGATATACGATGGTGGGTATCCTCAACTAGTATGAATGATGAATGGCATATGATGTCCTCTGACTGGGCAACTTTGATCTATTTCAAGAAGTGCTCTCCCGCCAAGTAGAATTACAACATGTATGATCGGGGGCTTCTAGCAATCATAGCATCGATGAAGCAATGGCGTCATTATCTCGAAGGCCCCCGAAATCCCTATAAAAGAAAACCCAGAGATTTGATCACCAGTGGCAACGTAGTCTTTCATCACCTAGGGTGCACGACTGCGACCCGGTGACTCCTGCCACAGGCCGGTCTATGCTCGTGCTAGTATCGTCTTAGGGCTGTAGTTGTTAGGTGACAGCCATCGATACTTCGAGCTAGATCCCTGTTGAGATTGGGGGGCGTTTTGGAATGGCATGCAGCTAATTCTGGCATAATCCTCTTTGGGGCCTGGTGGTTGAAATGGCAAGTAACTAAATGTTGCTCGTGCTGTGTTGGTGAAGGGGTAAAAAACAGACTAGAATGGCATTGAATTCGTAGTCTTTGACATCCCATTATTTGCTCTCATTAATCTACCAGTTCCAGATTCTGTACTCTGATACCAACTGATGGGCTTGCATATTCCTCCTCTATTTTGTCGGTGAATTCGTCCTTGGCAGCCGGTTAGCCTTCACCGTTCCCCACAGTCTCGTTTGGCCTCGTGCACCAGTTCCTTCAGCTCCATTGATCCTCGATAGTTAATTCGACTGAAACGTCACTGAAATCGAACGAAATATCACGAGGGATGATTGATCTCAGATGTTCTCGTGCCCAGATTTTACCTCATTCATCCGCTCGCTGGGAATGAGAACAGATCTCCGATCGCAGTCGCATTGGTTATCCTTGCTCGGCATACGTGACTGTGGCCAAAAACTGAACAGACGGGCGGGCATAAAGTGACGACGTTAAAGAAAAGAGAAAAAAACTACAGTACCAGGGATTCCCGCATGGTCACCCACTGCAGTACTAACCTAGCGATATCATGCTTCAATATGGCTGAGCGGACGGGAAGCCTTTTTTTCATGATTCTATGACCGTAGCTATCGGGACCCGGTTACTTGAAGTTATGAAAACTACAAATTTGTGTAACTGGTGTTAGCTAGCGAGACAGAAGTTTTTGCCGGTTGCAGGTTTCGCTATTTGACTGAGCTTGCGGCTGGCTTACGAGTTGAGTGTTAATGCCCCAATCCAACCGATCCGTAATCACTTTTAGCCGATATTGTATACCCACAGCGCTGCCATATGAAGGACTGAGGCCGCGGCCTTGTCTCGCACCCAGACGTTACTTGGCTAATAGAACTCCCAGTTCTGATTCGCTTTGCTGGACTGAGATTCCGATTCCCACGAACTGGCGTGAGTTAAGACATCGAAGTATACACGATGCTCAAATCACGTGATGAAACGTGAGATAACCGCGAGCCATTATAGGAAATTATTGTATTGGATTTAGATCTTGCCACTGGTTCAGCGACTTAGGGCGCAAAACTCCAAGTGCAGCTTTTGGCGACGAACACGGGCAGCATGCTTTTGATACCACTCGGTTCTTAGATTAGGAATAGATGTGGTCTGTTCCCTTTATGTTACCAGTGCACGGATAGCATGCAGTGCTTCATTACCAGACGATACAGCAATTGTACAAACGATACTCCAAGCGAAAATAAAAAGCACTATGGAGTTCCGCAGACGCGATCTACTAACGTCTGCCACTCTTCACATTCATCTTCCATGTGATTATCCGGGAGCTCCGTCCGGCGCCACAAACAAAATTCGCCATCCCCAATAGCGTCAGCTCGAAATTCTTTCCCGCCATTCTCCTCAATGAAGCGAATCAGGTGGTCGAAAACCTCGATCTGTTGTTTCCGGTCGCAGTCACGGATACAACACCTGCTGTTTATCAAACGCCCCTCATTTGTGTCTTTCTGCTCCATAACTGATGGTAGACCCGCATATTCGAGAAATCTTCCTTTGTCTAGATCCAGTAACTTAGCCATTAGTCATTTAGACGAATTAGTAGTCCCATACCTTGTGGAGGTTCCCAAACCTCGCTACCCTTCACTCGTTCCCTCGTCTGCTTGGCTATATCCAGTATCGAATGCCCGGATGAAGACAGCTGGTTGATATTAGCACCGGCGCGAATCAAACTTTCGCAATGTTCCTGGCGGCGAATGTTTCCCACACAAAGGTGCATCGCAGTCCAACCGTCAGCATTTACCGTATCAAAATATGCTTGCGCGTGCAACTTTGGTTCTGCGTTCCGGATAAAGTCGAACAAGAAATCCAACATCCGTGTTTCCGGCTCCGAAACCGCAAAGTGAAGAAGAGTATCCCCGGAAGGAGGGCGTGCGATTAGCGTTGAATCGAACTCTAGGAGCATGTCAAGAAATGCTCGTTTACAGCGGTTTGCAGCCAAGGCCCCGGGAGTTAAGTCGCTCCAGAATGTGTCCGATGATGTCTTATTCCAATCGGTTGTTGCACAGAAATTGGCGCCATGTTCTAATAGCACCCGTCCAGAGTCGACCGCGCCGTATATGGCGGCTGTGTGCAACGGCGTTAAACTGCGAGATGTTGCTTCTATCTGTGCACGAAGATCCAGCAAGTGCTTTACAACCTGAGCGTTGTTGTCGCCAGCAGCAAAGTGCAATGGAGTGTTTCCACCCACACTTCGCTGATTGATATTGGCACCTGCTACAACAAGATCTGCCGCAACAGTTTTGTCTGAAAAGAGTCGGTATTTTGCCCACTCTCCCAATGGAGTAATACTTCCAGTTTCAGTTGGAAATGCCACATTTGCATCACAGTTATGCGTAAGTAGAGCACTGACGACCGTTTCGTTGTGGCAAGATGCCGCTGATATAATTGGGGGGGCTTCCTCTGGGATACTATCGAGTAACGTAGGTGCTATTTTCGCAACAAAATTTATGACTGCTGATATTGATTGTCCACTTTTTACCCTAAGGAAGCCGCCGATAGCATCGGCCTGATATCGAGGCATATTTGCCAACAGATCAACAGGATTACCCAACCAATCGATATCTTCGAAAGCGCCAAACTGATCAAGTTCATGGAGAATATCAAGCGACTGTTGTGCAATGGCGTATTCAACCGGAAGACACTGACTAGATCCTTTAAAGGCGAAGACATCTTTGAGCGCATCAATTGACGCCGCACGCTTAAGAAGGACCCTAATTGCATGAAAGCTATACGCTTTAAGTGCATAATTTAAAGCTCCTCCAGTTGGAAATATTCCGTGGAGTTCTATGCATGGATGGTACCAATCGACATCGTCATCAAGCTGGGAACCAGCCTGGAATAAAGCCTTGGCGGCGTGTTCAATTCTGTCTTCGTCAAAGGCTACAATCCAATGCAAGGCAGACTCTCTTAATTTCATTCCACAATCATCATGCGTTCGGGTAGAGGCACCCAACCTGACAAGACTCTTCGCTGAAGTTAGAAATGCATCATAGGCAGCAGCGATGAAAGAGTACATGCCTCCAGAATGTCAAGATGGCCACTTTTGCAGCACAAAACCACCAGACTTTCTCCAAATTCGTTACAAGCATTTAAATCGCCGCCAGATTTATTTATCAAGGTTTCAATAAGTCTCCGGTCGCCATAGATCGCCGCCGCTTGCAGCAGTTCACTGATATCTTCATTTTCGTTGACTTTACTGCCTAATGACTCGATGAAGTCATTCGAGCGGATGTATTGTGGCGGTTGACCAGGGTAAAAGTATTGATTGTATCCACCTCTAGCATGAAAGTCCAGCCGTGCTTGCTTGTACAAATCTTTATCCATTAGCTGAAGCGTATGTGCGGCAGTCCAGGACCCCCATGCGACGGCTTCATAAAGCCAATCAAGCTGCTGCTCGTGGTCAACAGTAAGTTGTCTATCATGTGCCACATGCCACGCATGAACGACCGCTTGAGCAGGAAGATAGTCCGCTTTGGCTGCATTCACTGCTGCGTTCAACATGGCATCTATGTCTTTGGGTCCTCCAAGTCCAATTGAGTGAGCGATTGCCAGCTGGAAATATGCTTTCCCACGGCACGGGCCCTTGGTGGATTGCATACGGAGATCTGAAACAATCTGCCGCTGGACATTTAGAGGCATCATCTCCTCATCTTGCCAGCCGATTGTCAAGTAATGGCTGTCGCCAAGGTATCCCAGTAGACAGCGATCGATCTCTGGTTCTGAGCGACCGACGATATGAAGGACCTCAACCCCCTCCCCCTCACTTTGATACCGTCAATACTTGCCTCGGACAAACCCACAAGTGGATCACAACTTACCTCATCTCCGTGTCTGAATATTCGCAATGCTCGTTCTGGGCAAGGATATCCTTCACAATTGCGAGATCCGAACATCGTCGTTCCTGATCGTATGGCAGGAGATGCCTGCATGACTTTACAAGAGCCGTTCTAAAATCCTCGGGCACTTTCTCCTCAATATAAGCGATCCCGCTCTCCATGACCGTTTCGTCCTTCACTGTCCAGTTCTCTGGTAGCTCGCCGGCGAAGATATGCAGGAACAAAATACCGAGCGAATAAACATCGCACCGAGCGAGCATGTTTAGCGGAATGGGGGTCTGGGATTGATTCTGCGTTTCAGGCGCATTGGTTATCTGCGTGCCATAATATCTCGCCGGACGACTGCTTGAGACTGAATCTAGTAAAATACTGGAGCCGAAATCCGCAAGCTTTGCAACATAATTCCCCTCCATGTCGTATGCGACTAGAACGTTATCGGCCTTGATATCTCCATGGACAATTTTAGCTCTATGCATCGCCAGCAGTCCCGACGTTGCACCCAAGCAAATATCGAATAAATCATCTGGATTCAGCCGCCAGTGCGTTGGGCAAGACTGACTCAACAGGTATGAAAGACTAAAGTTTGTTTTCTCGAGAACCAAAGCGGGGGAATGACAGCCAATTTCGTCCTCTACTAGGTCATACTCTAGAAGGCGGATGATGTTAGGGTGGTCTCGTATGTGTTGATTGCACAGGATTTTGAGTTCCTTATAGAGTTCATTGGCCTTCCTCTGAAAGATAGTTAGTATACGTCATACCTCCAACACGGTTGGAGTATCAAACCCGATCTGATGAAGTATTGTCTACCGAACGGAATATGAGAGACTTGACTGCACTGTGAGGGAAATCATTGAGTTGAGGGTGGATCCCTTCGCCATCGTGAACTGTGAACTGACTTCCCTCACCAAGAACCTTCGTACGGTATTCTGTAGGATACTGTACAGTGGTACGCTTTATATGGTGGTGATTGACGAGCGTCAAGAAATCGCTGACGGTTCTTATTTCGAGCGGGGCAGAATCCCGCTCAACTTTGGTATTTCGCCGATTGGATCTCAACATGCCGCCAGATGTCGTTCGAGTGGTGCTCTCCCCTAACTAGAGCTAAATGCTTCGTCGGTTGAGTTCATTCTCCGCAGGAGGCTGTGTCCGTGACCATAAACAAGGTTACACCGCATAATAGCAATTGAACGATTGGCTGTGGATGCAGAATTTTCACCGTTGCAAGCGCACATGTCATAATCAACCCCTCTTCTGAATGTCTTCCCCGATTGATTCTCAAGAGATCATCACACCGAAATATCATGGCCGATATTGGACTTGGAGCTACGTCGTTAGCGATCACCCTCATCAGCGATGTTACCAAGGTTCTTCAATACTTTCTCATCTGCCTTCGGGATTCGAAGCATTTTGGCGAAGATGTACGGATGATTTCGACTCAGATTAACACGGAAACAGCTCGATTAGAAGCATTTCAAGAATTTTTGAAGGAAAAAACTTTCGAAGATAACACACGATTCGAACTGCTACCTAGGCCTCATCAAGCGGCGATTGTTGGCATGGTTCAAGAGCTGGAGATCTTATTTGGGACTTACAGGACTAGGCTCGCAAAGTATGGGATCAGCGAACTTCAGGGCGACACAAGAATTGATCACCTTCCCGCGCTCGACGCAACTCCCCTTGACGATACAGATGAGCTAGTCAGAAGAGGAACGATGGCGAGTATAGCAGCACAGCAAAGCGTACCCGGAAAGGAAAAGGTTTCCTGGGCGTTGTTTAAGAAAAAGAATATCTTCAACATCGTCCGGAAGCTTGAAGATTGGAATAATAAGCTGCAAAGTTTCCTACTGTGTGGGCTATGTTTTCTCGATGATGCGAAGTTGTTAGCGATGAAGGATCAGTCAACACTGTACGTCCCCCAGTCTTAAGCTCAGAGACAGCTAAGATATATAACGTAAAATTTAGGCGGAACCTACGGCTCGCGCCAGGCCTCCTTCTGCGAACAATTATTACCGGCGCCAATTCATCCACGATCGAAATCATTGAAGACGGGTTCACTTTGGCTACGCCCTCAGAAAATAGCAATCTTCGCACCCTGATCCCAACTGATGGTTCAGGTGGTTCTGAGACTGTCCACGTCGAATACAAGCCATACAGACTCCGAAGGGGCGCCACCCAGCCACCAGAAGCCGTGGTTCGCCGAGTTCGTGCACTCGGCAACCTTCTTTGCCAACCTACGGCCCCAGACGCCGGCTTCCACACTCTCAGATGCCGTTGTATCCTGAAAGAAAAAGACCCCAATGGACGAGCTCTGAACCGTTATGCCTTCGTGTTCCATCTCCCCGATACCCCCGGCGGTAACACAGAACCGGTCAACCTCCTCACAGTGATCACAGCACAAACGCACCTCCGACCAACCCTTGGCGAACGCTTCAAAATCGCACAAACGATTGCTACCACAGCATTTCAACTGCACTCCGTCGGCTGGCTGCACAAGTCTATCCGTAGCGAAAATATCCTCTTCTTCCCCAAGCCCGACTCGCCCAACGAACTGGATTACTCACGGCAGTATCTCGTCGGTTTCGAGTTTTCACGTGACGAGAACGACACATCCACCACCGAGCAGGATGACGTGCTAGAGCGAAACATCTACCGCCACCCGGACCGCCAGGGACCGCCGGATACGAGGTTCAGCATTCTGCATGATGTGTATGCAATTGGCGTCGTGTTACTGGAGATCGGTCTGTGGCGGCCGGTCGTCGAGTTCGATTCCAACTTTCCGGATATGGGACCGGATGATGTGCGGCAAACGCTTGAAACACATGCTAGGTTGCGCTTGCCGCATTATATGGGCAAGGCGTATACGGAGGCGGTTTTGGCCTGTTTGGGAGGGAGGCTCGGGGAAGGCGCTAACGATGGCGGTGCAAGGAATGTGGGGGTCGTGGAGACGGTAAGTCGTAACATCGAGCAACTCAGAGAAGAGGTACAGCTGGTATATAACGAAAGAGTTATGGGCGGAATCGAAAGTGGGCTCAGCTTGGAGTAAAAGCATTCTATAAGTAAGCGAGAACTTTATAAGCTGCAGGGTGATGGAAGAAAGGCTATCAGTGTTGTGACCTGAATGCTCAATTATCTTGTGCAACGTAGGCTCTGCAGTTAGGCAACGAAGCCCCTCCAGTTCTAATTGGCGTGTGCAGTGATCTGCAGCCTACCGCCCAGTCAGCACACAGACCAGGTCTAGCTACCCCGCCCTAATGTCAAACTGCAATATCTCCACCCCGTTGTCCTCCACCGCATCCGATACTTACCTACCTAGGTAGATACTTGATTATACAAGCATGGTATCAAAACCGATCCCGACAGTAGACGCAACATCAACGCCTTCTGCCTCCGACCTAGACTCAGAATGGGACGACTCGCGAAGCGAGGTCATTTCATTATACGAAGCGTTTGGGGAGCTCTTAGTCATTGCGCAGACAGATGCGAGTGAATGTGAAGTAAAGAGCGAACTCGGAGCGTTGGCAGAGTTTGCAGAGGGAGGCAGGAAGTTGTTGGACGCGACAAAGAAACTCCCGGGAAAGGTTTGCCATAGCATGCATATGACGGTGGCGGAAGTGATGCGGCAGATGACCAAGGGGTGAGTGAGCTTCGTAAATACCGCCCGCATTCGCTATGGTACTAACTATGCTGTAGATGTTCGATCAAATTTATAGCAGTGATCGGGCTCACAGGCGCGGGAAAGTCTTCTATAATCAGAACACTCACCGGCATTGACGTACACGTTGAGGATGATATCAACGCAGGTATTTGTCCCAACGTGGTTGTGGGATCTCGTCTAACGCGTTGACTTTATTAGGCACTACTTCATTCGCCATGTACCCTACTATCATCGACAGCCAGCCATATATCCTCATTGATACGCCCGGATTTAACGATGCGAAGCGTAGTGACTTGGAAATCTTCCAAGAGATCCTCGACTGGTTCGTGGCAATGACTCCTTACTGCGATCTCGCTGGCATTCTGTACGTTCACGATATTACTCAAATAAGTTCGATGGTGCTGCGTCGACAAATCTGGACATGCTTCAAGCCCTGTGCGGAAAGGAGTTTTACAAGAACGTCACAATCGTTACGACTATGTGGACCACGATGAGCGGCTCCGCTATCAGAGCGGCCGAGAAACGACAGAAACAATTTGAAAAAGGCCCATGGAAGGAACTCATACAGGGTGGAGCCCGAGTGCGTGAACACCTAGAGGGCTTTGCCCAACCGGACCCGGATGATCCTCTGACAGATGAGGATATCAGAGAGTTAGAGAAACAGCGCAAGAGAGCGAAGCAAGAACTTTGCGAGATAATGAAATACTATGTAAACTCAGAGAGCGTCAAGCCAGCGATTCAGCACGAGCTACGGGAGAATACCAAGGTCGGGTTAATGGATACGAAGGCTGGATTGGTGTTGAGGAGTAAATTCAACTTGCCGGCGACACCGGAGCAGATCGACAGTGACGGCGGTAGTAACCGTATTCCGAGTTCTCCGAGTTGCTTGACCGACAATGATGGGAACTTGTTACCACCCCTACCCCCGGGGACAACTGTTAACGTGGTCCACCACCATCATTACAGCCCGCCGCCCCCTCCGCTGCCACCTAAGCAGGATGAGAGCGAGCAAGGTGGGGGAGGGGATGGGCAGAGAGGGAAGGAAAAGGGGAAACGGGGTAACTGGATTCAAAATTTGCTTCGGGCAGTCAAGTGATTTTTTACCAGGTCTTGAAAGTAGGCGCGCCGTACTTCAGCAAGATATCTTTTTCCATCCCGTACTTTGTCCAGTGATCACTTATCTCTGGTGTATGGGGTTATGCTCGGTGGTACTATTTATTGTTCTACGGATTTCTTTAGGGTCTTATCAAAGTTAACGGTCTGCGAACTTGTGCTTTAGTCAATTGAAAAATTTAAACCAGTCTTGTGATGCATATTTATGCATGGGAGATTCTGAAGAAGAGACAGTGCTTGTGTCCATGAAGGGATTGGCAACTCCAGCTCACTGTATCTCCAGTATTATATTACCTCTGATGAGTGTTATTTACTCGTACATGTACACTTATGGTCCTAGCGGGAGTGTAAACATGTTCCGTACCGTCGGTGGCCCTAACAGTTCGCAACATATAGTCCAGTTCACGAAGCGGCAAGCGTTTGCAAACCGGTTCCCATCCACGACCGCTAAACTCTATCCCATACAAATTATCACCTACCGGAGCCCACTGTGTATCCTCCGGATACCCTCAATCAGATTGAGTATACAAGTACTTGTCTGTGTACTTAGTTGATACTTGCTTTGTGATGGCACTACATACACTAATACCACATGTAATCTACGCATCCGTAGCGGAGAATGCTTGTCTTGAACATGGAGTGAGTACATCCAATGTAAGCTCTCAGCGACATCAATGTTAATAGCCTTAGAATGTAGTGGAAGTTTTATCTCTGATTGATAACTGTGATTACTGTACCGAGCACAGTGGTTGGGACGTCAGTTGTTAGTGAGGGGTGTCCGTCCTAACTTTCTCATGAGTTTTGTCAGTGTCAGAAGCAAGTATCGATAAGGCAAAAGTGTCAGAGGGACACAGGTTTAAATGATTAGTTACATGTGAAGAGGGCCTAGTATGTACCTTCGCAGTTAGCTACCATTCCTAGCTTCACACGGTATGAATTTACACTCGGCAACCTGATTAGCTACTACTGCTTGCAACTGTCCCAGCGCGCTTTCTTATCTGTCAGAGCACCCCGCCCTCTACTTTAAATCTATCAGGCCTATCTCGTCCTATCAAAAAAGTGGTCAGCGACAAACCCCGTTCCAACCACTGTGCTCAGTACAGTATTTCAATAGTTTGAGGATGAGGTCTAGATCTGCTTTAGGGCTTGCTTGGATCTATTACACTTAAGATTACTATCCGCAATATCACGACACAGACCAAGTTAGATGGCCAATCAGAGACATGGATTCAGCCTAACTTCAGTCTCTCCCTCTCAACAAGTACATTATATCATAATAAGTAAACACGGCATGTAGGGAGTATATCAATAATCGATAGCTGAGTGGTAAGTACATAGTACTTAACTGCTTAAGTATGTAATATTTTGAGTAGAAGCAATCCCGCCAACGAATCCCAACAAGATTGAGCTGCAAGTGCTGTTGTGGCGAATACTCTTCCTGCGGGTGTATCGCTTCTTTTGGAACCGGCGGCACTGTACAGCTAGTTCGTGGCGGAAATGGACTAGGATCAAGGAAACCAGATGTGTGTATCGCTGCGCTTGATACCTCAAGCTTATCTATGGAGAACTAGTGGAAGGAAGGAGTTTTTGATTATAAGTGGTCGCGCAAAATGAGTAGACCTCGTGAGCTTTGTTTTGGTCTTGGGTTGGATCTTGACGATCGATATATTTACTTGCTAGAGTATCTATCATTCCACAGCAAGAGCTCGCCCTCAGCCATCTTGTCGTTACACCGAGTCGTTTGTAACTATCAACCCCACCTCGGATTCCGTCAGGCGCAGCTTCCAGCAATTCCAATCCTCTACTGAAACTCATTTCACTGCTCATATGCAACGTCAAATTCCATGTATTAATCAATGATAATGACTAACGTTGGAGTGTGTGGTTCTGCGTTTGAGACCAACTGGACGGGTGCGGGGCAGCGCGTCCACACAATTTTCTGATTGGTGTGCGCAGTGAGTGACCTGCAGGTTGCTGCCTTGCACACTCCTATGTTTACTATTTAGATAAGTACCCGCTTTTCCATACTACTCCTTTGTTGTCGTCCTTAATAAACACACCTCGCTGCTCCCCATCGGATACATATTATATACACAAACATGGTACGGATCGCGATAGCACCCGTAGCTCCAATGCCTCCCGCCTCCGACCAGGACGTAGCTTTGATGCGTACTGCCATCGAAGCTCTCTCAGCCATTATACCGACATCTCCTACACCCGACCAGGATACGAAGAGGGATGACACGGATCAGATGAGCAGCGCTGTTGAAGCGCCCCCAGCTGTAACACAAACGCCTCCCTCCTCCGAGAAGGATGCAGAGCAAGAGTACTTGGATCCGATGCGCAACGTTTCCAAAGCGATCTCAGCCACCACGTCGGCATCCCCCGCCTTCGAGCGGAACGCAGAGGAGGATAACTCGGTTCGGAAGACTAACACTACTGGGACGTCCTCAGCTGTGACATCAACGCCTCCCGCCCCCGGAAGGGTTGCAGAGAAGGAGCACTTGTCGCCGATGCCCTCCAGCCCCAGGCAGACCGCAGAGAGTGACTGCATGGCCTGTGGCACGCTGTCTCATCCCGGCGACCCAGTTGAATCGCTTAAAGCCACATGCAGAGAGAAGGATAAGAGTTGGGCGGAGAGAGGGTATAGCCGGATGAAGAATTTCGTCTATGATAGAATGACGACGGCAGAAGTGGTGCGACAGTTGGCCAAAGGGTGATCTTCGAGCACATCACCTAGTTTGTCAGAAGTGCTAATGGTGCTAAAGTTATTCGATCAAGTTTATAGCAGTCATTGGACTTACAGGCGCGGGGAAATCAACTATCATTCAAACACTCACCAATAGCGACGTGCATATTGAGCATAGTATTAGAGCAGGTATTTTGTTACTTCCCGATGTAGTTTTGAATCCATCTAATATACTAACGTTGTTAGGCACTAACACATTTGCGATGTACCCTACTATTATTGATGGCCAGCGATATGTTCTCATTGATACGCCTGGTTTCAATGATAGGAATCGTGAAGACGTAGAAATCTTCTGCGAGATCCTCGACTGGTTCGTGGCAATGACACCTTACTGTGATCTTGCTGGAATCCTCTACGTTTATGACATTCTTCCGAATCGCAGTGCTGGTGCGGCGGAGTTGAATCTGGAAGTGCTGCAAGCTTTATGTGGAGAGAGGTTTTACAAGAATATTAGAATCATCACTACCATGTGGAGCGATTTAAACATCAGTGGTGTCATAAAAGCCAGGATACGACAGGGACAACTTAAAGATGATACGTGGAAGGAACTCATTGCAGGCGGTACCGAAATACATGAGTACTGGCACCCTCCCGAACCTGAACCACATTCAAATAAGCCTCTTCCAACAGCTCACGAGCCCAGAAATTCGGAGGCTCGACACGAAAACGCAGAGGACCAAAATCAAACGGGACTAAAATTTATGGATCCACGCGAAAGGGTACTTTCTGAGCTCTGTGATATGATGGCATACTACAAAGACTCCGAGAGGGTCAGGCCAACGATTCAGGACGAGCTCCGACGAAAGGTTCATATTATGGATACAGAGGCTGGGAAGGTGTTGGTGGAGAAATACAACTTACCGCGGCCGGCGACTACGCGGCCGGTCGATGACGAAAGCAGCAACATTCCTAGCTCTCCAACCAACGTACTGGCAACCACGGAGCAGACTGGCGATGTTGGTAGCAGTACTCTCAGTCTCTTCAGTCCCTCCAGTCCTCCGAGCCGCCCGCCAGAGACCACAGAGCATATAGACAACAAAAGCAACAGGACTCCGTGTCCCCTCAACCCCCCGGGAACGACCACGGACCAGACCGGCGATGGTAGCAGCACTCTCAGCCTCTCCGGCCTCCCCACCCTCGTGAGCCGCCCGCCGGATACCACGGAGCAAATAGACAACCAGAGCAACAGTACACTGCGTCTCCCCAACCGCCCGGGAGCGACCACGGAGCAGACCAGCAATAGTAGAAGCAGCATTTTCGGCCCCATGAACCCCCCCAGCCCCCTGATGTGTCCGCCGGCGACCACGGGGATGAATAGTAGTACCTCTCGCTTTGCTAGCACCCTGCAAGCTACCACAGAACAGAGCCGCAGCGATGGTAGCAGTACTTCTAGCCCACCGAACTACCAGGTAGCCAATGACAGCGCCTTGTCGCAGTCCCCACCGACGGAGATGACTGCCCTTGTGACTCGTCGCCAGACGGCCATTGATAGAGCCTCATCGCGGTCCCGACGATCCTCGCCGTTGGAGCTAACTGCTCTTATGGTCTACCGTTCCAGCGGCCGAACCCGAACTCAAAAAACCCCACCTGACCAGGAGGAGGAGGAGGATGAGGAGGAGGAAAATGACAAGGATGAAAAACCGAAGAGAGGTTGGTTTATGAATATGATTTGGGCAATCAGGTGGTTTTTTGGATATGGAGAACCGTGAAAACCTTACTCGGGTAGGATATTTCTTTTTACACTGATGGAGAGTACTTTATCCAAGTAGATTCTTGTTTTTTTTACGAATAGGGATTCTCTGTGGTACCGTTTATATTGTTGGAGTTTCTTTGGAGTCTTATCCAGATTAACGGTCCGCGAGTTTATACTGTAGTCAATCCAAATGTTTTGGTGGCATTGAAATGGAGGAAAAGACGGTTCTGGTGTTTCGTAGAGGGGATTTGAAGCAATTCATAGAATCTCACTGTACCTCCGATATTATGTTGGTTCTAGTGAATGTGACATACTCGTACGATATCTCGTGCCTAGATTTCTAGCCACACTCCCAAGCTCGGTCGGCCGCAAAATTTATTTTCGAAGTCTGGGTACGAGACAATGTACACTTGTGATCCTAATGGAGCGTGGGAGGTGAATGACGGCAACAATGGCCATTTTTCAGACTGTAATTCTTGATTGTCTGAAGCGAAAAGGGAGAGAATGAACGATTGGAAGAGAACATGAATGTGTCGATGACCTAAGAGCCGAAGGCGCAGCTCTGCGGCTTATCCCAACCTTAATGCAAACGCTAATTTAGGCGCTAAACCTGAAATGCATATTGATCAAATAACGCTTCGGGCCAAATCATAAAAATCATCTACCTAGATGTGAATTACAACTGTTGACGGAAATACTGGGCTTTCGCCCGAGATCATCGACCGGCATTACGTGACTGCTTGGCAGTTACGTGGGTTGCTATTCTTAGTATAGAATTGTGTCCTTTTTAGCTTTCTCCTTTTTTCTCCTTAGACTTTAGACTTGGATATACACAGGAGACGACAGACGACAGACGAGCTTTCCACCCACCACTGTATACGTGTCAACACAAACGTATGCGGTAACGGGTTGAAGATACCAATAGAGTCAGATAGTGATATGAAGATTTTCATATCTAGCAGCACAGAATTGATTACAAAGCACGATAAAGTATCGCGCCAAGGATTAGAGTGCTATCGTGTAAGTGGAGTACAGGAGCCTGTATCTATAGGCGGCAGAGACTGGGAACACAAGAACTGGAGGAGGCGTGCATTGGAAATTATAAAGTATGCATTAGCAGGGGAGTAAGGGCGCTAGGGAGAGAGAATGAGAGCTAAAGTAGAGGGAAAATGGGATCAGGAGAGCGGGTGAGAGCGCTAGAGAAAGTGAGTGACAGCTAGAGGGAACATAACAGCTAGAGTGAGAGTAGGAAAGAGTGAGAGTTAGAATATAGAATGGGCGAATCACCGTAGGCTGCGCACTAAATTCCCCGGGCGCAGCTTCCGGTGATTTTAGCCCTCCACTCAAACTCATTTCACTATTTATATTTATCGACAAGTTTGACTAATGTCTACGAATGTGATGGGGTCTGCAGTCAACGTTGATTTTGCGCGCTTAGAACATGCATCCGTCCAACAAGCCACACAATTTTTGATTGGACTGCATGCAGGCTGTTTCCTTGCACATCGCACGTCTGCTGCTTAAAGTCTCCGCATTCCTATTGCGCTCCTTTTGTTGACCTTCACAAACACACTTTACTGACCCTGAGGTTCCTACACAGTTACCCTCCTGTCTTTGTACTTGATATCTCTCGTAAACATGGTGAAAAGACGAGTCGCAGCATCAGCCATGGCGGCAACACCTCTCGCTTCCGGCCAGGGTGCGCAGAGGGAGGACGCGGCTCCGACGGGCAACGCATTTGAAGCGCTCTCAGCAATATCAGAGGCAGATTCGAGCCAACATGAAAAGAAGGAGGAGGACCACAAGACATTGGCGGAGAAAGGTAAAAGGCTTTTCGGCCGGATGAAGGATTTCTCGGAAAAGGTTTACGATAGCTTGTCAGCAGCGGAAGCGATACGAAAGTTGGCCAACAGGTAAGCTTCGAATTTGTCACCTGGTTCGTCAAGTGTACTGAGGGGTGCTGCAGATGTTCCATCAAGTTTATAATGGTCATCGGGCTCACCGGCGCGGGGAAGTCGTCTATCATCAAATTGCTCACCGACCGTAATGTGCATATTGGGCACAGCATTAACTCTGGTATCTCCTTACTTTCTGAAGTAGTTTGAAACTCACTAATGCGCCGACGTTCCTAGGCACTAGCAAATTTGAGATGTTCCCTACTATCATCGACGACCAGCGATATATCCTCATTGATACACCAGGTTTTGATGATGAGGAACGTGACGATGTTGAAATTTTCCAAGAGATCCTCAACTGGTTCACGACAATGACTCCTTACTGCGATCTTGCTGGTATCCTCTACGTTCACGACATCACTCGTCGTCGCTTCAGTGGCTCGGCGAAGTTGAATCTGGATATGCTACAAGCCTTATGTGGAGAACAGTTTTACAAGAACGTTACAATTATCACGACCATGTGGGGGGAGGACATGCACTCCACCGCTACCCAAAATGCCGAGGAACGGCAGCAAGAATTTAAAGAGAAGAAGTGGAAGAAACTCATCGACGGTGGAACTAGAGTGGTTGAGCATCGACACGGCTTTGAAGAATCTAAATCTAAACCGCAGCCGGATGCGCTTCCTTCGACAGCTCATGAGGTCGAAAATTCGGTGCCACAATGCCAAAATGCAGAGGAGCAGCGCGAAATTGAAGAGAAAAAATGTCGAGAGGCTGAAGAGAAACGCGAAAAGGCACAGAACGAGCTTTGCAATATGATGGAATACTACATAAACTCCGAGATTGTTAGCCCGACGATTCAAGATGAGCTACGAAGGAAGGTCAAAATCCTAGATACTGAGGCTGGAAAGGTGTTGAGGAAGAAATTCAACCTGCCGGCGACCACGGATCAGGTCGACGATGATAGTAGCAGCATTCCTGAATCTCCGGCGACTACCGAGCAGATAGGCGATGAGGACATACAGCCGACCACGGAGCAGATCTGCTTTGATCGTAGCAATATTCCCAGCTCTCCAGCTCACGTACCGACAACCCGAGAGCAGATAAACGATGATGGTAGCAGTTTCCTTAGTTCTTCGAACTGCTGGACGGCCGATGACGAGCTTTTGTTACAGTCCCAGCACTCCCAGTCATCAGAGACGACTATTCACGCGGTTCATCACCACCACCACTGCCGAACCCCGTCATCTGAGAAGGAGAAGAAGAAAGAGGGAAAAAAAGAAAAGAAAGAAAAGAAAGAAGAGGAGAAAGAGGAGGAGAAAGAGGAGGAGAAAGAGGGAAAGAAAGAGAAGAAGAAAGAAGGGAACAAAGAGCAAAAAGAGGAAGAAAACTTGGTGAAGAAGATTATTCGGGCAATCAAGTGGTTTTTCGGGTGGTAAATTGCGGTACTTATCTTTTATGAGTGGTTTCTATTTGCAGTACCGTTTATTGCTATTAGGGTCTTATCAAGGTTAACGGTCTGCGAGCTTGCGCTTCAACCAATTTATGTTTTGCCGGGACTTAGGAGGCTTATTCATGAGGAACGGAGGGTTCTCGTTCCATAGAAGGACTGGGGATAATTTGTAGAATCTCACTGTATCTCGGGTATTGTAAACGTGGTTTAATTTACTCATACATACTATTCAAGTTAACGTTGCCGACACCCTGGTCAACGTCAACAGACGCGTATGGGTAGCTATCGATGGAGTCGGCGGCCATTTTACAGACTGACTAGCAGAAATAAGAGAGATGGATGAACAATTGTAGAAGACGTAATCGTGTTGTGGTAATCTAAGCCGGTGGTGGTGCTTTATAGAGCTAGAGAGAAAAGAAGGGGGATAAACCAAGAGCTGAAGGTGCGGCTATACCCGAACCTTAATGAGTAGAATAGATATGCTATTTGAAGGGCGCTAACCTAGATTTGTAAATTAACCAAACAGGCTACATCCTGGCCGAACCATAAAGAATATCCATGAGAATGTGAATTGTAAGCGTATACGGCAACAGAGTGAAGATATTACAAGATACACTAAAATGTCCAGAAACAGATCACCGTACTAATTTCGTAAATTAAACTCCCCAGGAAACCCGCTCGCCAAACGCCGTTCAAACATCAGCCAAAGTGATACACCATGAGAACCTATTGAGCCGCTTGCCCTAAGGCCCTTAAAAAACGTACCACCCCTCCCTCACGGTATGTAGGCCGGCTAGTAGCCCGAACCTTTTGATCCGCCGGCCATATGTCCCACAGAGCCCAATGATACAAGCCGAAAGCCTGCGGAACATATCCCATCCAGGCAAGGCAATTGCTCAGACATCGAATTGTCAACACAGTTTCGTGGTGCTGCTTTCCGAACACGACGTGGAAGGCCGTAAATGCCCATTCGAACCATTTCAGCGCCTCAGCATGATTACCGGCACAATGAAGAATGAAGCCCACGGCTCGGATACCGGCCACGCTCGTTAAATCAGAGGGCGTCATGGTCGCTGCAGACTCGGGGAGCTTGCGCAGACGGTCGTACATGGCCGCGGCTCGTATAGACATATAGCCAATCGATGGGGGGAGTGGCATCACAGCACACACTAGTGGTGACAGCATGTACAAGGGCCCAGCCCGCATGTGCGTCTCCACAGAATTCAGCCATATAATGTCAGCTGAGTTGATGCTGACGTGAACAAGTGCGGGTTGGCTCAGGCGTAGCGTCTGCTCTTTGTTGTACAGCGCATGATCGTAGACTCTCACGTCGCGACATTGAGGATGCACCGGGATCACCGGAGTGTTTATCGGGCCAGGCGTATAAGGGCTACCTGTGGGCGGCAGTGCTTGTGCACCATAACTGCCCTGAAGCCCTGAAAAATGTGGGCTAATATTACCCGACGGAAGAGGACTAGGTGAGGATCCTGATGTAACAGAGCTTGCGATCTCGGATGAGGTGGTGCTTAGCGTATGACCCGTCGGAAAGGAGTTCCTTGTAGATGTATTCCATGGGTTCCAAAGCTCCTCCAGTAGCTGTGGATTGTCCTGAGCTTGACTCGTCGAATGCGTAGATCCTTGAGCTGTTGCTAGTCAGAATTCCTTCTTAGCAGTACTTAATGCGTCGGACCTTACATGCACTTCTAATGATTACATTCACGCAGTCCTCAAGATGTCCAACCACAATCTGATAGTCTTGGTCATTCTCAGTCGGAAATTTCACAAGGTCTGAATGGCTTCTATCAGCTGGGATTTGGATTTCTCCGTCAAGGCCCAGAACTGCAGCCTCTTTGGTGACCATCTCGACGGCTGATCCGTCTCTTGCATAGGTGCCGGAGGAGTTCTAGATAACTTCAGCACTTGATAATATGCCTGGGCGTATGTGATTGTGGAATCAATACCCTTCGGACGGATGGCGAAAGCAGACGTTCGTAGAATGAAAATATCTTGATGTTGTGGCCGCGCAGAATTCGTAATAGCGTTCCATTGAGATCTACCAGATATGACGAACCCGGTCGTAATTGCGTGAGAATCGCTGGCGGATTCCCGGGTTGCTCTCTGGTCATCCTCTCCAACTCTCGGGTTCTGAGACCTCCATGTGGGGTTCCAAAGAAGAAAATGGCGTTGGCAGATTTTAATATATCGGCATAATGTGGATCGTCGTTTGACTTGACCAGTGACTAGTGTATCATGTTTGTTAGTTGGGACCTCCATGCCCACTGCACGCAAACCGCTCACCTGGCTAACTAAAAGTCCTCCAAGGCTATGCGCAATGAATATGATCGGCCGACCCTTTCGGTCTATCAGTATCACTGAAGCTCGACAGGGGCGTAACGACTTACTCGTGTCGCGCTTCGAACCGACATCAACTGCTCAACGAAGTATCTCATGTAGTCTGCCATGCCCACTCCCGCCACGCGGTTCGTATTGCCCGTTAAACGGCTGTCATAGCCGTATGTCATGATTCGAACTCTCAATGAAGGAATATGTTCTGGGAGAAAGTCCTTCAGCCACATACTGCGAGTCGATGTCTCGCGGTCACTCCAGCTACCGTACGCATGGCCGGCCAATCCAGTGACTGCCACGACACTGTAATCTTGTTAGCAATCCGAGACCCTTTAAAGAAGAAGATAGTGCCTACTCAGCAACAGTGTTAGTTTCGGGAGAGTTCAGGGGCGTTAGGCCGCGAAAGTGCGCGTCAATCTCGAGTACCGTTGGCTCGCTGCTACCCACATAAACCTCGAAAAACCTAGAGTCGGGATTTTCAAATATCTCAACCCTCCGGTAATTAGCGGCAAGTGCTGTTTGGCAGCGCCCGAAGAGCGATGGATATAGCGATAGCTCGTGGACTTTCTTTAGCTGGGGATCGAGCTGCTCAAGGCCGACTGTGAGGTCTCTGCGGTCCCACTCTAGAGGAATATTTGATATTCGGTAGTACACAAGCGGCATCTGGAGGCGATACAAAGGTAGCGCTCCGCGAAATGTGGATCGAACTGGATAGTAGGCGCTGCAAACGTTGCGGCACTTCCCCGCTCTGCGGATGCATCTTCGGCTGCATCGATCGGTCGTACAAGATGGGATGCCTTAGGTGGGATTCTCAACCCTAACCTTGTTCACGTGAACTTTACTGCATGTAAATGTACTCATGAGTGAGGAAGATCGCTGGTCAAACGAAATGGTTTTATACTAACAGATATTAAAAGACTTGCAGGTTAACTAACTGAGACACATGGCATTAGATATTCAGTACATAAATCCAAGGGTACCTTTTCATACTACATTTCCCTTGCTAGTAGGAAAAAAAACCGATAACTCCTGCAAAAGCAAACGAATAACATCTCTCATTAACACTACCCCTAATCTACCAGGTAAAACCCCCCGTCCCATATCTCATAACCATACCCCCTATTCGACCTATCAACCCACACCCCAGACGACATCCCCGCCATAGTAGTATCATGTAACCACCTCTGCATCTTCGTCAAATCCTCCATATAACCGCTAAGCTGTGAATTAAACTCAACATTCTTACTCCTCTGCCACTGCTGCGTTTCCGCATCCCCTATGGAAGGAAACGCATCCCTCAGAATTTGCGAAAGCGGGAATGGCGCGTTCGTAGCCGGATCGAGGATCTGGGCGTGGTGTCGGGCAAGAATGTGGTTTAGCCGGCCCAGCTGGCTGCCTGGGTCCACAAGGCTGTCTGTCAGGATTGCCGCGCGGAAACCCTCCCGGCTCAGGACAGGCATTGCGCCCTGGGGCGTCGAGAACGATAACGAGAAGACGCTGTAGTAGATTGTCGGAGTTTCGTTCCTGGATGCTTCAGGCATCGGAAAGCAGTTCTCAATGGCATGCTACAGGTACGCTTTCGCGGGGTTGCTGGGCAAGGGATAGCCTATGGCGTCGTAGAGCAGGGTACTCTTGGCGGGCTTAAGGCCCGAGGTGTGCTGAGGCTGGAATGTCTGGTCTCCGAAATTGAAGATTGCGTTGAGGAGGCGGATGAATAGTGGTGAGGGGCTCTTGTCGGCGTTTATGAGGCTTCCCCAGCTGAAAGCGTTGGCGGCTGGGTATCCCGGCTGGAAAGGAGTAGCAGTGGCGGGCGGTGTCTGTTGGAGTGGCGCCCATGTAGGTGGTGGAGCTGCGCCTGGATAGGCCTGTCCCTGAGTCGGTGGTGCATATCCAGCAGGATTGGCATTTTGAACAGGAGCGGAGGGTGGAGGGAATGTCGGCGCTGCTGGATTCTGATATCCCGGTTGTTGATGGTATGTGGGTGTTCTATTATTCATATAAGGACACGACATGTGGCTTTTTCGATTCTGATTGGTCGTAATTCTGTGGCTGAGTGGCTGATTGTGGCAAATACCTACCACTTAAACTCAGATCCCAAATGACCTGCCCTTTTAATTCCAATGATTGTTTGGCTCTGATTACAAAGTGTCCTACACACAAAATGTGGACTATGTCCTCTTTCACCTCCCAGTCTT
>Ga0307512_10001389_pt1 | contig 34370 bp, 20 predicted proteins | sample 14_EM_MG_FD_200267 | JGI IMG/M metagenome (GOLD analysis project Ga0307512, IMG submission 200267) | Populus trichocarpa ectomycorrhiza microbial communities from riparian zone in the Pacific Northwest, United States - 14_EM | ecosystem: Host-associated > Plants > Roots > Unclassified | place... | reverse complement strand
TGCAAGCGTGTACCCAATGAACCCATTCCGACGTATGGTCACAGTTGGCCACAACGCCAGGGTGTTTGTTTAGACTAGGAGACCGACAGAGCGAGAAGAAACGGCGATCGGAGGGCGATATGCAACGTAACGCGTGGTATTGACGCCGGGCGCGGAGTAATCCGCCACCGGGGTGTCTCTGACGGCTCTGACGGAGCGCGTCCACTCTGACGGAGCCATTCCGCCCTGACGGAGATGTTTTTTGCTGATGTACTCTTTCAAATATCAGTCTCAGTCAGAAAACTGTCAGTAATCTGACAAATACATTATCCCCAATACTAGATCAAATGTTTTTCATACATAAAATTGTTACACTAATTCCCATATCTTCTCCAGACAATTCTCTGCAATATAAATTCCACTGAGCAGGAATATTTAATTATGTGTAAACATTTTACTTGGGTTGTTCTTCTGGTTTATTAAAAATAGTGTAAATACTGTTAAATGTATCCAGTGGCCTGGGTTTGAAAATTAAATTTAGGAATATGTTATATTCGAACCAGTTAGTATAACCATGACAGATCTGATTAACACTAGACATCTGACTATATTAATCACTGTAAGTATGGATGGAGATTTCATCTGGCAAGATAATATGGCTGGTTGATACAGTAATTATAAAAGTGAATCACAATGAGATTCAGATGAGCTATTCACCAGTATACAGGTATGTAGACCAGTATATTCCTACATATGGGAATTGATAGTGCACAATTGCAAAAGTGGACTTGAGTGATCCTAAAGGTAAGTTGAATAGTACGGTTTTTTGGACAGATCTCAGTCCCATAGCAGCAACCTATATACACTGACTCTAACTCTGCTTTTAGTCACATGTCACCATTATATGCTGGTCAAATCACTTTATGTGGCTTGTCACTCATAGATGAACTGTATTGGTGACAGTAATTCATAGCATATATGACAAAATGTACTATAATGTTCCATGGACCTATACAGCAACTAGGTTACTATGATATACATGTGATTTTATATGCTAGATACTACACATCACACTGCATACAACAACCTTGAAAGAAAGCTGCCAAATACAGTTCATCACATGGTCTCAAGTACACTCTGATGTATACAACTAGTTGAACTCAGTTACACACTTCCCAGCCTGGATATCTGAATCCTTGCAGATGCTCTTGTTGACAAACTCCTAGCCTGTGTGACTTTCACTGCCAAGTAATCACTCAGGAACATTCCCAAGCACTCCTCCAAGTAGACTCCCAAGTACTCCACCAAATAAGCTACAAAGTTCATCTCTGAGTACACACCCAGGTATACCTTTATATACTTGCAAGAGTGCATCTCCAGGTATGCTTCCAAGAGCAATTTTGAGTTTGCTTCCTGGTATACCTCAGAGTATACTCTTACGTAACCCTTAGAGTCTGCTTCCATGTACACCTCTGTGTACACCACCAGTTCTTCTTCCAACAACGTCACGGAATATGCTTCCAAGCCAAGTACCCTCTGAAGTACACTTATATGTCACTCCCACATACACTCTTGAGCATGCTCTCCAGTATGCTCCCAATAGCCCTCGATGACACACTTCCAGCCTACATGGCTCTATGCACCCAACAATACTTTTAAGAATAAAGTTCGCTCTCAATCATACTTGACAATATGCTCCGACATATGGTTCTAGATGCGGGATGCTGAAACTAGTATAGTGGTACGCCTCAGGCACCAGGCGGCTGATAGTAGCTGGTGGGCGGCAGGTGGCAGATGGCATGTGGTACCGGGTAAGTGGTGAGCAGTGAATGGTTGGTGGTGGGTGGCAAGTGGTGGGTGGCAGGTGGCAGGTGGCAGGTGTCAGGTAGTAGGCAGCTTCTGTCAGGTAGTGGGTAGTGGGTGGCTGGTAGAAGGTGATGGGTAGTAGGTGGTAGGTGGTAGGTAGCAGGTGGCAGATAGTGCGTAACAGCTGGTATGTGGCAAGTGATAGGTGGCAGGGATGCACAGCAGCCAAAATCATAACATTGGTCATTATTTTACTCTGGACCATATCTTTTGCACAGCCACTGCCACAAGTTCTCACTGTATCTCACAGTTATGGTATTGACAATTGCAGTCTTAGATTCTTCAGGCAAGGTACACAATTTGATCTTGGGGATAGCAGATCTCCAACCCAGACTGTCCACCACTATCAACTGACTGCTCTCCCTCCAGTTTGGGTTCACATGTATGTATTCAGTCTGGGAATACTAGTGATGATGGTGATGGTAATACATGAGCAAAATGTATTTTAGTCACTGGGAGCATCCAGGAGTGACTGAGAGGATGTGGAGTGTAAACTTGGATGGGTCCATTTCAGGAGAGTATCACACCCTAGGAGGGCATTCTGGCTGCCCTTCAGAGTAACTGGGATCTCTGATTACTGGTACAGGACTACCATGGGAGTGATTGTAATATGATTGGGAATACCTCAGAGCACCGGAGGGAACTTTCAGTGCACCTGAGAACACTGGCTGCATGCCTGGGAGTGCCGACGACAAGCCTGGGAGCCCCGGTGACATGTCTGGGAGCACTTCAAACCACAGTAGAGCAGTCTGGAAAAAATATCATTTGTGGGAACACTGCTGGTGCGCCTAGAAATCATAGCTACTACTTATTGTTCAACAATTTTTCAAACTCATGTATTCAGTTTGTATTCTCATCTAAGTATCTATACAGCGACCCATCTACACAGGGTATATCTGGACTGGCTGCAGGAGGTGTTTGAGAGCAATTTGGGGTGCGCCTGAAAATGACGTTCAAGTGAAGTAAGAATACACTCCGAGGTCTTGATTGAGCGAGTTTGGAGATCGTGTTGGAGGCGGGAATCGAGTGTAGTTAGAGAATCACTTGCAGGCCATGATCTGGTGTACTTAGAGATGCACTCCGAGATAGTGATCGTGCAAGTTTGGAGATGCACTTGGTGGCCATGATCGTGCAAACATGGAGGCCATAATCAAGCGAGTTCGGAGATGCACTTTCGAGGCCATGATCGTGCGAACTCGCAGACCATAATCGAGAGAGCTTGAAAATACAACTGGAGGCAGTGATCGAAAGAGTTTGGAGATGCACTTGGAGGCTATGATCGAGCGAGTTGGGGCATGTGCACCTGCAGACCATGATCGTGCGAACTTGGAGGCCATAATCAAGCGAGTTTGGAGATCCACTCTGGAGGCATTGATCATGCAAACTTGCAAGCCATAAGAGAGCGAGTCTGGAGATACACTTGGAGGCCATGATCGAGCGAGATTGGAGATGCACTTGGAGGCCGTGATCGAGCAAGTTTGGAGATGCACTTCGTCGCCCTGATTGAGCAAGTTTGGAGATACACAGGGAGGCCGTGATCGAGTGATATTGGACAAGTCCTTGGAGGCAGTCGATGGACGGCGCACCGGTGGCTGAGAATCTATTCATCAGTTAGTTAACTCAACCTTTGAGCTCTCATGGAGCGCAGGCTGATGGCGGTCGATCATGTAGGGAGGCACGCTGGAAGCTGAAGCACCATTTAGTGGTCAATTCATAATGATGAGAATGAAGGGAAGACAAACGATCTTCAGTGGATACTGCACTTGGGGTGTGCTGTACTCGGTGTATGCGGTAGTCAGTGTATACTGTACTCGGTCTATGCTGTACTTGGGACGTGCTGTACTCGGAGCATGCTGTACTCGGTCAATGCTGTACTCAGTGTCAACTCATGATCATTGCATGGAGAGATTGAGAGGGATGACTTAACTTTGTGTTCTGCGATGATGGTAGAGTTGGGGATGAGAACGAGAGAGATGGTGGATGAAGATGAGAACAATATACAGGACATTAGCGGATGTGAGATATCAGGGGTACCACTTGCCGGATTGGGTTGGGAAGACCTCACATCTCTGGGATTACATGCCGGCTTGGGACTCTTACCTGCCGTATCAGGGATGATAAGTTGACTCGCGCATGAAATTGTCTGAAGTCCCAGTTTCTCATTATGATTTGTCCCATCTCCTCTCATCTCTCTCTCTCTCGTCCTCAATTCTACCATCACCTAAGAACATGAAGTTAGATCATCCCTCCCTATCTCTCCATGCCATAATCAAAAGTAAACACTGAGAACAGCATACACCGAGTGCAGCATACACCGAGTACAGCATACACTGGGTACAGCATACACTAAGTACTGCATACACCGCGTACTGCATCATCCCAACATCGACTGTCTTCCACTCCCAGCCAGTCTCTCATCTCACGGCAGACCATGTTGTGCTCAATTCTCTACATTCCCACAATCACATGTTAACCAATGCATTGAGTCCCAGTTCCCATCTCGCCTCCCACCGGAACTACCACCTCCAGATTGACCGCCTCCAAGTACTCCTACCACCTCCAGATTGACCGCCTCCAAGTACTCCTACAATCTCACTTGATCACTGCCTCCAGGTGTATCTCCAAACTCGCTCAATCACGGCCTCCCAGTGCATCTCCCAACTCGGGCGATCGCAGCCCCCAGGTGTATCTCCCAACTCGCACGATTACGGCCTCCATGATCGCACGATCCCAGCCTCCAAGTGCATCTCCAAACTTGCTTGATCACATCCTCCAAGTGAATCTCCAAACTCACACCAATACAGCTTCGAATTGTGCACTATCACGGCCTCCAAGTGCATTTACAAACTCACTCGATCGCGGCCTCAGAGTGCATCTCCAAACTCCCTCTATCACAGCCTCCAAGTTCATCTCCAACCTCGCGCCATTGCGGCCTCCAAGTGCATCACCAAACTTGATTGATCACGGCCTCAAAGTGTATCTCCAACCTCTCACAATTACCGCCTCCAAGTCCATCTCCAAACTCGCTCGATCATGATGTGGTGAAACGGTGGACCGAGAAAGCTGACAGCCCATCACGAATATTCTGCTGCATGTCGCATGGCATGCGAAGGGAATTCTTGACAATGAGCAGTTCTGGCTCGAGGAGTGTAGGAAGAGGGTGACAGGATGTGAATGGATACCCAGCTATGATTAACCACACAAATTGCGTGGATCTAAGAACGCTTGGCAAGAGTGCATGAGGGACCACACAGATTGCGTGGATCTATGAATCCTCGGCAAGAGTGCGTGATGAACCACACAATCAGCGTGGATCTATGAAACCTCAGTGACAGTGCGTGAGACCAAGAGCTGGGAAAGATAGAGTGTGAATTTTGTATAATGCGATGATGTCTATCTACCCCGGGGTCTCCCAAATGTATATCCCGTCGCTTACTCCATCCCCATTATCCCTGTATCTCCCTCTGTCTATATTTAAACAGACTTAAATACTACATGCCATACTATGATTTTGGCGAATCTTGTGACTGAAACAATGACGAATATGATAAATGAAATGCCTTGTGGTTGTCAAACCCTAACAACCACTGCTGTGACAATCTGGCACCAAGTCTCCCGCAGAGCTTGCACAGAGGTCTCAGCTGCTCTCGAAGTCTCCTGCAGACCTGCGCAGAGGTCTCAGAAGCTCCAAAATTTGACTCTCCAAATAGTCAATTTCGTAGCATCCTGAATGCACCTGCATAACTCCAGGTGCTTTCGGGAGGACCTGAGAATGCTCTTGCAGAGTCTGAGAGCATATTGTAAAGCTCCAGGGGGGCCTGGGAGGATCTGGAAGTACTTAGAAGCACTGGTGAGAACTACCGGAGTGTCCGAGAGGTTTGTGTGTGGCTTCTGGACCAATTTATATTCTGCCGATGTAGTAATGGTGATGATGATAGTGATGGTGATGATAATGGTGATGGTATTGGTGTTGGTGATGGTTATTATGGTACCTGTACCACTCAGACAAGTAGGTTGGCTACATCAATGTGAGCATTGAAGCTTTCCCAGACTTTGTGCATTTCATTAGCCAAAGCTTCCACAAACTCAGCATTTTCCATCAGCCAAAGCTTTGCGGAGGAAAACTCTACTCGTTCCAAAGTACGGCTCTCTGCAATATGGCTCTCTCATGCAAACTCTCAAGCAGGCTTTCATGTAGTCTCTCAAGTGGACTTTTATGCACCAGGAGGCTGTGATGCAGACTTGCAGCAATAGTGTCTACGGTACCTGTATAACAGTGAAGGTTGCAGGCTATTCAGCCAGGGACATATGGACCACTGGCTGGAAGCCATACATAGTTCCATACACTGATGAGCACATCTCTATGAATCGAACAGGGATGACGATAGGCTGCCCATTATAGAGCACTTCATGTGAAGCTTGCTATCAGCAGTATATCTGCTTGTGTGAACATAGTGCAGCTGATTGTCAATTTGGACTTTTGTTGATGTACCAAATATGCAAAAGAATAAGATTCATCATACCACTCAAATCTTTTTTTATAATATTATATGCTACTAACTAAATTCTTATCTGGACAACTATAGTATATTGTATAATATTACAATATATTTGTGTACTTCTTTATTATACCAAAAATGATCATTCTCTTTTTTTATAAATATTATATTACTTCTGCATCCAATACTATCAAGCCCTATTCATCCTTTTATAATCCAGATTATCACATATTACTAGCAATTCCATCTTACACTGTTCACCTGGCTCTATGAAAGTCACCTGTTCATTGTTTGTCATAATCAATTGGATATAAAGTTTGCTCTACCAGTTCATGTCACTATGATTCCCCACATCCAGATTGTCTAATAACACCACTTTCCAATGTGCCAGTAGCTTTGCAGTATGGATACTACTCTCAGTATTATTCAATTGAGTGGTTATATATGTTTCAACAATTCAAGTATATCTGAGTTACCTGTAATATAAATAATATGTATTATACCAATATAGATATAGATGTCATAAATATATAGCCACCTTGAAGGTGTGTTATTAGTTGACTGATGGTATGTATCTGATTGCACTTGATATTGCTGTTCTAATCATCATTTTCCCTTTCAATTATATCTTCAAGATTTTCTCCAATTGCATAGTATTCTTTTCACAAAATTTCCATAATGATGTATACTTTCACTGCCCAGTTGATAACTGATGCTATCTCCAATATTTTTTGTGCTATTTGGTAAAATGATCTGTTTTCAGTATTATTTTTAGCTAAAATCAAAGCAATATGACAAATATTGGAGATATAGTATATCAGAAACAGAGTGGAGATAGTATACATAGTTAGTTACATTGCATACATACAACACTTTGTGATAGAATGAAATCTTTTGGACATAATTAGAAGAAAAATTCAATATTTTGACCTTGTTGGTACTTTACCTTCTGTTTTACTTGCTCAGCCATGCCGCACTGTTTGGCATTGCTACATGTACTCAATCTGTTGCACTGACTCCATCAGACCACACTCAGCTCGGCTATACTTGGTGTAGAGAGTATAATTGGTTCATACTGGCAAGGTAGCCTCTTTTGTATATAAATATTAGCAAGCAAATAAGATTTGCTGATACAGCTTTCATTACTTACAACTTTATACGATAGTGGTGAGACAAAATCTATTCTCAAATAAGTTCCTTGATTTACTGGTTGCTATAATGTACAGTGAAAAACAACCATCCTTGATATGCAGCTAAAAGAGAAGCTAGTTCTGGGATGGTAATCTATGGCCTATTTGACCAAGAATACAATAAGGTTCTATAAATCTGCAGTTGACCATAATGCTACAGTATGCATCCCATTATTTAAGCTTATGACTTAATGCTTCATACAACATTTGAATCAAGCCTCAAAATATACATCTTTGTAAGCTTCCAAGGGCACTCTAAAGTATGCTTCCTGTTTCACACTACTGCCTACCTAACCGAACCCATCCAAGTATTCTTTTGAGTATACTTCTCTTTGCATCTGATGGCACACTTGAAGGCTGCATATCTACATGTTCCCAAGGACACTCAATCTCTTCTAATTACATTGAATTGAATACTTCCAGCCTGCTAGACTGTAGGCTTCCAAGTACAATATCAAGCACACTATGAATTTCAATTAATTGTATACTCCCCACTTACTCAACTGTATCCTCTCAGATATGCTCTAAAATAATCTCCTCTTGGCATCTGATTGCACACTTCAAGCCTGGTCAACTGTGTAGTTCCCAGTGGACACTTAAGCTCTCTCAATTACTCTCACTTGAATACTCCCAGCCCGCTTCACAATACACTCAAAGGTATATTCTCGAATACACTATGAATTTCACTCAATTGTACACTTCCTGCAAACCTGACTGTAAGCTTTCAATTACTTCCCGCTGCACTTGATTGCTAACTCCCAGTCTGCTTGACTGTACTGTTCCTAGTATACTCCCAAGTACTTCCAAATGCCCTTTATTGCACTCAGTTAGCCTGCTTCACTGGATGGTGTATACTTCTAAGTATGCTTGCAAGAGTAAGAATACTCAATACTTCACTTGAGCATGAGCTGTCCAATATAATTGTAAATGCTCAATTCCCAGACTTGCAGTATTCCACATGCTAATTACCAGATGGCTAATCTAGTGGGAGCACTCCTGTCAGTGTTTGGCAGACAGTGGGTGGCCTGTTGTGAGCAGAATGGAGCAGTGGGCAGCCTAAATTATGATGCCAGTGGATAATACAGTCTGAACCTGCTCTTAAGCATATCCACCTCAGCAGTATCTTTTATTGCGTTTCTGTTATTGGATTAACAATTGCAGCCTACAATTCTGTAGGAATGATAGACAAAGACTTCTTGTAGAGAGCAGAACTCCAACTCAGATTGTCCAGCAGATTCTGCAGTCTACTATCCACTGTTTTTTGAGATTTGTACTGCTATTTGGTCAGTAACTGATGCTAATGATAGCAATGACTATGGAATTGGAAATAGTAATAGAGATGGTAAGGGTACTGGAAGCATTTAGACAAGTACATTGGCTATATCAATGGCATTATTAACTTCAAAGTTTTCACTAACTTAGAGCCTTTCATTAGCTACAGCTATTCTTGGCACTACTCTGTTATCTGCAGTACAGCTCTTCTCATAATGACTCTCTCAAGTACAGCTTTTCCAACTGAAACTTTCCCATGTACAGCTGTTCCATAAAGACTGTCAAGCAGGCTATCATGTATACTCTCAAGCAGGCTTTCAAGTAGGCTTTCAACTGGTCTCTCCAGTTGGCTTCAAAACAAGCTCTGCAGTGGTTGATCAATACTTCTCTCACCAACTTTACTGTACTAGTGAAACCAGTTAGCAGTAGTAACTGGCTAAGGTTCATCAGCAAAAAGTGGAAAAGGTATTCTGAGCATTCTGAGCATTTTGAAGGTTTTTGAAAGTCAAGTTTGCATTGAGTCGATTTTGTCGGGTCCAGTTATACGAATCATACTCAGCGATATGGCATCCACAATATGACGGGATTTTCAAACTTGGTATAGTGTTCCAAAATAGGTATAGCCTAGTTGGATACATTTCTTAATTGATTAAAGTCAGCTACTTTGATTTTTGAAAAATGTAATGAACATAGAACACTTTGCTGAGTCATGACATGAAACTTGACATTACTATTTCGAAATGACAAATCAAAAACAAACTAACTCAAATAGGAAATAGTATTAAAGATATTCAGTTATTTGTTGATTATAGCTGGAGGTATTCCAAATATGGTTAGTTTCATTATGATTTGTCATGAAGATATATAAACCAAAAGTTTCATAATATTACTAAGCAAGCAATAGTACGTCTATTACATATTTCATTTTTAAAAATAGACTAACTTTCGACTATAAAACAATGTCACAGACTAAGCTATACCCCTTTGGGAATACTATACCAAGTTTGAAAATCCCGCAAAGATATGAAATCAATTTTACTGAGTATATTTCCAGCCAGAGTACACTGCATAATTGAGAAAAGGTGAACTTGAATTTCAAAATGCTCAGAATACTGAGAATGCCATTTCGTTTTTTGCTGATTGGCAGGTTCGAGGTGAGCAGCAATAGTCTAGGAGATGTGTCCAATACTTCCAATAGCTCCAAAATTTGCACATTCTAACATTTTGATTTTGTAGTATTTTGTAGACAACTATGCACTCTTCAGAATATACTTCTATTCTGCTCCACAACTTCCAGAGCATTGAGGAGCACAAGTGAAGATGTCTCAGAGCACATGAGAGCACATCGCTTTGCATTCACCCTATCCAGAAGCATCTGGGAGCAGCTGGAAGGATAGGTGAGGTTGTTCAAGGTTGCTGGATTGTTAAGTTATGACTTCCAAACGAGTTTGCATTGTGCTGGTGCTGCCAGCCGGAAAATTGATATCAAACTTCTTGATGAGGTGCAAACAGTCTCAACAACATGTATTAAATCCTCAATCTTGAAAATATGCGGTGGTGATTCCAACCAGGTACAACGATTTGCATGGTTGGGCTGATTGTGTTGATGCATCCATCCAGGTGGTTAAGTAGATTCATACAATGTATATTGTACCCATCAGACTGATTGTTGCACTGGCACAATTGTTGCAAGAAAATGCTGCATCAGAGAGAATCAAGAGCATATGACTTATATATAATCACGTGACTTTAGATACCTACCAGACTTCATCTCAAGTAGAATGCCTGAAATACAGTGTACAGGAGTATGATTGTTTATCGAATTTTACTATTTGATATAGACAACATAATTTTCACTCCTGTAGTGTATGACCCCAAGTTCCACATGCACAGGATTAGTCTTGCAGACATGATAAATCCTCCCAAAAGCTCTTAAATTTGGATATTCTAATTGTTCAATTTTGTAGCATTTTGAACATAACTATACACTCTTCATAATATGTTTGGATTCTGTTCCACAACTTCGTGGCATTAAGAAGCTCTCCAGAATCAGTCTTGGAACATCTTCAAGCACATTTCTTTGGAATTAGCCTATGTGAAAGCATCTGAAAGGATGTGGAAGCATCGGTATGACTGTTCAGAGTTGCTGAGTTGTTTAGTGATTACACCCAAACTATTCTTCATTTTCCTGATGTGAGTATTCTCTTCTAAAGCTGGTTGGAGACAGCCAATGTGTATACTCGATTTTTACTGAATATTATGGCATCTGGAGGTAGAGTTTAATGACATAACATTCAGTTCTCAGGTGACAGTAGAAGTGAATAACAAAGACAACATAGGTGATGGTAATAAAGAATGTAGATAAAGTATGGAATAGGAAGGATTAAGGGAATGGAGGAAATAAGAGATATGACCAGCCTAATTAGACATCATTCCTCTTTGATGATGGCTTTCACCTACTAGACTGGAATAGGTAACTTGAATTCAAATACAATAATCTCTAAAGTAGTAGATTCTCATGATTGTTTTGCAATTTCCATTCAGTAACTTTCACTTTCTTGTTCACTACTTCATCATCAACTGACAGAGTAAATTATGGCTATCCCTGACTACTTTCATATTGAATGTTGGTGTGTGTGAAGTCAGTACTCAGATCAATTATTGCTGACCAGTTTCAGAAAACTGTTTTCTGAATACCTTTGTTACCAAAATTGTGAGTTAACCAATTGATACACTCTTAGTCTCTAGTGCTTCTCCATCCAGATTGATCATCACCACCATACTATTCCCCCCATGCCCATATGTAAAGCCTGTCATTATCAGATTTTCACAATTCCTAGTTAACCCATCTACACAGTCTCAGCCTCCAAAACACCTCTCTGGAGATTGAGCACATCCAGATTCACTTAATTACATCTTTCAAAGTCTATCCCTTGGTCTACTACAGCTCCTAGTTCACTTGATTACCCTCTCAATAAGTTGCCAGTACTATTTCAATTTATACCACCAAATCTAGTCAATCTTAGCCTCCATGTGCCTTGCTGAGTCTGTTTCATTTCCATTCCCTAGATCACTTAATCACTATCTCCAAGAGCAGCATAAACTGTGTCAAAATTTACCTCCAAGTTCACTCAATCTTAGCTTTCATGCATGTCACTAAGTTTCCTCCATTTCAAACAACAAGTTTAATGAATTGCCATCTCTGAGTTCGGTCAGCATTGTCTGCAAATATTCACTGAAGTTGACTTCATAGCCACCTTCTAAAACTCATTTCCTCGCACTGAAGTGCCATCTGCATATGCATGCTTAGGTGTATTCCAGTTCTATCAGTAGCCCAATTGAGAACATGTATATTTTTTGCTATATTTATACACACAATATATGCTATAATTCATTCTATAACATATTATAATTGTCAAATTCAAATGCCAAACTTTGACAAATCTAATAAACAAAATATCTTCTAGTTATGGGACCAAAGAATTGACTGGAATGTACAGTACCCAGTTTGGAGTTCTCTGGAAAACTTGGGTGGAAGTCTCAACATATTCAATATGTAAAAATCATATTTTCAAAATTGCATTCTATTCTACATGCACTTCCACAACTGCAGAAGCATTCAGATCTATCTGGAAATTCTCTTGGTATAATTCCAAGAACTTTTATTAACATCAGCATGGTCTGGGAGTATTTAGAAGCAACTGAGGATATTAGTAATGCAGATCGATGTGACTGAAATGTTTGCCTATCTCTTCTGAACCATGTTGCATTTTAATAATATAGGTTCAACATCTATTTTACTGTATCCAATATATTCAACTTCTCTACTACCCTATAGTCTGTATCTTGCTCAGTGTAACTGATATGTATATAACAACTAAAGTAACATCGCTTTACCACTTAATACTTGGTCAGTCCAGTTAGCCACTCTGCTTAAGGGAGATGTAAATCTTCCTTCTATTGAAAGTCTAATTATTTGGACAATTCCTCTGAATACACCAGATATCAGCAAGTACTAGAAACAAAAACCCAAAACACATCAACAGACTAGATATCAGTGAACTTTAAGCCATCCTAATTTTATATCTAAACTTGGATCCACAAAACTATCAATATATAGACATTACCAATCACACTAATTTATTACTTTTAAATCTACTTATCATACCTTGTGACTTTTCTTGTAGCCTTTTTGTTATCTTTTGTAACTTCACGCCATCTATTATCACCAGAAGATCTATAACAAAACCAAATTGCATGTATAGCAATAATACAAATCTTGGAATTAATTAAACCTTGCAGTGTTAACACTAATCAGCCAAAGATATTATATCAACAGTAGTGAATGGAGTCAATCAGTCCATGTTGTCATCGAGTTGTAGTGATTGAGCACATCCATTGAATAAACCTATGTTGACGGAACAAGGTACAAATTCTGCTACAAAATGCAGAATTGATGAACATTCCCTGTAGCCAGCTTGGAAAGTTATTACATTTGGTAAACTGTATGTATAGTTTCTGCCAACAGCCTTGTGTATTTCCTACTACAGTTGATCATCACAACAATTAAACACTAACTCCTTGAAAGGAATGGATAGAAATTTCCTGAAAGTATATTTATAATTCCATTGATTCTATAAGTTGTTCCAGTCTCCCAATTTCCAAAAACAGGGGTTCTAAATCTTGTAGAGGTTTCAAGAAAACCTGTAAGTTGAGTGTTAGGGGTTCTCCCATAATAGCGATATTGGTACTTGTAAAGCAATCAGATGAATACATATCAAGTAGTTACGAGATATACATAACACCTATTCAAGATACTTCAAGTTGGCCAGGAGTATGCTCCTTAGCGGGAGTTTATACTACTCGCAGGATGAGTAAACAAACCTAGAGGTTGGCGAATCGTCGCAGCTACCAAGCCTTACTAGAATGAGAGATCATTAGCAGTGCTGGTAGTTTCTGTCTTCGTTCACTTTGCAGAACAAAAGGGACATGCATCGTTGATCATGCACGGCAGTTGATAGTCAATCAGCTAGTAAGAGGACTCTTCACTCCTACCTGTAATGGGATAGGATCAAGTGGAGCACATTCCAATCTGAAGAATAGTCTTGACCTGAGCATGACATAACTGAGGGAATGATGACTTTGGCGCATGCCTAAAGGGAACACTGCTCATTGGGTTAAGTGGTATGGATTACAATGTTATCTGGTATTCCATACGAGCTGATGCATCTATGTTTCATGTTGGCATAGTATCGGTTTGTCACCGGTTAAATCTATGACGCATGGATTAATTACTTTATGGTGAGGAATTAATTGCGATAAGCAGTATCAATCGTTTGATTGGAATATGTTCCAACTACTGACTGACAGGAATGCAAGATGTCTATGTTCAAGTCTGTCTGATCTGTTGGCTGACATGATATCATGTGATGGATGGCTTGATTCTTATCAGGAAGCGTAATGCTTTCAAACAACTTGGCATAAACACAACAACCTATCGGATGCGTAGCATGTTATGACCGGGCCCCATAAAACCTGTGGCCACAATAACGCTATCATGAGTGACGTAATCATAGCAACTAGGTGTGGCAATACAAGTCCTGGGACGTTTGCTATAAAGAGACAGCATTGCCATGGCAATGAGAGAATCAAGCTCCAGAAGAAACCCAAATTCAACACTGAAGCACCGAATGCGATCTTAAAATATTATCAAGAAATCTTCCACAAAATGTAAAGTGGTCCGGCAGCCACATGCAAACCTCCCAGACACTGCGGTAGACCGCACCGGTGCTCTCAAGTAATTCCAGATGCTCCCAGGCCCCCATGGAGCTAAGCAATGTGCTCTCAGACTCTACAAGAGCATTCTCAGGTGCTCCTGAAAGCACCAGCAGTTATGGAGGTGCATTCAGGATGCTACGAGATTTGACTTAAAGGACACTCTAATTTTTGAGCAGCTGATATCTCCGCACAGGTCTGTGGGAGACTTCGAGAGCAGCTTGAGACCTCTGCCCAGCTCTGCGTGAGACTTAGTGCCATATTCTCACAGTACTGGTGAGTAGGGTTCCATAGCCTCAAGGCATTTTGTGTATCAGATTCGTCTTTGTTACAGTCACAAGATTTGCTACATCATAATATGGCATGTATTATCTATCTAAGTCTCTCTATATATATACATATGGCCAGTCTGGCTGCAGACAGTTCTGGAGCGTAATTGCCGGAGCACCTGGAGATGCTGATTGAGAGAACTTAGACATGCAGTTGGAGGACGTGATCTTTTGAACAGGGAGATGTACCTGGAGGCTGCGATAAAGCAGATTTCAAGATGTACTTGGAGGCCGAGACCGAGTGGTACTCGGTGATCTACTTGGAGGCCATGATTGAGCGGGTTTGGAGATGCTGTTTGAGGCCGAGATCGAGTAACTCAGAGATGCACTTGGAGGCCATGATCGTGTTGAACTCAGAGATGCACTTGGATGCCAGGATCAAGCGAGTTTGGAGATGCACTTGGAGGCCGGGATGAAGTTGAACTAAGAGATGCACTTGGAGTCTGTGATCGAGCAAGTTTAAAGATGCATTTGGAGGGCGTGATCATGTAACTCAGAGATGCACTTAGAGGCTGTGACCAAGCGAGTTTGGAGATGCAGTTGGAGGCTGAGATAGTGCAACTCAGAGGTGCACTTGGAGGCCGTGATCATGCGAGTTTGGAGATGTAATTGGAGGCCATAATCAATCAAGATTGGAGGAGTACTTCAAGGTGGTCGATCTGGAGGCGGTAGATTGGGAGGGAGGTGCGACGGCACCTAAGGCTCTATTCATTGGTTAACTTGTAATCATGGGAATGTAGAGAGTGGAGTACAATACCGTCCGCCAAGATATGTGAGACTGGCTGGGAGCGGAACACTGTGGATCTTGGGATGATGCAGTACTCGGTGTATGCAGTACTCGGTGTATGCAGTACTCGGTGTATGCAGTACTGGGTGTATGCTTTACTTGGTGTCAACTCATGACCATTGCATGGAGAGATTGAAACAGATGACTTAACTTCGCTTTTTTAGGTGATGGTTGAGCTAGAGAGAGATGACAGGAGATGGGGGAAATTATCATGAGAAACTGGGACTGAAGAGAATTTCGTGTTCAAGTGAATTTACCATTCCTGATACGGCAGCTATTTCTCCCGATCTGGCAGGTACAAACACCGATACGAGGTATTCTAAACCCAATCAGGAAAGTCATACCACTGACTTCTCATTTCCACTCGCATCCTCCATATCGTTCCCATCCTCATACCCCATCTCCCTTTCTCTACCTTCATCGCAGAACACATAGTTAAGTCATCCCTCTCTATCTCTCCATGCCATGATCATGAGTGAACACTGAGTACAGCATACACCATGTACAGCATATGCAGAGTACAGCATCCACCCAAGATTGTCTGTCTTCCCTTCATTCTCACGATTAGGAGTTGACCCTTGAATGTAGCTTCAGCTTCCACCGTGCCTCCTTTCAAGATCGACCACTAACAGCAAGCTGGACATCAGAGATCAAAGGTAAAGTCACATCATCACATTCTCATAGTTGCGAGTTAACTAACTGATAGATATAGTCTCAGCACCCGGCGCGCCTCCTATTGACCGCCTCCAAGTACTCCACCAATCCTGCTTAAGTATGGCCTCCAAGTGCATCTTCAAACTCGGTCGATCACGGCCTCCAAGTGCATCCCAGTGTTACACGATTGCAGCCTCCGAATGCATCTCCACACTCGCTCGTTCACGGCCACCAAGTGAATCTCTGAGTTCAACCTGATCTCGGTCTCCAAGTGCATCTCTGAGTTACTCGATCTTGGCCACCAAATGCATCATCAAACACGCTTGATTACCGCCTCCAAGTGCATCTCTGAGTAAAACTTGATCTCAGCCTTCAAGTGCATCTCGAAACTCGCTCGATCATGGCCTCCAAGTGCATCTCTGAGTTCAACTTGATCTCGGTGTCCAAGTGCATCTCTAAGTTACTAGATCTCCGCCTCCGAATGCATCTCCAAACATTCTCGACCATGGCCTCCAAGTGCAACTCTCAGTTCAACTTGATCCCGGCCTCCAAGTGCGTCTCCAAACTCGAGTGATAATGGCCTCCAAGTTCGCACGATCGTGGCCTCCAAGTGCATCTCCAAACTCACTCGATCACCGCCTCCAAGTGCATCACTAAGTTTGAACAATCACCACCTCCAAGTGTATCTCTGAGTTCACTCGATCGTCATCTTCAGGAGCACCTTGAATTGCTCTCCAGCACCACCTGCAGCCAGTTCTGATATACTGTGTGTAGATGGGTAGCTATATAGATACATAGATACATAGATGAGAATACAAACTGGATACTTGAGTTTTAAAAATCTTTGAACAATAAGTAGTAGCTATGATATCCAGGCCCACCACTAGCAGTGTTCCCAAGAAGATGTTGTTTCTCGCAGACTGCTCTAGAGTGATTCGACGTGCTCCCAGGCTTGTCACCGGCCCTCCCAGGCTTGTTGTCGGCCCTCCCAGGTGCTCACTGGTGCACCTGAAGGCCACTGCGTCGGTCCAGTAAACTCTGGGATATCACTACCCTGGGATTCTGGTCCGACAACTCTCAGACACTCCCAGAGGCTCCCAGTCGCATAATTACATTTTGCTGATGTTGTATCTCTAACTTTAATCAAAATTGCTTCTCTTATCCACCTCCGAAATCAACCACTGTTTGTATGGTCACATGTGGACACACTCTCAATACGCAATCCAGAAGAACATAGAACTCTTAGGCGATATCATTTTGCAGTTGGACAATCAACGTAGTACCCACAACTCAGCAGTGGTAGCACATTTCGCGTACTGCAACGGTACCGGTTACCTGGTGCATCAGTACTTGTCTACTGGGTTATTACCTTGCGAAGTATTTTCCGAAGAGTAGTTCCACGAGGGAGAAATCTTATCTTCGGATAAGCAGTTGGAAGTAATCACTGGGAGCAATTGGATTTGGATGCGCTTGGAAGGTTCAGGCCAAGAGGTGGAGTCTTAGGATAAGACCAGGACTGAGTGAGTTTCTTAGATAGGCGGCTGTATGTAGATGCAATAAATATTGTGTTGATTATTGGGATCTAAACACCCCCGTAACATTGAGATTATTAATACAGTTTAAATTCAGATATCAATAAGACACATATAAGTAATATCTAGCAAGGGAATGTATAATAACATACATATATGTAATCTATAAACAGAGTAACAAGGTGGCATTGAATGTTGATCCAAAGAATGAAGACAAATGAGTACAGATCAAATATATCAACAAACTGAATTTGATTATTGTTACTAATACTGTATGGAATGGTAAAATCTACTGAAGCTATTGGAGACTTTAACATTGTATGATCAAGTATAATATTCATAAAAATAAATACCCAGACATGAATGAAAAGGAAGTAGAAAACAAGGAAATCAACATATATCTGAAATTCTCAAAAACAAGTAAGAGTGCATAACTAATATACTTAGGAAAAGAATCTAGTATTAGATACTAATGAACAATATGAAAGAATGAGACAATACACTATATAATGAGGTACATATATGATAATGCTGATACTATGACTGATATCGACTAGCTAAATATTGCAATAGATGAAGATATGATTAATTGCAACAATACAATGTATAGAGTTAAATATTATTGGCAGCATATCACTGTTCAGTTGTTGGAGAGTAGTTAATTCAAATGACTAATATTAGTAAATAGTCAAAAGCAGTCATACTGACTGATAGTTTCCAGCATATATCAACAATATATGAAGAGAATAGTATATAGAACAAAATTGAACTGTAAAAAATAACTTTTGATACAGTAATGGTACGGATGAACATTATAATGTGGATAACTTGGAACAATAATATAATATCTGACTATGTACTAATGACCTCTATAAGTGTACCATTAGATGATTGAAATAATATTACAGGTGACTTAGTATTGTTAGTTTATCTGTAAAAAGTATATAAGTCAGCAGAAATACAGTATAATAAAATATTTGCTCCAACAACATACAGGGCAGTTACATGACTTCGGCAAGACTTCACAATTCAAATTGAAGAGAAAATATGAAACTATGTAACATGGCATTGTCTGAAAAAGATTACAGTGGATATTCAAAATAAGTTGATGTACAATATAGATACTGAGAATATAACAAATTAAAAGTAGTTTAATATGTAGTTAATTTGTAGAATACAGTTAACCAGGTAGTTGAATAAATTGTATTATACTGTTATATCTTTATATTATAGTATTGTATTAATTTGTGTGTCAATGAGATATCACCATAACTATTATCAGATGTAATTTGGAATTGAACTCTGATGTGATTTACAGTACTGACTCACCTAGTTGCTGGTCAGTATACTCTAATTCTTGCAAATGTCTACCAGAGAGGGTAATCTATAGTACTTGTACAATAAATAGATTGTTGAAAGGCAATAATATATTAGATAGTACCAGAACTGACTGAATGCAAGTACCACAGTAATTGTAACATTACACGTTTCAGTTATTATATATTTTAGATATATTTGAATGCAATTAGCATATCATGGCTATTGATGAATCCATACTGGTAAAATATTAATTACAGTTACAGATTAAGCATTTAATAGAATATCTATTTAATTCTGCTAGTTGCAGAGCTAATATCTTCAGCTATTATCCAGGAGTTAAAATCAAGAGTTGATAATTCATTGAAAATATCACTCAATATACTATCAACAGATAATGATAGTTGGAATGTACGATGTCAACGTGTACTTTCTAGATTGTATATTGCATGTAATGATGTCAACTTTACACTTGATGTATTGAATACTGAGTGCTGTTTGTTTAGGTATTATTCTGCATTAACTATGGGTAGTTTTAGATATTTGCCTGATAGTATATTTGTGTTAGAAAAGACATTCAACCTAATGCCACAAACCTCCAAGGAGAAATATCATATTATCCACTAGATTGTTAACACTGGTACCTTGTATTCAAATGTGACTGAGATGACATCTATCAGCGTAAGAGATAATATCTAGATATACTAATTTAAATTATCAGAAGCTAATACACAATTTATTCAGTTTAAGAACAATAGCTACTGTATAACAACATACACAGGGTATGTAACATGTGGTAAATTCAAAGAATGTGATTACTATGACTGACTGCAACAAATCTATTATTGTAAGTATATACATATAAAGAATAATATCAGCAGACTGTCTATTGGTAGACAATTCAAAAACATTAATAGAAATATAACTAACTATCAATAATAATTATTCTGTGATGTTCAATATCTCAGTTATACAGGAATACTATGGCCTGAATCTATACAATCTACTATCAGTATACAACATTAATGCAAATTCACATATATACCCTTGTTTCTGATACCCTATAATTATGTACAGTATAATTCAAACTTGTATTTTGTAATTTAATGGGCACAATTGCTTGTCACATCTTTCAATTTGATTTGCCTGGTGATATGATTTTGAGGATAGGTATATATTATTGGATCATGAGGACAGCTAAGAAACTATATTTAGTTAAGGAATTTGTTAAAGTCTCATATTTCTGCTGCTAATTCTTTGTATTCTGTACTTCTATATTCTGTTGTTGTATGTCATTGTGTATACCAAATTTATTTGCTTGCTGTAGATATTATAGTAAAAAATTTCAAAGATATAATACAAAGAACTAAAAGTAGTTTTAGATAGTTGTATATTGGAAGAATTGAGGTCTAAATAGTTATAATAACAATATCTATATCACAATTTTTACTGTACATTGAAGTATTTATTTTGTATTTTGGCTACTCTGTATTTGACTATTGAACATTCAATTCAACTATGTCCAAGCCAGAGTTACCAAAATTGCGATCAACTACAATTCCTCCTAAAAGTTTCACAACTGATGTTATTCCTCAAAGAGATTGATATTTTTTTCCAAATCAAGTCTATATTGACCATAACCAACAAGAGAACCTTTCAGGTTTAACGCTTTTATATTTACTTTTGGAGTTTTATATTCACTATACTATTTGCAGCTGAACTCACACACAGTAAATTTATCATTAAGTAATACATATTCATTTTGGAAATTTTTCAGTCTTCAAGATTGGTTTCTACTATCACGAACTATCTTTCCACTCAATGTACTACTACTGTCTACATATCCTGTAAGTGCACGGCCACTTTATCCATTTCCACCACTGCTGTATCTATATTAGCTACCACTGGTTACTTCGCATCCATGTATATTACACTGTTTCAATAAATTCATCCTTTATCCAATAGCATCGTCTAATTGTATGAATTCAACATTGACCTCACATATAGTTGGTATATATTCGTTGTTTGATTGTAGAATATTTGTCCTCTATCTAGTAGTACTTTAACATTTAGCATATACCTTGCAGCTGAATACCAAACTGATAATGGAATATATAAAAGTTACTATATTTATAGGATATTCTATTATCTATTCTACCAATAAACTAAAGCCTGCAATCATGCACAGAACAAGATTAGTCTGATAGTAGACTACATACCAATCTGCTGGCAACTAATACTGCAATAGTCCTATATACAAATATTAAGAAACGAACTATAGATAACAATATACCACACATCATACAGTATCTCACAGACAGCTGAAGTCGAACAGTATCTATATGCATGTATCTATGCATAGTACGGTCTATAGTCAACTTCTGCTTTTGCTTATATTTCCCTGTTTCATTACCTCTACTGGCACCATAGTTTATCCAAACTTTATAACCTCAAACTTCTAATCTTGTATCAATATCTAATAGATTGTATCGTAGATATTCATATTCTGTTGAATTGTTGAATATCAGTATTAATGGAATAATGAAGAAGTGAAACCATATCAAATGTATTGTCTAATACCAGAGATTCTAATACTGATTCCATACAAAAGCTTAGAGAGTTATTTTGCACTAAGCATTTGTTTTCACGCTAAAATTATATGATTCAGCCTCTAGCGTATAATTTGGCCAAATTATCCGCTAGCATTTTCAACTTTGACACTCCGAGGTTACAGCTGCTTATGTGTGGTGATGAAAGGTCCGACTAGAGCCGCATCACGTGTCAGTCTGGCGTGAGACAAGTAGTCCTTCACAAGTTTTGTGTGTAAACATAGTCTGTAGTGTGCATAGAAGCTGCCCCAGTACTCACCACGGCATAAGTGATGTTTATTCGTCCGCTATCCAGCAGGATTCTTCCAACAGTTTCTAGCATCCCATACCAACATTACTTCACCGCATCATCACGCAGTCGGGATTGGTACGTCCCGACGCCATTAGTCCACGAAAAGGTTGGTGGAGGTTGGCACACATGTAATAATCCTCTCACCTACAAGACGTGTTCACTGGGTTAATGACTACTGAACAGATGATATTTATTCCCGTCTTCTGAAAGAACGTATAGTCTGTCTGAATGGACCGGTCAATGATAGTCTCAGCGCTGCGATTGTTGCTCAGCTACTCTTTCTCGAGGGTGAATCTCCGGAGAAACAAATTAATTTATACATTAATTCGCCAGGCGGCTCAGTCACCGCCGGGCTTGCAATCTACGACACTATTCAGTATATCCGTTCTCCGGTTAGTACAATTTGCATTGGGCAGGCTGCTTCTATGGGGTCACTATTGTTGGCGGCGGGTGAAAAGGGGAAGCGATACGCATTACCTCATTCGAGTATCATGCTCCATCAGCCAAGTGGAGGTTACGTTGGGCAAGCATCGTAGGTTATCCATGTCCGGTTGATAGGAATGCACAAACTGACTGGTGGTACTGTAAACCAGCGACATTGCAATCCATGCGAAAGAAATTCTTCGAGTGAGGGGACGTTTAAACCAGATATACGTCAATCATTTGAACAAGTCGCACACTGTTGAAGAAATTGGTAGGTGGATGATACCCTCGTGCAATTATTTGGCATTGCTGATACCTTAAATAGAGAAATTGCTTGAACGAGATCACTTCATGCCTGCGGAGGGCGCGCTGGAGATGGGTTTGATAGACGAAATATTGATTACACGGAAGGCAATATCCAACTCTCCAATATCATTGTCTATCTCTCCTTGAAAGTAAGCCAGACCGTTTCATTCCTTCAGTGTGATTAGCAATGTGACATTAACAGAGTACTGCATATTGTAAACTGATAGGAAAGAATGCGAAACTGGAACCTAACACAGAGCGAAGAAAACCCGCACAAAGCGTGGCCACTGGCGGAATTATCTCGGATGAAGAATGTCTATGCCAACTTACAATTCCTATATCCTACGCAAACCAAGTTTACGGTAAGAACGCCGATCCTGCCAACACCAGATTTTTGGTTGTGAACAGCACCTTGTAAACAGGTGCCTTTTTTGTATACCATACCGCCAATTGATCTGGTCTGCATTGGATTAGTTTCGAAATACACATCCTACTTGTTGGGGAGAATTACGTAGCCACGACATCTTTGCCTCTTCTATTAGGGCAAACACCTGCACAATCCACCTTTGTAGTTCCATCTGCAAGGCCAGTGTATCCAAATCCAGCCCTATGGATATGTTCCAGATTATCTACGGTTTCAGTGCCAGTTCCGTATAATACGTCCCAACATCGAATTGTCATATCGGCCCCTCCGCTGACCAATATATTTCCCTCCTGCGAAAAGGAGAGGCTATATATAGTAGTCTTTCCATGGCCCCGCATAGCCTTCAACCGTTTTCCAGTGGCAATATCCCAAATATTTATCAAACTATCTTCTGCTGCGGTGGCAAAATATTTCCCGTCAGGCGACGCTGCAACCGCTGTAACTGGAGCCGAATGTGCGGCGAATAGCCTAACAGAACTACCTGTATTGATATCCCACATGCGCGCTGTCTTATCACTTGATCCAGTGAATAGGTAAGTGGAGTTAGGATGCCATGTTACTTCCTCGACATCGCCCAAGTGACCCGCGAATATGCGAAGAGGATATATATGATCACAGCTCCATAGTCGGGCGGTGTGTTCATAGCTTGCGGTTGCAAAATAGTGGCCAAAAGGACCAAATGACGCATCCCAGACAGGCGCATCGTGACCCTTGTAGATAACTAGTGCAGTGTAGGTGTCCATTGACCAAAGACGAGTAGATTTGTCCTCTGAACATGACAAAAGGTACCTTCGGTCAGGAGAAAACGACACAGAATATATCGGTCCGGAATGTCCGACTAGCCTCCGTGATTTTGGCACCATGGGGTAGTTCTCTGAAGGGATTATTGACTGCAACGGAGTTCCATTCAGTGACCATATTCTAACATAAGACTCGGCAAAGCCACCAGCAGCTAACTCTGCGTCCCGAGAAAAGTCGATACAGTGGAGCCTAGGCACAATTAGCGGTGACTGTTTTAACTATTCGTAATGTGTTGCCTTACCCATCATAAGTACTATGGAAAGTGTACATGCATACACTTGCTAGTGTTGGATAAGGTCCTCCTTGCAATTTAATCATATCTCGACTCTCCTTCACCAGATTAACTTCATGATTTATGTCCGCAGTCGTATATGGTGGCAATGGTACAATTTCCCGTACGGGACTGTCTTCACTTTCTTCGCGCTTGATTTTGTGAAACTCGTCCAAGAGCATGGTCCCAGCGGGTACACCAAATCTATCTTTCCTAGAGACATCTTTCATTCTTGAATCTTCTTCTCTAAGCTCATCTTCAACTTCTCTCGCTAGGTCCTTATCCATTGGTAGCGATCCCAGTCTGACTGTAGGCAAATTCTCCGCCGCATCACCTTGTCCTGAGCTATGCCCTTGTATGCCTTCATCTTCCTGCGATCCTCCGCCTCGGTCAAAAAGTGATCCCCTTCCAGGCAACGATACAAGCTCGAAGAACTGATTGAGACACCTGAGCACAATTTGACCGCCGTCGTCTGCAGTTTCCTCCAGGAAATGCAATAGAAGATTCTTGGTAGTCAAAGGAAGCCTCACTCGGTACTTGTGGCCACGGAAGAGTTTCGCCAGATTGTTATCTTCGACGTGAGCAGGAAGTGCCAATCTCGACAATTCTTCGAGATCATGTCCATATGTAGCTTCATGCTCCTGAGAATGGTTTTTCCAAAAGGTCTTTCCGGGAGTAAGGTGGCCTTGGGCTATCATGGTTAAATAGAAGTGGACGAACAATGGGTACTCAAGTCGTCTGAGATCAGGCTGTAGAGGTTAACAATCTTATATTAACAATAAACTTCAACCGAAAGCTGACCTTGTAGATATCTAGTGAGTTATCTATCCATCGCCGGAGGTGAGCTAGGCAAATCAGCATGGTATCAAAAATGTCGATAAATTCACACTCACAGTATGCCCTCTCATACATCGCATCAGGATAGTCCTCGGGATTCGAAATAATGGGGCGTCCATCAGCATCTGTATATGCAGACTCTACTCGTAACATGGCTTCCGTTTTAGAATAACCCTTCTTAGATAGGTACTCCATGACAATTTGATTAAGTTGCTGAGGAGATCCCGCTGTATGGGTTGCTCCCGAAGGCGCAACAGCGCTTTGTTGAGAAGCCATTCTTCCTTCTATATGTCGTCAAACGACGACTAAAACAGTAAAGTCGCAGTTAGAATCGAAACCCGGTGGCGCAAGAAGGATCATGAATATATGATCTTGGAATGTTTTGGTGACTGTTGATTGATGTTTAAACGTGTCAAGAGAATTAAACAGCAACATGAATTAATAAGCACTACATGAATAAAACCAAACTGTATGGAAAGCATCGAGAATAGTTGGGTAATGGTATCCTCACACCAATTAACAGTCACAAACTCGAAAATTGCCGAGATACACATTACAAATCACTCCTGATTTTTTTAGAGTACATTCAGGTGATTTATTTTGATGGTAACAAAATGTATACAATATAAAATGACATAGAATACAGAAACTGCTTTTTGTATACATGTAACTGCATTCATCAGTCATTCATATCTATTCACCTGGATGCCAGAAAATGCTTTCTATTTCATATAATCATTATGTCAATGTAATCATTATTAGTTTAGTAGTTACAATTCTTACTTTTATTTAAATCTATTTTATAATCTGCTTATCTATTATAGCAATGGGTAATTTCATAGACCCACCTTATATCATTCAGTATTATTGTATACCCTGATGTAATAACACCATTATCAAATACTTTTATTGTTGTAATTACTATTAAAACCAACCTTCCCTCCAATCTACCAGTCTATATATCAGGATGAAATCAAACTGAAATATTTTGGCTTTTAATTTGCAATATCAAAATACACCTGATTTTTTATATAATTACTATATTAAGTATTATTAACAGTAAAGAAATTCTACCTATTGGATTTAGTTTTGCAGTTGCAATATATATATGTGATTAAAACACCAGAGTTAGCAGAGTAGCAATTACCATTCTACTATTCTACAAATGGAAAATCATATTTTAGCATACATTCAAAGGTGTTCAATGCACTCTAGATCACCTGAAGAACTTAACTGAATAAAACCGAAATATATTTGAGTATAATAGATATTTCATATATTTGTCCAGTCTTGAAATATAATAATTGTAACTGTTAGTATCTATATGTGTATTTTTTTCAACTTATATACTACAAACAGTTACTTACTAGTACTCAGAAGGATATTACAAACCACAATTTCGAATTTTATATCTACTTTATACTAGTAAAATACTTTCAAATTACTTTTTGTATTATTGTACATGATCATTCAAATCTGCTACCTACTGCAAATAATATTATCAATACAATAAGGAAAGTTGAAAAGATAATCAATCCCAAATATAACCTTGGAAATGGGTTCACTGAAATAATACTGCAATTACTCAAGTAAGAAATATATAAAGACTGAAGAGATTATGGTATTAGACCACAATGTTGCAATGATATCTACTGCATAAACCTTTATAGTAATAAATATAATCGTTAGCGGTATGACATGAGTATTAACTCTATATTAAATATCCGTAGTATTGAGATTTGCACATATCCCAAATTCCAGTAAAGAGGTGATTGTGTTAATCATTTAAATAATAGAGAAATAGATAATAGTGGTAGCTGAAACTTTAACTTGAAAAAGTAATGCAATTGAAAATACCTTACTAGAACTATAGTAACCTTGATTATAATAATTCCAAATACTATATTTATCAATATGGTTAGAATGCTAGTAATATTCACTGCAATGTATATATTGCTTGTTGGGAGCTTTTGAAAAGATATGAATATTAACAGACTATAGATCCAGAATTTGAAATTGTTCGAACACTTGGGCCAATTTGGTAATACATCAGAATATACCAACACTATTAACAGGATAAGGTGTATAACCTGATGGTATATATAACAGTGGGCAACAACTCCACATCTATCATAAAGTACATGAAATGTTCTGAGACATACCCTGTGTTAATACCGAGCTACTAGAAAGTGTGGATAGATCCTTTTTAAATACTGCCAGTATACTTGAATATAACCTAAGCAACAAAACTCTATTACTTATTATAGTTGAAAGTTAGATAATTTTATAATTAATATATTCTGTTCACATTCTCATTTATCTGCCTATTAATCTATCTATATATTACTATACATTTTCTCAAGCTTGGGCAATTGGAGCATACTGTAAATGGGATATAACTATATAACAAAGTACATTACCAAATAGAAGCTAATTAAAGTAGTTAATATTGTTTGAGAGTGTACTTAATATTCTAAAAGATGGCAATTGATACAAACAGAAAGATAAAATTACAGTGAATATAGATATTTACTGGAAGATTGACAGAGAGTAAATCTACAGGTGTATATTAAAAATGAAAGTGTGGTATGTGGAGATGGCAACTGAATAGCCCTTGTAATATACTATAAAGAGGTAATATGCAAAACTTGAGAATGTACTTTGAGTTAATGCTGATTGCTTTTGGAGATGGCAATTAAGTTAATGCAGAGAAATACTTAGTGGCAGTAATTATATATCTCCAAAGTAGACTTTAGTATAGTTACTGGAAAGATAGACTCAATAAAAGCCAAAATACTCAATCTGGAATTTTATATAATAGTGTCAAGTTCAACAGTCTAGATGTTATCTTTGAACTTCAAGAGAGTTGGCTAAACAAATATGATCAAGAGAATGGAAAATAAATATCTTAGTTCAAAATTACAAGTTACTGAATATAAAAATGATAGGAAAAATAGAAGTAGTCTGCTGACCAGTAACAGATTATTAGTATATTTAAAGTTGATTTATTATAGTGGAATACATAGCTGGTGGGAGGTGACTGAACATATTATACTCAAATAATGGTAGAAGTATAGATACAAATAATCGCAATAAGTCTAATGACAGAGGAATGATTAAAATACCAAAGCATATTAAAAATATGATTTTTCTATTGTCCAAACAAGAGATTATTTCTGGAATATAGTGTATTTGAAATGTGACTGTAATAAGTAATACTTACTAAGCCTCAAATTCTGAAACTGATCTCCCTTGTTGATTACATCTTATCATTTGTCTCAGTTTGCCTTGGTATCATCAGTATATCCACCTGCTAGTATATAGATACTTTGGAAACAAGTTTTGCCACATCACGTAATGGTAAGTTAATATCAATAATAGTATACTAATTGATTATTTCTATACTACCTTTGATTGTAATCTTCAGTTACTCTACATACCATCAATTATACAAATGCATATCTTAGTATACATCTGTTAACATTAATTCTCTTCAGTCTACTTCCCCCAAACACACTTATGCAGCCTTCCCAAAGTTCATTCCCACCAGGGCAAGTTTATAGCTAAACTGAGTTACAATCTCAGGGCATTACTATTCCAATTGGATGTTTCAAGTGTGGCGAAATCTGTGTGCTAAGCTCACATTGCGGTTTACATAAGGCCTATCTTCAATCTTACATCGCAGAATGATGTAGTACACCTTCACATTCACTGTATCTCAGATGCCATGTGGATTTTAATGTACTTCATTTTCAAGTTTAGTCAGCTATTATTTTCAGTATAGAAGTTTTACCATCTTAATTTGTATTATTTCCTCTAAGTTCTCACAACTTCAATGTTCAAGTAAACTACAATGCAAGTTCAAGGGATAAATCGATAATGGCTAAATATTATCTCTGTGTACATCTCCCTATGTGTACAATTTCTGTATTGAAATGGTTTTCACTTTTGACGTTATTTCTATATTTGTGCCATTACTTCTACTTCCAGATACTACTCAATATATACTCCTATGTAGTTTGTAGGTACATTTCTGAGTCTCCTCCAGTACTGTCTACAGTAATGTATACTATAGTTTAGAAAATTGTATTCGTATTATAAAACACAAATTGCATACAAGATAATTCATATCACTTGCTATATTTAATCTACTATGCCCATCAATCTCAAAGAGAATATCTCCCAGTAGGTATAAGTGTGTGAAAACTATATAGATATCTATATTGATGTCAAGTAGATTGAAATATTTGCTCTTTAAAAAGATATTTTTTTTTCATTATTTATATAATAGACTCTATTCACAATATGTCAAGTCTACCTCCAATTACATGGCTCTGCTTCAAGCCAAGCTGGTAGGTTTCAGATTTGCTAAGAGTATTGTACCTGTCTATTGATGGCACTACCACTGTTTTATATATCACAAGAACCAAATTACATTTTCTACCATAATAATTGATACTACTTATTGAAACCAAACCAGTACTTTGTTGACATGGGGTAATAGCTTTTAAATGTCGACTCTTTAACTGTCAAATACTAACTATATTACTTGCATAACTACAGATACTACAAGTCAGTTGCCTATGGAATACTATTCCATATTTTGAATAATGATAACAGCTATTTTAATTCCTTGATGTTTTCAATATTACTTAATACAATTAAACTCAGAGTTACGACAAAAGTAATTGCTACCTATTGCAATTGAAATAACTATGCACTATACTTGTATACACTTCTTTATTTCCATTATACAACACAACAATTGTCAATACTAATTAAACTGGAGTTTAAGCAATTGTGTATTATGGCAAAGAAACTATTTCTACTGACAATTATATCATTACAATTATTACAAATTGTACAGAAACTTTCAATATCTTCTCATCCTCTAATATCTGTACTTCAGATATGTGGAAAATAATATTACCTTCATTACTACATTCATATAATTATTCCAGACCACAATTCCGTTTCTCAAGATTACTGTAGAGTCTAATACCATATAGTACAATGGTATAGTTACTGTTTAAAATATTAAGCAGCTAAAGTTGCAAATATAGAAGCAATCTACTAATACCAATTGTACTTCTACACCTAATATTGCTGAAATACTATTGCACCACCTTCTAGTACAGTTGTAGCCTACAGTTATCCAATCTCATACAAATTGTTTCATGAACGTGAATAGAGTTACCAGAGTAGTTGAAATATCATTTAGACTATATCGAGATGACAGTGGATTGTACTAAATATTATCAATAGTACAGATTTATTTGAGTACATAAGGTTTGAAACCTGAAAGCCAGTCCGAAAGCTGAATAATGGCGATTAGATATACTTTATACCAAAGTGTTATTGTAATGCTGGATACACTATCAGCTGTATACTCTAGGATAAGAAACAAAAGATCTATATTGAATCATATTAACAGTAAAAGGTTAAACTTAATATATATGTAGAAAATTATTAGATCAAATATTTTCAATGTGTTTTCAGCACAGAGGAACTTTGACTAAACAAGTATGAAATGTTACTAGAAACTTCAACTTGCAGTTCTGTTCAATTTTGCTCTCCAAATTGTCTCCACAAAGAGGATAACTTGAAATGACTATTGAAAGGGATACAAGTGTACAATATACAATGTTTAGAAATGATATAAGATATCAACTCAGCAATTCCGGACAGCTATACCTGTCTTGTTGGATAATGTGAGTTGCTCTTAAATTTGTAAAATGGAAAGTCAAGATCTCTCAGATATACCATAAGTACTGTTAAGTATTTTACAATATATTTGACATTTCGAAATTGAATACAACAATATTTTAAAGAGAGTAAAGTTGTGTTTGGAATGTTAAAATATTAAGTCTATTGTTCAGTATAACTTCAAAGCTATTGTGGCTACTATGCTTATTATCAAGACATTTGCAGCACGCACCTTACATATAGTTGTACTCTCCAGAAGTGATAATATAATATTTGCGATCTATCTTATAATGTACTTTTTCTTGACACAGTGAATGTGCAACCCCAAACATTACTGAATTAGATAAAATGTAATTATAAGAAGTATATTGTACAATATATATACACCCTGTAACATGATTACTTTAATTGTAATATCTTTACACTTCATACGAACTTTTATATTATACCCTGACCCTTGACGCCACACTACAACATGTTGACAATATTGAGTTGCTTTGAAAAGATAGATATGGTAGGTGTTGTTGGCAGGCAGTTCAGAATTTGGAGAATCTGACTGTATGAATGCCAGAAAATATCTCAGACCAGACATGATATTGCATATTCTTTGGAAGTATGCAAAAAGTAACTTTCTTCAGGATATATGTGTTGATTCTATTTTTAATCAGCTGCACACTGGATATATTGGTTGTTTTTGATATATTTCGCCACACAATCATATTCCAAACTATCAACCAAAGTTACATTACAAAAAGAATAAAGCAGTAATATAGTCAATTGTAAGCTATAATATATATACCATATATGAGCAGGTTAGAATCATTACCAAATACGACTGAATCGACTAGGATATTGAATGCAGTTCTGTTGGTATACTTACTTAATTTGTGTAGTTGGAAATTTGGATAGCTGATAAGACATCTTTGAGAATTCTGAATTTGATAATTCTACAGACTCTATGAATATAACTTTCTCTCAATCAACATAGATTTGCTGATATACAATTCAAAATGAAGACTTAGTAAAATTAAAAAGAACCCAAAGATGGATACAGTGTACATTTTGCCATTAAGTTGTAGTAAATAGTAGATTGGAAATTTTTGCACAGTTAAAATCATACTAGTCCAGAAATATTACACAGGACAGTATCTTCACCAACAAGTCAAAACTGATATTCTTGTAACCAAATGTAACTATCTGTCCAATACTAATGACTTGTATATATCTTACACACTGAAACATACAGCTATGTCAAATTATCAATTGTAAGGGTGATATAAAAATCTGTTTGCTGAACTGCCCAAAATGCACAGTGTAATATTTGTATTATTAAATATCTGAAGTCAATTGTGTGTTGTACAATTAGGTTTTACACTTTATTCTGGTAAAATAATTACCAGCAAGCATGAAACTTGATTGTACAAATTGATAAATTATTATTATAACATCTTTTCTCATGGAAAAAGATAGAATAAATCACTATGATTATGCAGCATGTAATATTCTGGGTACTTTTACTTCACCACATTGTTGCATTAACTTGAATGCTGGACACATTCAACTGAAACTCAATACTCTTGCCAACAGTTTTATTAGCTACTCTGAAACGGCTTTCTTTACTCTAGTTTCTAACAATGCAAGTTCTTTGGTAGTATATTTTCAAATTTAAACAAATTAATGTAGATACTCTAAAATTGATCAATTCTATGTGATTGGTATACTATATAGACAATCACATAATCAGCTACTAATATAGTATTCATATTTTACTTCCATCTCACTATTGCATTCTCCCAAGAACCATATAACCAGATGGCACTATATATTTACACTCCGTTTAGATATATCAGATACTATCAGTATTATGATATGTTTTCAAATTTTGCTCAGTGTATATTGTGTGCATCTGCTGAACCAATTGCATGGATTTAAAATTTCTGAGATCAAAGTAATTTTTTGGCAACTGCATATTAGCATCAATTTTAGTAGACTTCAACAGTATTGTTTTCAAAAAACACCAAGGTGCGACTAACATAATAAAGTGCACGACAAGATTCTTTGAAAGATAGAGTACAGTAATTTTGTGGGCATATGCAAAGGGAGAACTTCTCAAATATGTGTATAGCTGAATTTGCTATATGAATTCTGGTTATTCTGCAGAACTTATTTTAGTGGTACAAATTGTTCACAAAGGAGTCAAGTGGTATAATGAACCACTGTTGGTCTGGATATAATACTACCACTTTAACTGAATTGTTAAATATGTTAGTGAAACTTTTTAGTTCTCAGATATCAAAGCAGCTAATTTAACAAGTACTTGACTGTTTCAAAATGCACTAAGATGATTTATATTGCTAGAATTGCTGCTGGATATTGCAGAAAGAATATTCTCAAAAATGGTTCAAGATTAGGTAAATATTTAAATTATCCAGAGTATTATCACTAATGTCCAATAGAAAATCCAAATATCTTAAGTACTCACTTCAGCAATAATGTTCAGAAACAGCTCAATATCCCATTGGTATGACTTTTGACACGTTACAGGTAGCATGTATGCTATATAAGATATGACCAATAAAAATTTGGTCTACATTATTTCTATTATAGAAAGCAAAGTAAGAGCAATATTTTGACTGAAATTTCTTGACATAATTACTTTGTCATGTTAGACTTCTAATGTCAAGATGTTGTTTCTAGCACTGTTCAGTTTAAGTACTTTTTAGTCTGTTGGAATAATAACTTTATATTGCTGGTATATTCATAACAGAAATTGTAATTTGTATAATAGTAAGGAGCTATTAACCAGCTAGTTTACCGAGTTGAGTATATTACCATAAATGGTAAGTGGTAATTATAGGTTTCTATTTTGGCCAGATATTATTAATTAAAAAAATAACACTAAAGAACTTCACTTAATAATATCAAACCATAGAATAGTGCATGATGCAGATTACCTATACCGCAATATATATCTTAACGGATTCATTCGCTGCGTGGTACTAGACTCAAAACCTTGCTCTGTTTATATTCAATTGAGTTTGTCTGAGTCCACATTGAATATCAGATATTGGATAATATCAGGCAATATAACTTTCGTAGTACACTTACTAGGCTACACTATTACCCAGCTAATAATTCAGTATTTTTGAACAAGTATTCTTTCAATATCTGCAACTAAAATTTGTTACATATATGTTCAAATCCCCAATCTATCAATGGATGTCCTCCGCGGCCTGGATTTAGTTATCGAACGCAGATACTATATTATCCATCTTTTCGCAAGCTGCATCAGCCAACCCCACTCAACACATCTTGTATTGTAAATAGTCGTACCAGTATCTACTAATTATATTAAAGAGATTGGCTGTTGAGGTGGGAAAATCCATTTCTCACCACTAGTGTTAGCAACGGTTCCAACCCGCTAGTACGGTTCCGGGTTAGGGTTGGGACCGGAACCGAACCGTGGCAACGGGTTTTACCACACCAAAAACCGGACCGTTG
>Ga0307512_10001388_pt1 | contig 34379 bp, 39 predicted proteins | sample 14_EM_MG_FD_200267 | JGI IMG/M metagenome (GOLD analysis project Ga0307512, IMG submission 200267) | Populus trichocarpa ectomycorrhiza microbial communities from riparian zone in the Pacific Northwest, United States - 14_EM | ecosystem: Host-associated > Plants > Roots > Unclassified | place... | reverse complement strand
TTCCACCCACAGACAGATGGCCAGACGGAACGAATGAATGCAGGAATGGAACAGTACCTTCGTGTGTTCGTTAACCACCAACAAGATGACTGGGTGCAGTGGTTACCCCTTGCTGAGTTTGCTGCGAATAACGGACTATCCGAGTCAATAAAGTGTACCCCGTTTTTTGCAGTCCAAGGAGTGGATCCACGAATGTCATTTGCTGGAGAACCGACGTTGGAAAGGGATCAACGACGATGGGCGGCCGATCAGGTTCAGGCCACGATGCAACAGATTCATGAACATCTGAGAGTAGAGATGAGGCGGAGTCAAGCGGTACAAGAAGAAGGTGCAAATAGAGGACGTATTCCGGGACCTAATATTCAGGTTGGATCCAAGGTGTGGTTAGATGCACGACATGTACGGACCACTCGTCCCACTCGAAAGCTTGATTGGAAACGCCTGGGACCCTTTCGAGTAAAAAAGCAAGTGTCCCCATATGCTTATGAATTAGATTTACCAGTATCAATTCGGATACATCGAGTTCAACCTGTTTCTCTTTTGGACCCTGTTGTTGAGGATCCGTTGGAAGGGCAGGTAGTACCCCCTCCACCTTCTGTCGAAGTTGATGGCGAGGAGGAGTATCAAGTTTCAAGCGTTGAGGATAGTCGACTGTATCGAAGTCAATTGCAGTATCTTATTCGATGGACGGGTTATGATTCCCTTACCTGGGAGCCGGCGAAGTTCGTCAATGGATTACAGGCTGTGGATGAGTTCCATGAACGGTACCCGGGAAAACCCGGACCCTTGGAAAATGTTCTCGGAGGACCTCGAACCTAAGGGGGGGATACTGTCATGGCGTAAGAAGGTACGAAAGTACTTGGGGAATATACTAGAAAGATATGGAAGGTGTGGAAGGAATTGTGCTACGGAAAGACGGAGACGTTGGAAGACGCGGAGGAAGCGGCGAGATGGTGGCGGTATAATTTAGTATAGATAAAGACGTGAGCTGAGGTGTTGCGACGTCAGGAGAGGTGGCGTGGTTGTTACGATAAGGAATAACGGAGTGGTGTGTAAGATCATGGGATGAGATTCGGATGGTACATCGGAGCATGAGGAATGGTTCGAGGATGGCAGACGAATTGTATATAAAGAGAGTGTTGATGGTGTTGGAGGATTTCCTTTCTTCTCTCTTTACTCGTTCTCTTGTATAGCAAGCAATAGTACGACTTTGAAAGATATTTCGATTCTTGTTCCTCGATACGCATTTCGAGTTCAGTCCTGCAACATCCACATCACCTGCGCCCGACCCCGCCCGTTACAATTCTCATTCGTCAACGTCTCTGCAGGCCTGGACCAATCAGCATCCAGCTTTTTCCTGCTTGGTGTCTGCGGCATATTCGGGATTGGTCGTTCGGGCGTTTCCGGCCTCCTAACTCCCTTCCCCTTATTGCGCTTTTTTCCCTTCTTGGTTGGCGTCATGTAGGGCGACTCATCCCTCCACTCCACCTCCGTCATCATGTCATCTTCGTTGTCGCTACTATCGCTGACTTCGAATTTTCTCTGAATGGGTGTATGGACTCTCAGGGTCTCTCCCATTCCCCCCTCCTCTTCGGCGTGTTGTGTGGCATTTTCCTCCGACTGAATATACCTTCGCACGATAATTCCGGCCCTCGCCCTGGGAGTCGAAAAAGGGTCCTGAGGGAGAGCGCTCGGAGGCAGGCCCTAAAGGCTTCCCTCATAATTCGTGGATGGACGGTGGGACAGATCCCTCTCCCCTGGTGTCTGCGACGGGAAAGAAATCTCGCTTCCCCCATAACTCGTAGTCAGTGGTGGCGACAATGAAGAACCATCGTCGCTCGAAATCATGTGAACTGCGTGATCGCGCCTGTTCCCAAATTCATCAATAACCGAATTTTCGTTCCAAATCGGCTCAATAATTTGACTCAAATGCCCCCCTTCAATCACTTCGGCATTATGAATCCTCACTCCTTGATTAAATTGTTCTCTGGTTAAAGTAACTGCCACCTATTGTACTCCCAGATGATCACCTAACTCCTCCCGAGCGACATCGGGGGTAGAGGCTGTTCCGTCCGATTCCTGATTCTGTAGGTCCCGTGCGATCTTCATCTGTGCTCCAATTCCGCTGGAAACACTCTTCTCGCTGCCGCTTTCCATGCTGCTTTCAGCTTTCTTGGCTCGCTCCGATGCCTTCTGAAAGGTGGTGGTCTTTTTTGCTCCGAAGAGGCTCATCGTGCTTAGCTTCTGGGTGACTGAAGTTCGTTCAGCTGAAAACCGAAGCAAAAATTTTCTCGCGATGTCAAACTTGATTGGATAAAATCGGTCTTGGCAAAACTAAAAGGTGGTGTGGTGTGTTGTCGGAGGTGTGTATTCTACATTGTTGGGGCGCGGGCGGAAATGAGTAGTTGAGGTGTAATATAGAGAGGAGGAATGCAAGCTGAAGAATAGTCTGTCAGACGACTTTTTTTGCTAGCAGAACCAGAAGAAGGCTATCAGCTCTTTTATACACGCACAGCTACCTTGCTATTCTTCTACCGCCCAGTTCCCCGCATCAGTGATATCCCCCTCATGCTACTGATTGAGTAGTTGTTGCTTAACCATACCGTCCTGAAGCCATGGCCGAGATCGCCGGCCTCACGGCAAGCATCTGCCAATTTATCAATGCCACAACAATGGTCTACCGCTACCTCAACACCGTGAAAAACGCCTCCTCCGAGCGAGCCGGTCTGTTTCAGGAAGTTAGCCATCTTGTGCCTATAATAACAGACCTGAGAACGCTCGTCGAGACATCAGATGCAAGTGATCCAAGGATAACTGGAGTCCTTTAGCTCACCGGCCCACTGGAAAAAGTCAAAACCGCGATTGAGGGGCTAAAGGAAAAGTTGAAGTCTGCGAAAGGCAGAATGAACACCATTGGAAAATCTCTTACCTGGGGACTAACCAAGGAGGATGTGAAGGAGATAGTTGGAATGATCGAGCGGTTCAAAACCCTTGCTAGTCTTGCGCTTCAGAAAGATCTCATGTAGTCATGACTTTGCCGTCTTCCTCACTGCTTCCTGCTGACATTGACCATGTAGAAACCTTTCTCGAGCCGTCAAAGATGATGTCAAAGGGATTTCAAAAGGCGTCGAAGAGCTGCAGATTAGTCTTATCAGTGAGGTGCATCATTGCCGGTAGTGCGACGTGTCAACTGATTCTCAGACAGCCCAGAAATCCAATGAAGATCGCACGAAAGTGATTCAATGGTTATCGCCCCTCAACTGTTTTCACACGCAAAATAATACTCTCAGCGGAAGGCAAGAAGGGACTGGGCAATGGCTGCTGGACTCGAGTGAATACGGCAATTGGGTTGCCGGTCAGGGACAAACATTGTGGTGTCCAGGAATACGTATGAGCTCCGATTTTAGATTCAAGAAGAGCCGTGCTCACCTCCTGTTTCTAGCTGGTGCTGGCAAAACTGTACTTGCGTATGTTAATCCCATCTTCCACTGACCAGCGGAGTGTCCTAAACAGTACGTATGACAGATCAATCATAGTCGACCATCTGTAGACACAATTCAAACACAACGCGGACGTTGAAGTTGCTTGCGTATATTGCAGTTACAAAGAGAAAGATATACAAACACTCGCAAACATCGTCGGAGGTATCTGCAAGCAACTTATCCAAACTTCAACCATTCTACCAGATGGCGTCGCCGAACTGTACCGAAACCATACCGCTTTTGATACTTGGCCGTCATTTGAAGAAATTCCCAGAGTTCTACGTATAATGCTTAACAGTTACCATAAGGTATTCGTCGTCCTTGACGCTCTGGACGAATATTCCAACGAAAAATCACGGGCATCCTTGATAGCCGCACTTCAATCCCTCCACCCCAATGCAAACCTGCTAGTCACATCTCGTCCTAACGACACAATCCGACGTCTATTTGAAGGCAAAAATCAGCTGGAAATCAGTGCGCATGACGAGGACGTCCAGAGATATGTCATCGGGCGGATTGACGCCGAATATCGACTCTCTCGGCATATTGACAAAAGGCGCAATTTGCGCACTGAGATCGTGGAGACTATAGTTCAGAATTCCAAAAAACTGCGCGTCTTCCATACGCTGCCCCGATACCTTTATCCTAACATACAGACTATAGATTCTTGTTGGCCCAATTGCACATGGACTCTCTCGCGACAAAGGGCACTTGCAAAGCGGTCCGCACAGCTCTCAAAATCCTCCCGGACGGATTGGACGCAACTTACGATGACGGACTGCAACGCATCGAGAGTCAGAACCAAGATGATAGAAACTTGGCCCATCGAGTTTTGTCATAGATTCTCACATCACGAGGCCGTTATCTGTCAAAGAACTTCAGGCTGCGTTAGCCATTGAGCTTGATGAATCGGAATTCGATGAGGACAATATGCCAGATGAGGAGCTGCTGACTTCATTATGTGCTAGACTTGTTTTCATTGAGGAAGAAAGCAATCTTGTCCGTTTGGTGCACTACACTACAGAAGAGTTTTTCCAACGTTGCCGTACGACACGATTCCCTAGGGCCCACAAAAGCATTGCACTTCATTGCATCACATATCTTTCCTACGATGTCTTTGCTGAAGAACTATGTGTCGACGAAACTACAATGTCCCTTCGAGGGGCAATACACTCTCTTCTTTTCTACGCTGCGAAAAACTGGGGACATCATGTAAGGGTGGCACCAGAAAAGTTTGTAGTTGAGCAAGTTCTGGAACTATTCAAACGACCCTCAGTTGCACAATCAGCCTTCCAAGCTCTGCAACACCCTGAGTACTCGTATCGAGATTATCCAGGCTCCACCAATAACCCCCCGTGACGGTGCAGTTGAGTTATGGCTTGCCGCTTATTTCGGCTTGACTGAGTGTTGTAAAGAATGCTTGCAAGCGGTTATAATATCGAAACTACTACTGGTTATAGCCAGACAGCACTCCATGGAGCCGCTCAAAAAGGTCAAACCTAGGTGGTCTAGCTTTTGCTTGATAGCAATGCCAACATTGAGGTGAGAAATGGACACGGTCACACTCCACTACTCGTGGCCGCACGAGAGGGCCACGAGGATGTGGTACGGTTACTTGTGGAAAATGGTGCGGATATTCCCTGTATATGTGGGGTTGAAGAAACGCCGCTGATATGCGCTGTCTGGCATCTGAGAGTGGAGGTGGTGTACCTATTGCTTGCGAAAGGAGCCCCTGTCAATACAAAAAATCACCATGATACTGCGCTTCATAGGGCGGCTCATAGAGGCCAAGAGGATCTCGTTCGTACACTTCTTGACGCGGGTGCAGACCTTACAGTGAAGCCAGGCTTGGGGTTGACTGTGCTGGATCAAGCTGTTAATAGTGGACACGAGGGCGTGATTTTGCTACTGCTGGATGCAATCTCGAACATTGATAATTGGAAAGATGACTACGAACCATCAGCTCTTCGTTATGCCACCCAAGGCTGTGCCGAGCGAACTATTGAGATCCTATTGGATAGAGGTATCGACGTGAACGCGACAATAAGTGGGAAAACGGCACTGGATATTGCACTTGAGCTGTCGATGCCTTCCACTAAACAATTAAATAGCAAGCTGTCTTCCACCTCAGACTCATATAAGGAGGCAGCCAAGAACGCTTTCCTCACGGCCAAGGATGCCGATCTAAGGCTCCAGTGGGACCCAAACGTCAACTACCAACAATGGGCAGAACAGCTGTCTTCCATCATAGAATCACATCAGGAGACGACCATGATCGCTCTCCTCCTGCCCAAACATGCCCGTCCAAGGCTCCAGTGGGACCCAAAGTGTTTAAACGTCCAACAATGGGGAGAACAACCGTGGTTTCCAAAATTGGAGAGTATTATAGCAGTCGCAAACGAAGAACTATCCGTCTCGACAACATCTCCAGACGTGCATGCGGAGCGCAAAGATTTTATCGTGGTGAAACACAATTCGAAGCAAGATCAACCATACCTCGAGTTAACCATTTCTAGGACCGACCTTCCATCGCACGTACGCGGCATTGAATTCAGACAGAATCACACGATCAAGGTATGTATTCTCTCACAGCTTGGTCTCTCATTTCGATATGCCCTTTTAAACTGAACCATTATCGCGACGGATGGAGCGATTAACAGAGCTTATCGGAACCTACCACGAGTCCTACTCATGGTTCGAAGCTATAGCTACAACTAACGGCGGCGACCACCGTGCTGCGCCGTAAACGGTCTAGTGAAATGTCTAGGGCTCTAGTAGCTTTCGGGCGCATACCATTGTGTGGGATCGCCAGGACCCCTGGCCTCCTTGAATGGCTGTGTACGTTGAGACCCGGAGATACTTTAGGGGTGTATGCGAAGGCGAGCTATCCGGGTTGGAAGAACTATGTTATAAGGATGGCGGTTGATGTTTAAGGGTGGCGGTTAATGTTTATTGCGAGTTTGATGAAGCATGAGATGTAATAATATGTCTCACCTAATAACAATTCTATCACTCGAAACTAGCCGAAATTTCCGCTGCACTCCTTCACTCAAGCATGTGTTCAATTCTCTTTGTGTTTCCCTGTAGTATCATCTTTAAAAAGGTTGTCTCGAGCCCAGACTACGAATTTTGATGTGGTGCTACCACTCCGTACCTCATCATTCTTCGTCTGGTAGTAAACAAAGCCGGTAGAACATCAAAATATCAACCTCTCTTAATAGAATAGCGCATAGTATAAGTAGAAAGAGTGTAAGGATTCCAGATAGCGCCATTCATTGCGACAGAAAATGGTATACAGTTGACCTAGAGCGCCTCAATTCAAGGTGGGAGCTCACCCAGTCAAGAGATACCGAGGACGTTTCGGTAACAGCAGAGAAGAAAAATAGACGTAAGGTCTATACCGTGTAGCGCGTAAGTGCACCTCTATGTGTGTCCTGTTTAAAGCAAAAGAGCCTAACAGCGCCATATTCTCCTCTCATGAGTGATACTGTATGAAGAGCCAAGACTTCATCAAAAGATCAGCCCTCTGCCGACTATGTAGAACTACTCTTGTTTCCAGGTACAGGCGCCTCTACAGAGGGGGAAGGGATCCTTGAGTACTATATCCCAGAGCTTGCGCGTTATCATAATGATGGCTGTGACTCGCTGACTTGTGTGAGGATATGTTGTGCGAAATGGTGAAATGCAGAGAAGTCAACCATCACCATGGCGTTCTCAACAACCACCTTACTTAGTGAGCTGCACATTAATGCTGTACCACTTCTCTATCGCATATATGGTTGCGCTGTGAGAATGGAGGAGGTCGATTCCACTCCTCCAGCTCAGGTGGGTTTACTACCAGACGGTAGCCGACGAGAAAATGATGCTTGGCGCTACCGGATGGGCACGAGACAATTTAAAAGGCTCTTTTCGCTGGTTATAATCAGAAACGTTTCGTTATAAATAATATTAGGAGTTAAGTAAAGTGCGTTAACTTGGCCATTAGCATTTCTGGACGCGTGTTCACGCACCATCACTGAAACAGTGAAACACTCCACTACTTACAAATATCTTCAGGGACGCAACGAAACTATGAACAGCACAACCCAAAAGATAGTAAAAAGAGCTTTGAATCGATGGCTCCTATAGATTCCGACTATTCCAAGACGAGTGTACAACTAATGCACCTCAGTTTCTTATTTCCACACACGAGTGGATTGCCATATAAATACTTAAAGTGAACTGAGTCAACATTTGGTTCATTAAAATCATGATAGTAGTAGTATACACCGCTCTCGTCCCCGTCTTGCTCAAGTAGCCTCACTAATCCTCCTCTTCTTATGACTCCTATTCTCCCTCCTATCCTTCTCCATCGACGTCTCCTTCACCGTCTCTCCACCACCCCTAATATCCTCCCCCGCCATCGTTTTTTGCGCCCATAGCAGTCCATGCTCCATATACTCCTTCCTCGTGACCCTTCTCTTCTTCATAAACTCCTCATCTGACGCCATTCTCGCCGCTCCTAACCACGTATACTTTACCGGATCCTCTGGCACTGCCGCTCTGACCGTAGCTTCGCAAGGAGCCAACGGTCTAAGCTCCAGCTCAAACCTTTCTTTAAACCCCGGAATCGCCGCGTTTCCGCCTGTAAGGACGATGTTGGAGAGTAATATGGGCCGGTACCTCTCGGGCACCATTTCCAAAGATTGAATAACACACTCCGCAACACCAGCTTGCTTTAGCCCAACATCAGCGGGATTGAACAGCAGCTCCGGTACGGTAAACCGCTCGTTCGCTAATACCATAACCTGCTCCTCCTCGGGACCCTTCTCTTTCTCTTTTGACTTCCCCACGTGTGGACGCGCATATCCTCCCTTCCCCGTGTTGTAGTCTGGAAGGACGTAGTCGAGGACAATGTCATTCTGCGATGTGCGGAGACGTTTACACTTCTCAAGGTCTTTTGAGAAGTCTGTGGAGACGAAACAGACGACTTCCTTAACCTGCGAGATGAGGTACGGCTCTTCCATCATGTTCCACGTCCGTAGAGAGACGAGTTCTTTGAGGTAGTTTGTGAGGAACTTTCCGCCGATATCGATGCGGCGTACTGCAGAGTTCCACGGCACGCCAAAGAGGGTGGGGACGATGTGCGTGTGTGAGAATCCCGTGTCGATTACTAGTGCGGCTTCGGCAGGCTTGGTCTGTCGGGCGGCAGTGGGGGAGAAGAGGGATGGGATGTCATTCCAGGGGATTACGGAGGGAGCTATGGAGGAAATGTGTCAAAAGCGACGGAGAGATGGGAAGAGTTTTGGTTGCTACCTACGCAGCGGAGATACGAACTGAATTCGTATTCTTCAAAGACCATTTGGTCGCAATTGTTTTGGAGGGAGAGGGGGGCATTGGGAGCTTCGGTGAGGACTAGGGAGGTACTAGGTGGATCGCACTGCATCGCTATACGGTTAGAAGTCTAATACTGTTGCGATATAGGAAGAGGGGTAGCTTACATGCACCGCCGAATCGGCGTCCAGAAACGCTCGGTCCCAAATCTCCTTCTCGGCCTCCCAGTTTACTAGGTATCCCTATAACTATCAGCATCCTAACATCACCGCCCTCCGTGTGCTATTACCTTCTCTACCGGCCGCCGGAACGCCATCCCTCCAAAATCACGACACGACTCAAGCTGTGTCCCCACCAACGATCGGCGGTCTCGGGAGCGAGCGATGCAGTTTGGAATGAGGTGGCAGTCATTATAGGACGAGCTTTTTGTTGCAAAGCCAGCTTTAATAGTGTAGGAGCCGTTGTCGACGACGAGAGTGCGGGGTGGCATTTGAAGGACGAGGTTATTCGCGAGGACATGTATGGTGAGAGGTTGGATTTAAGTTGGTGATGCAGGGATGTGGAGCCGATTAGCGCGAAGGCGTTTGCTCAAGTGGCAGCTGAAAAATTGTGATCGCTACCGGTTCTTCTGTGATGTGATATATCTACCACCTTTCGATTCTGGGTGTTGCTAGAAGTCCTAAAGTTTATGGTCGTAACTGTCCTTTTAGACTTCACACTTTGCTGTCCCCTCTTCACGCAACCTTTAGACTTGTGCCTACAATCAACGGACACTATCTACAACACTGGGAGCACTTGTGGAGGGGAAGATCTATGAGCAATAGATATTTAATATTGCGGCTTAGAGCTAAAGTACTATACAAGCTTAGAACACAAGCACCCATCAATCATGTATCTTTTAGTGTAAATGGAGGTAGAGAGGTACTTTAAAAAGTGCCATAAAGTTTACTTTATGGTAAGGTCGAAATTTCCTCATTGTTAATTAGGCTCGATTAGGAAACTAGGTTAACTAAGCTGTCATGTGATTGATTTGGAGGGATCGGTTGCTCAGTGTGTACTCTAGCGATAATATATTCATATTCCCATGAATGAATCGGGCGAAGGGGATGAAGAAACTAGAGAGGCCAGTCACTCAACTGAGAAGTCACCTAGCCAGCCACTACATTGGCTCTGATGGGGTTGTGAATACTTATATACCGTTCATGTGATGTCCTGACAAACCAATGAATTGAACTTTATAGCCAGAAGTGAGCGTAGCGAAGCCCCAGTGTACTTCGCGCTTCTGTGTTGTTTTCCCGAACCTAAGAAGTCGACTTTACGACTTTGAGCAAGTGACAGGCTGGGCTATATGCACGAATAATCGATGAAGACAGAGAACACACTTTGGGCACGCACGCCCATGCCGTATCATCTGGCACCCTACTGTACTTGTATACTCTGAGTAACTCGGATATCGAACTATGAATGTGAGTAACAATGGATTTCCTCTGCTTGTAGAGTTCAAGACTCGGGATATCCATACTGCTAGCTAAATACATTCTCCCGGCCCTACGATCTACCTAAACCCCGAGTATAACATAAATTAAACACGCTTACCACAAACATTGCTGCCTTCCCTCCCTTCAAATACAACCAAAACACCGGAGCCCCTATTGCAAATAAACAAAACGAAAAACAGAACACATGCACACATCACTTCTCTCTCTGCGCCCTCGATGGATGAGGGCTCACCGGCGTCCCCAACCCCGGCGCAGTCTTCACCCTCTTCCTTGGGCTAGGACTCCCATCCACCTCCTCCGGATCCTCCACACTAATGGTCGAATCTCTACTCCGCCTCCTCTTCGCACCCTTAAACGCCACAGGGCTCCCGAGCTTCCTCTTTGGCGTTTCACTCTCCAGCACCCTACTTGCCAGTAGTCCCAGCGCCTTCAACCCCTCGCCCTCGCCTTCCGCGCCCTCCTCCCCTAGTCGCCGCCTCAGCTCCGTATTCTCGGCAGCATACTCGGCGAGCTTTCGTTTTGTGCGCCTGAGTCGCCGCTTGTAGGTTTCGAGCTCGGGGTGATGATGGCTACGGAGCACCGAGATCTGCGCCGATGAGATATCGGCTTCGACTTGATGTCGAGCGCGCAACTCGGAGGAGTCAATGAGGAGCAGTGAGTGCAGAAGACGCTGGTGCGCGGAGGATGTGCGAAGGAGTTGGATGACATCTTGCGCTTGGGTTAGTGCGGCGCGGAGGGCGGAGGGGGAGGCGGCAGCGATGGATGAAGTGGAGAGTGGGGAAAAGGCAAGTATTGGCGAGGTGGGAGTGAGGGGAGGTAGTGGTGGAGTGGCGGCGGGGGCGGAGGGTGCGGTGAAGGAGGAGGAGGCGGAAGAGGTCGCGCCGAAGGATGATGACGCTGAGAAGGAGGTCCGTGGGATCGCGGAAGGTGAAAGATGCGATGACTGCTTCGGCTGATATGCACGCGGTGTTAGAGGGTGTAGTTGTGCGCCAGTGGTGGGTGCCATTGAGGAGGCGGATGGAGGGGTCGGAGTTCGCGGTATTATCGAGGCGAGGCGATGATGCGGATCCGGCCGAGAGTCTGCTGCGCCGGAGGTGTTAGAAAGCAGCGCGGCGAGGGAGGTGGAGGGCGCACCCATTCTCGTCGTAGATGCGTAGCCGGCGATGACGATGATTAGTCGGGAGGGGGATGTCGTCGTTGATTGGCACACACAGATAGAGGGGTCAAGTCGGGGGGGAGTGGATTCGAAGGCTGCGAAAGCGGCGATGCGACGGCGACAGCTATGCGTTTATCGCTCGGATTGTCCAACAGTGGTTTTAGGTCTTCGGCGGTGGGGAGTGGCCTGTGAGAATGGTCAGTAAGGTGAGTAAACAGAAGGCTGGACGCTAAGCATGGAACAATGCTATTGTGACGTCCCATAGCAACGCCCGTGGCAACCACTCGATACAGAATTTGAAAGCTCCGGCCAACCTCCACTTACCGTCTTCAGCCCTCCTCATGTCAGCCGAGTTGAGGACATAAATTCAAATTAACTTCCATTTACCAATGATTGGCGCGGGACGGTAGGGCAGCAGTGACGGCGAGTGAAAACCCATGCGTGCGATGGCGGCCTCTGACTGCAGGGAGCCGAGCAAAGGGGCTACTTAGCGGGAAGCATCCAGGGGTTAAAAGTGCATGCAGGCTCGCCTTTGTAGTCCCCTACGTGACCTTTTTTGAACTTCCAGTTCCCATACACATAAGGAGACAACCAACATCAACTCTAGAACCACTCACTACAACTACTCTTCCCAATGGTCCCCCATCAAGAAGACGACGATATGCCATCATCACCGCCGCAACAGCAGCGTGCAGCTCCCGCAAAACTGCCTATATCAAAACCTTCCAGATTGCCAATACCGAGAAAAGCTTCCGGCACCTTCTCGAACTTGTCACTTTCGAAAGGGCAAGTAGGAGGTTCTCTTCGACCTCAATTTTCGAGGGAAAGGCTTCCGAGCTCCAATGGAGATGCCAGAATGCCGACTCCTAGGTCAAATTCAACCATTACCAAGAGGCCGTCAGTTCCACGGCTTCCGAACGGGTCAGATCAAGGGGGTAAGAAAGAACGTCTTTCCTTTTTGAGACTGCATGATGTACAGATAACGACAACATCATGCAAGGCAATTTCGTTTCCCCAGACTGATCATCTCGCTTCTAGATCGGAATTTCAGCGACGCTACGGCATCGTCGATTGCAAAAGTACACCCTCGAAGGATGCCCTCGAGTGGTGCTCTCAATGGCATAACACCAGCTCTAAAGGGCAAAATGTCTTTCACCAATTTGCAGGCAAAACCTACTGTAAATACGCAGCTCACCCGGAAGGCATCCGGGTCTTTAATAGGATCTCCAGTGCTATCACCACAGCTACACACTTCCCGTGTTTCAGCGACTCCGAAAGGAAGACGTACTTCGGATATAAATGGTGCTGCAGCGCCTCCGTTAAACCGAAAGCCTTCAAACAACCAGCTCAAACAGCCGTCTACCATCCATACTAGACAGTCGATGACCCAGCTGTCTGCCAGAAACCTTTCACACCTCAACACACCTCCAGATGCCAGTCCTACGCCGCTACGACGGCAATCATCGACTGGGTTGCCGACTGTACCACGAACTCCTACAGCATCCAAACCAGTACGTCTACCGCAAACAGCTTCTCGTCAGGCAACTCGTGGTCCTAAACCGCCACCAATACCACCTACACCCCCTACAGAGCAGCTTTCCCCTCAAAAGGGTGACCACAGAAAAGCTTCTCAATCGCTGCGAGACACTATTCGTCAGGCACGTGCTGCCAAACAGCGAGTCGCCTCTGTTTCCAATGGAGAGAGTAATGGAATCGCAGCGACTAATGGACTCGATGGCTTTGACTTTGGAACCGACGATCCATTCAATCAGTCAATTATTGGGGAAGGTGGTTCTGTAAAAGTTTTGCAGCAGCGTATTAAGTCTGCCCGTGTGGAAGGACGACTCAACATTTCCAACCTACAGTTGAAGGAAATTCCAGAAGCAGTGTACAAGATGTACGAAACGACGGAGGAAGAGCTCGCAGCAACAGACGATGACAACGGTCCAAAGTGGTACGAAAGCGTTGATCTGGCCAAGCTGATAGGCGCCGATAATGAGATTGGAGAATTTGGTGAGAAGTTAGCACAGCAATTTGGAGGGCTGTCCTTCATTGATGTACGTTGATGCCTGGAGTAAATTAATCCAGACGCAGACTAACGAAACTTAGATGCACAATAATCTTTTGACTGGGCTGCCGGCAAATCTTGTGCAGCTAACGGAGCTGACAGTGCTTAATTTGGTGAGTTGTTATTCCTGACGCCGGCTGCAGCTGCTTACTATATATCAGTCCGGCAATCAGCTTGATAATAGCGTTTTAGATACTATCTTCCAGATCCCAACGCTGAAGGACTTGAAGTTGGCAAAGAACAGCTTAGAAGGGGAGGTTGATGCGTCAATATCGAAACTCGTAGCACTCGAAAGTCTAGAGCTCCAAGATAACAAGCTTACGTCACTACCTTCATCTATTGGAGAGTGCTCGCGTCTGCGTTCGCTTAATGTTGCCAGGAATGCTCTCATAACTCTCCCGCTTGAAGAGCTCCAGCATTGTCATCTGCTTGAGGTCGACATATCCCAAAATAAACTTAGTGGCACGCTCTTCCCTGCCTCAGTTGAGCGGTGGGGTTCACTACAATCGCTCAATGTGAAAGGAAACCATATCACTTCGTTTACAGAATCTTCAGTTATTCTACCAGCGTTGAACCAACTGTTTGCGTCTAACAATCAGCTAACTAACTTTCCTACCCTTACTGGTTGGCATGAACTTCTCGTTCTCCTTGTTGATCAGAATCAGATCACTACGTTGCCAGACGACCTTTATGCCCTCCGCCGACTCAGAACTCTCGACTTCTCTGGCAATAGCGTTAAGACCATTGACCCCCGCTTAGGAGCAATGGATAACCTTGAGGTTATCAGCTTTGCTGGAAACCCGCTTTTCGACCGCAAGTTGGCCGGCATGAGTGCTGCAGATCTCAAAAAGACATTACGAGGACGATTGGCTCCCCCGGAGATCGTAATTGCGGAAGCAGAAGACGACAATGAGCCTTTTGGACGTCCTGGGACAGTAAATGGCGAGAGCTCCGCACCAAAGACTGTCGAGATTTGCCGAGGGGGCGTTTTAGACCTCTCAAACAAAAACCTCGGAGAGCTCACCTCCGAGCTGATGGATAGTATTGTTGGGTCACCTTGCACAATGGTCCTGGCACATAATACATTCTCGGCAATCCCCACCAACGTGGACCGGTTTGCTTCACTGTCCTCGCTCGACCTCTCGAACAACCGGCTCTCAACGGTCTATCTTCCAGAAAGACTCATGCTGCGGAGCCTGGATACTCTTAACCTTCACAGTACAGGCCTGGCTTCCCTCGAGCTACTCTTCAAAAATCTCGATTCACCAAAACTGCAGACCTTTGACATCTCTGCGAACCGAGTAACCTCGATTGTAGGTCTTCGTCAAGCATTCCCGGCTCTTCTCCACCTTCACGCTGCGAATAACCAGGTTGAGGAGATTCCATTGGAGAGCGTCGATGGTATCAGGGTGCTGGACCTGACTGGTAATTCGATTGGAAGTCTGCCTCCCAGACTAGCGCTGTGTGAGAACCTTCGAGAGTTGAGGGTGCAAGGAAACTTGTTCAGAGGTGTGAAATTCCCCCTACGTCATACACCGAGAAATCCCCTGCTGATGTTTTCTAGTTCCTCGATGGCAAGTTTTAGAGAAGGGTACTGATGCTGTAATGGCATGGTTGCGGGATCGACTGCCGGTAGATGTAGAGGAGGTGCAGGAAGAGTGACTGCATGGTACTCGAACGGTTGGTATTTTATCATCGACTGATTCAAAAATTGGCGACTTGTTTGATGTTTTAGTTGTTATGAAGCACATTGCTAGACTTGTGTGTTCGCTTTGGGTGTACTATAGTTTCATTCTTACCATGGTTTTAATTCTTTCTACTCTATAGGTTTAGTCGGACAGTTTTTTTGTATTTTTATCTTTGATCTGTTCTGTTTGCTGTTTCTGGTCGTGTGCAGTACCTGTGGTACCTGGGAATTTCAAATTATATTGCTTTGCTTTTGGAAACAGATCTTCCCGTACGCGTGAAACAAACGGCTACAATAGAAAGTGATGAAGGAGCAGAAGCTGACTGCAACCGCTTTCACGCAATTTCCCGTCCCCATTAAAAGTTAGGAGACTTGACAAATGACGAGCGAGTACATGTAAACCGGTATAGGTGGTCCGAGCGTTCTGCCGTCATGCACGTTAAATTTAGTTAGCGGCAGCTTGTCCTTAGTGCAGCCGCCTTTCAGCCCTCACCTCAACTCCATAAGTACCCCGCCAACAAACAGAACAGATACCCTTCACGCGACACCAACCCACTCACCACCAACGCAACCGACCCCTTACAAACAGCGCTTCGACATTCCACCATGTCCGACCGCGAGTTCTCAAGCTGTACTCCCCCTCCCCCTTCCCCTCCCCGTCTCTCACCGCTTGCTAACAATGACCCATACAGCCGACGACCTCTCCCTCCCTAAAGGCACCTCCCTCTCCCTGCCCTCACCCCTATCCTGCTAACACCGCGTAGCAACGGTTCAAAAGATCATATCTGAGATTCTCGCGTCGGATGTCGCGTTCGCAAAGGATGCGCGCGACTTACTAATCGACTGCTGCGTTGAGTTCATCACTCTGATCTCGAGCGAAGCCAACGACATCGCGGAACGCGAGGCAAAGAAGACAATCGCGAGTGAACACGTCGTTAAAGCGCTGAAGGACCTCGGGTTCGAAGAGTATGTGGAGCAGATCGTTGAAGTGGCGCAGGAACACAAGGAGCATCAGAAGGTATGTTAACTATTGAGTTGGGGGAGGAGGCTGACGGTGTGGGGGGTATAGAGTAGGGAGAAGAAACAGACAAAGTTGGAGCAGAGCGGACTGAGTCAGGAGGAACTACTCAGACAGCAGGAGGAGCTGTTCGGGAATGCGAGGGCAAAGTTTCATCAACAGGGCCAGCCGGAGAACTAGGACTAGAGTGTATGGGGGAAAGGGGGGGAGGGTTGATATCTGCGGGGTGCTTTTTGCGATGCGGCGATTGGGAGTATCTGGATTTATTCTTTCGCGTTTTGGTTTTTGGTCTGTGCTTTACTTGAAGGGATGGGGTTGTGTATCATTAGTTGGTTACAGTGCTCGACTCTGCTGTGCAGTGGTTTTATGGGTATTGCTGGCGCGCGATACCATCACCATTCTCAGCATCTATCACGTTCTAGAAGGTCAAGGCTTAATGGCAAACATACCACACTCACTTCCGCGTGACTCTGCGGTGTAACACAATTAAATCAATCGTTGTCATAACGCATCACTCACTATGCATCTTTTTTTCATAATTTCTTCTCATATTTCTCAGTGAATGTATTCCAGTATACCCACCGACTTCCACTTATCAGGGGAAGGGATCTCCCCCATCTAGCCGGCCATCCGGAGAGGGGGGGGATTGGGCACTGCCATAGTCTAGATAGAGTGAATACAGTATGATTAAAACAAAAAAACAAAACTTCCACTGATCATCTAACAACCATATATCCCTCGCGCTCTCCTCCTACCACTTCAAATCTCGCCCTAGCATCCCTAAACGCGATTCCTCATGCACCTAGTACAAGCCAGAATCCTGCACCCCGGACAGACCCAAATATAATCCGGCAAGGTATTATAACACATCTCACACTGTTGTCTACCAGTCCGATTCTTCTCCCAGCGGCTGGTGTGCTGACACTCATGGCGTTCCATAATCTCTTCGCGGATCACGCGGGTGCGGTGCGCAATGCGTGCTGGAATGGCGGTAGACCCCACCTCGCGGATCGCAAGCTCTTCAGCGCGCCGATCGAGAGCCCGTGTGTCCCAGTCGCTGCACCGGCAAGTTTTCCACTTCAGACCGCAGCGGTAGCAGAATTCGGCGCCGCATTTACTTGGAGGACTGGGTTAGTATGGGGAGAAAGAAGGGGTGAAAGGGAAGATACCAGATGATGTGCTGACACCCAAACAGACGCTCAACAAGGGCGTGGCAGCCAAAGCAACGTTGCCATCCCTCTTTTACGGCGAGCTCGAGGGTGGCGGTCAGGTTGCTGTCGGTGGGACAGTCGGTTTTGCCATGCCTGGAAGATGTATGTATAATCAGTAACTCGTCTTCGCACCATTCGCCGTAGAGCTAGGTACGCACCATTTCTTCTTGCAACTCACACATGTCATCTGCGAACACTTGCTACACAAGGCGCAATCGCCCTCAAAGTTCTTTCCCGGGATGAAAGCGAGGCAGGTAGCGTTATAGCAATACGTCCGGTTCCCCGTCATAAATTCCTCTTTCTTAGCTTTAAACAACGCGACCTCATCCTTACTCAAGAACGGGTGTGCCAAGAACAGCGGGATCTCCTGCCGGTGGCAGCGTGGCGGGAAACATTCCTCGTCGTTGCACGCGTTGCGGAATACCGTCTTGATGCATTCGTGGCAGTAAGCATCACCGCAAGGCGCAGTGATACAGAAGCGCGTTTCAATGCACGAGCAACACTTCGTCTCCTTTAACAACGATGTAGTCGACTTTCCTCCTGCCCCTGCCCCCCTCCTTGTCCCAGAAGACGTCGCATACCCCGTCCCAAGTCTTGGATCAGCACCCGGAACCCTCGGAACCGCCGAAACAGGAGCCGGAATATCCCCCCCCACATCACCCCCTTCCTCCTGCGACAACCTTATCGCCCATTCCCGATCCCTCCTCGCTGTCTCCTCCTCACCCACAAGCTTCACGAGTATCGGCTGATCGACTTCAAGCGCGTGGTCAATGGACCGCGCAAGTTTCGCGTCTGCTGCAATTGTAGCGATGGAGGCGAGGTAGTCGCGATACTGCTGTAGTGCCGCATCGCCTCCAGATACCGGGCCGCCGGCTTTTCCTTTCCCCTTGCGTGTGGAGTTTGCAAGCGCTTCGTCGAGATCTACAAGCTGAACCGCAATGATCGCTTGCAAGTCGACTGAGCTTATATCGTCCATATCTTCAGGGAGTGCTCTCATGTTGGTGATTGTTTCGCTCGGACCTATGTTGCACACACACGGGATTATTGAGATGTAGATGGCGGGAGGAGGTGGAGTGAGACTGTTGGTATAAGCCGCAAAGATTTAGAGTAAGGAGGGCTGAAGGTTAAAAAGGAGAATGCCCCGGGTTCCAAAGCAACGGCTCAGCGTACCCCGGGAACCCAACCAATTGGCATCTCAATCCCGCAGGGGGCGCCCAATGCGTGGCCGGTCATCGTGCGGGGTTAATGTGCAACCAGTTATATCGCTTTGATATGTTAAGCAAGAGTCGTGTCGACGAGTGATGAGTTGTGTGTACTGTCTACCGTCTAGATATCATATCAACCATCGCGGGAACGGGCCGAGTTTACAAGCTTGGGTGAGTTTTAAACGACTGCCAAGCGAGGCACGGGATATACAGATTGGAGACTCAAAAACACACCACTACGCCACCACAAGAACCTCAGAATTGGATTCCATCGACCTTGTTCTTCTCATCGAGGTTTTTTGCCGTTGTTTTGAGAATTATGACAGCTGCTAACATCTCCTAGTGTGGGAACATGTTCAAGTCCACGGCAGCCCATGGAGCGCTTTCAAATGAATTACACTTATATCAGGACCGAGGATGCTCAACAGAGTGGTCGTCGGTAAGAAGCTTATGGACTTATTGTGAAGCCGTATTCACAACTGCTTTGGGGTTCCCTGAACCGAACAAATACCTAGCTAGGTCAAGTCCTCTGAGATTCCTAGCAAAGCCGCGACAAGATAGCGGATCGTTCGAGTGATCCAGAGTGGAAATGGTCAAATACGACTTCAAGAACTTCAACGAAGAAAACGATCTAGAAGCTTCGACGGATGACTGCGAAGGTATGTCGTTCCCCGTCACCCACTTCGAGGTCTTCATGTCCTAACACAGATATTAGGTGCATACAACTGACTGACCGGACGGATAAATTATATGCTTGTTTAGAACAGTCGAGGCCCAATACAGAGAACTGATGTCTAGCTTAGCCGGCAGTGCAAAATACTATAAACACCAAGGTTCGAAACTTATAGGACTCTTTCATATACTCCCCTTGTCCACATTGCCCCGAACACTCTAGGTGACAGATGGACGTACCACCACTACGCACGAAGAAAGCGCTCAGTAAAGGATTTCCTACCATTCTACTAGGCCTGGTTTCAGTTCAATAGAACTCCGAGCAGCCAAAGCTTCGGAGCTCAGGGAGTCAGGGTCCTGCAACATCATGAACAAATAACAATTGACTGCTTAGCTTAGCCAGCACAGAACAAGGTGCTGTAAACGCCAGGTGCTACAAACGCCAAAAGGTGCTATAAATACTGAGTGCGGTTCGAAACCTGCGGTGCTCAACCACTTCTTTTCTTTTTCTTTTGTCTTGTGGAGGGTTCAGGCTTACACTGGGACGTTTACGTACATCCAGCATCTCCAATTTATGCTAGCCCGCGATGGTTTCCAACGCCTTCTAACAGATAGAGCCTCGTCAGTTAAGGTGCCTGCTAAGCTAAGCTGGAAGAGCATGGTGCTATAAACACCAGGTGCTGTATACACTGAGCACGGGTTCGAAACCTGCCGCGCCCAACCACTCTTTTTCTCTTGCTGATGGCTCAAAGTTAGTATATATGCCTTTCTCACTCTGCCTTCCACCCGTGTTCTAGAATCATGGCATACGTGCATAGCAGGCTGGCGATATACAGGCGATTGTGACACACCAATCCTGAAGTTAGCCTGGCTTGCAGTATGTACTTCGCAGCAATACCGGTGTCAGCAGCAATAAATTGTATACAGTAATGATTAAAATCACCAAATTAACAAGAAACTTATCTGGCTGAGCATTGTGCTAGAAACACCCAGCAGGCAGGTTCGAAACCTGCAAACTCAATCGGTGCTACAAACACCAGTGAGCAGGTTCAAACCCTGCAGTGCCAATTGGTGCCCTAAACACTAACTTCCCGGGCTGGAACCCGAGGTTATCACTTTTTACTTGCACTCGCTCTCGATTTCTGCTAGGTCGTATGGTTGCTACCAAAATATAGAAGTCCAAATCTTCATTGTCCTTCAAAGAAACGGACACCTGAAAAAGCTGTGCAAAAGAGCGAACAATATAGGCTTTGAACCTTGGTGTTTAAAACACCTGGCGTTTATAGCACCTAGCATTTATAGCGCCATACATTCGCTGCCAGCTAAGCTAAGCATCAGTTCTTATTTATTGAAAACATATAGACGTTCATCATACAAAACAATGTTTTCAACAGAAAATCCTACCTGCTCAACCTCATAACTCCCTCCCAGATAGTTGTAGGTAACAGATTCCTGGTGCAAAGGTTGTAGATTTAGGATTGATTGGCTTATAGTGAGGGCGAAGAGACACAGTTGCCGGTGTCTTCGGCGGAGATAATTTTCGGGGTCCTTCACACCCTAAGCTGTGTTCAAGCTTTGCAATTTGGGGCCTAGCAGCTGTATGGAGCCTCAAGATGGTGTTTGCTGTGATGTCTAGTACCACCAAGGAGTTTTATCGTGCAAGCTCGTGTGCAGCCAGAATTGAATGACGACCCCATGTCCTGCGGCATACTTAGGCGGTCAAAAAGTACTGGCATACGATTTTGTGAGGTTACATACAAAAATCCACTAGTAAATTTTGACCGCCTAAGTACTAACCATTTATTTCCCAAGTGGAGCTGGTTGAAACTGTGACCGCAGTTCCTACCGTCCTATTTATGGCTGTGAGACAGCTGGGACTTGTAATCGAAACCCTCTACCCTCGGCCGTCTCAACATGAATAAACTCTGTCCAAACTGACAACATTGGAGCTCTTTATGCAAGTAGTGTCTCAGCAGTACGGGATGCATATTTTTCGCGATTCTGCGGTTATGAACTATTTCCTCTTTGCAGGTTTGTTGCTATGGTTCGTACTAGTCTGGCGACTCTCACAAACGAAGCTTGCTTGGGTCGCGTAATGAGGGTCTCCAGACTGGGTTCGTACTCGAGTATTCACCTATTGGTACCTAGGTATGGCAGTGAAGGGACTGAAAAGGCAACTAATATTTTGCGGGGTTTTGTTGTAGTTCTCAAAGTAGGTGTTTCTCCAAACCTTTGAAATCTTAGCTTCGGCTGCTAAGATGCCAGGAATTCCATGGCTGATATTGATGATTTATTACGGTCATAATACAATAACATCAAATGCCCATGAATGGTAAAGCTTTTGATAATGCAAAAAGACATATTTGAAAGGATTGTTGTGTGTGATTGAATAAGTACATAGACTACTTTACACGGATAGTACTCGCTGCTCCTATTTAGGATTGGGCAGGGTAGTTGGATTTATCAAGGTACGTCCCAGGGGCGGGTTCAGAGGAATTGTGCAACCAAACTTCGTAGAAAGCCGGAACGTTGTTCCATAGCAACCTCGGTTGGGAAGAGCGCTTGCGCCTTTGGGGTATGTAGCAGTTAGCAGTGGCAACGAATGGCAAAGTGAATGATTGATGAATGCTCTGGATCCGGTTTTCCGGTAGCATTATAGATAGAGTAGACTACTGTTGGGGCGAATTTGGATGTCCGAAAAATATAGATAAGTCTCGAACGATGGTACGCCGAAAAAGATACGGTCTCGAAACAACGTTTTGCGGGGTAGCGTGCATGACGGTACGGAATTAGCCGCTCCAGGGCAATTGATGAAGTCAGTTATGAGAGATATTCGGAAAAGACAAGGGCTGATATCATAGACTACAGGATAATACAGCCAGACATAGAGTGGATTGATAATGAATGACATTTCCAGCACCAGTTCAAATACCGCATATCATATGCACCTCTTCTGCCGAAAGGGGTTACCGAACCAAACTAGCCTTGGAAGCCTCCGCTACCCCGGATTCCACTATCTATCTCTCCCTCCTCCTCCTCCTAACTGCTCTGTCACCTGCCTTCCTCCTCGACCAATCCTCGCCGTCGCAATGACCAAACTCAGCGGTATCGACGTTGCCGCACACAACACCAAGGATTCATGCTGGGTAATAGTCCACGGCAAAGCATATGATGTCACCGAATTTCTACCAGAACAGTATGTTCCCTCGCTGCGCGACACCCCCGACACAACTAACAATTCGTTCCTATACAGTCCTGGTGGATCTAAAATCATCCTCAAATATGCCGGTAAGGATGCGACCGAAGAATTCGACTCAATTCATCCACCAGATACGCTCGACAAGGTGGGAGGGATATCCTTCGTTTGCCACAACCTCGGAAGCCCATCACTGACACTCACTCGCAGTATCTAGACAAGAAGTTCCACCTCGGAGAAGTCGATATGAGCACGGTTGACATTGAAGAAAAGCAAGTGGACCCAGACGAAGCCGCGCGACAGGAACGTATTAGAAACATGCCGCCGCTGGATCACTGCTACAACCTCTCCGACTTCGAGTTCGTGGCGAAACAGGTCATGAAGCGTACAGCGTGGGGATATTACTCTTCGGGAGCCGACGACGAAATCACTATGCGCGAGAATCGAACGGCGTTTCACAAGATCTGGTTTAGGCCCAGGGTCCTCATCGATGTGGAGAACGTTGACACAACCTGTACCATGTTGGGTTCAAAGACATCTATTCCGTTCTACGTAACTGCTACCGCGCTCGGAAAGCTCGGTCATCCTGATGGAGAAACGGTTCTCACGAGGGCAGCGGCAAGACACGATGTGATACAGATGATCCCCACGCTTGCTTCTTGTTCGTTTGACGAGATCGTTGGAGCCGCCAATGGCAAGCAGACGCAGTGGCTACAGCTCTACGTCAATAAAGACCGCAACATCACAGGGCGCATCGTGAAACACGCTGAAGAGAGTGGATGCAAAGGTCTCTTCATCACTGTCGATGCCCCCCAACTCGGCCGCCGCGAAAAAGACATGCGCTCCAAATACGCGGGTGACAGCAGCGATGTGCAGAAGCAGGGCGACCCAAACTCTATCGACCGCTCTCAGGGTGCTGCACGTGCTATATCCTCCTTCATAGACCCCACCCTCAGTTGGAAGGATATGCCATACTTTCAGCAACTCACCAAAATGCCAATTGTCCTCAAGGGTATCCAGCGCGTCGACGATGTTATCAAGGCTGTTGAACACGGCATCCACGGTGTTGTTCTCTCCAACCACGGTGGGCGACAACTCGACACTGCTCCAACGGGTATCGAACTCCTTGCCGAAGTCATGGCTGAGCTGCGCGCCAGAAACTTGCAAGACAAGATTGAAGTGTACGTCGATGGAGGAGTGCGTCGTGCATCGGACATAGTCAAGGCAGTATGTCTAGGTGCGAAGGGAGTAGGAATCGGTCGTCCCTTCTTGTATGCGATGAGTGCGTATGGAGACGCAGGTGTGATCAGGGCGATGCAGCTGCTGAAGGATGAATTCGAGATGAATATGAGACTGATTGGGGCGAGGAGCATCGATGAGTTGACGCCGGACTTGGTGGATACTAGAGGGTTGAGTACGCATACTGTTCCCACCGCAGCTGATGCCCTGTATTCGGGGGTTTATGCACCGTTGACGAATCCGACGTTTAAAGCGAAGGCAAACTTGTAGATAGAGGTGTTGTTTGATGCTAGAGGAGCGCCGGTTTGCTATCTATCGTACATGTTTTGGATGATGTAGAGTACACACATTCTGCCGATACCTTTCTTTTATGCCTTTCTTGTATCACACACACCTCGGCATTTCAACACAGAGTTGTATAGTTTCCCCCCACGCCCCACGCCCCACGGGCCTGTTCTCTATGGTGGTTATTGGACGATCTGCAATCAGGGTTTGCGGGGAACATGCGAGATGAGATGCCCGTTGCTATACCAGGCTACTTGTGTAACGAAACCGTTTCAATCGCCAGCCGAATTAGGTTCCGACAATGAGGCGACGCTGGCCTGTTGGGTTTTCTTCTGCGGGGGCCGAATAGGTTTCAGTCCCTATCTCGTAGGTTTAAAATACTTGAGGCGAGCTATCGGGTTTCGCCGTAGTCCACTCATTCTATATGCATTCCGCAAAACCGCGGAGAAGCTTAGTGCCATAGTTACCTAGGTAAGCCGCATGATAGCCCTAGGTAGCGAGGGAAGAAACCTGCTAGCGGCGGCGTGTTTCAAATCTCACCCAATGCCCTAAATGTGCTGCCTCCTCGCATCCTCTCTTCTCCATCTCTTGCTCTCCATCTCCATTTCCTTCCCCACATCCGCACAACACATCTTGAAACCACATCCCATAGTTCTTTTTTTCTCTCTCGCACTCTTTCAAATGGTTGAACGAAAGTATATTACCTATAACCAGGTTTGTTTCCCCTCCACTGCCCCGTAACGCTAACACCCTGCAGGTCCACAAGCTCTGCCAACAAGCAGCGCCCAAGATCCTCTCCGAGTTCAAACCGAACCTAATGATCGCGTTTGTCTCCCCCTCCCCCCTCCCCCCTCCCCCCCTTCATCCCCAGCTAACCTCTCTAGCATTGGCGGCGGCGGCTATGTCCCAGCTCGTATCCTTCGCTCCTTCCTGAAGACACCAGGCTCGGCCAACATCCCCATCCAAGCGATCGGCCTCTCTCTGTACGAGAAACTCGGCGACCACGAAGGACCCGAGGAAGCGGCCGGCCATACAGTGACGCGCACACAGTGGCTCGATTTCAGCGCGGTCAAGAACTCAGATTTGGTCGGCAAGAATATCTTGATTGTTGACGAGGTTGATGATACGCGTACCACGCTGCAGTATGCAGTTCAGGAGTTAGAGAAGGATGTTAAGGAGGCTGCGAGAAAATTGGGTCGGCCGGATGAGAAGGCGAAGTTTTCGGTGTTTGTGCTGCATGTAAGTGACTCCATGGGGAAGAGAGGGGAGAGACAAGGCTAATGAGAGGGGTGATAGAATAAGGATAAGGTGAAGAAGGGGGCCTTGCCGGAGGAGATGATGACGCAGGGACGGTATCTTGCTGCAGAAACGGTCGGCAATGTGTGGTGCTGCTATCCCTGGGAGGCGATAGATATCGATGAACACGATCGTTTGGCGGCGGAGGCGGAGAAGAAGAAGAAGAAGAAGCAGCAGAATGGTAACTAGAGTTATAAATCGGGGAGGGAGGGGTTAATAAAAGTTTGCGTTTGGGTATGAGGCTTTTAGTTGCGGTTTTTTTGTTCCGTTTGTCGGGAAATGGGAAGGAAGGAAGGAGATACAGGACTGATTAAATCTGCTTTGTTCCCTCTCTACCCCTGTCTGAGTCGTGATGTTTAGGATACAGGGGCATGGGCCGTCACTCGGCCATCAATTCTTGGGTTCTGCAGGTGATGTTTCAAGTGTTTATAACGATACCCCGCACGATTAGCGGTCACGGATTGGGTGCTGCCTGCATCCTCAACAACCCCCCCACCTCTAGCGAGAGTGCTTGTTGGGCAATTCTATCCGAAATGGATCTCCCGAGCGGTACGGGACGCTGGCTGGGATGTGTACATGCATATGGGGGTTACCAGACGCACTCTAATCTACTCGCTAGGTAGGGTTGAATCTATCACGTTAGTTCTATCAGGGTCGAATGGACATCCTGGACATCCGGAATAGCGCCGTCAGCTAGCATTGAGCGTAAGTTGAAAATTCAAACAGGGAATGTGCTCGGAGTGCAATAACGCAGCTGCAATTGGATACTCTTGCATGCGCATTGCCTAGCTTTATGAAAGTAGAATGACGGTGCAGAGGAATATGGCAGGTTGAAATTTTCTGTTGAACGCCTTTTGAAGACAAGGGATTCTACTTCAGCTTGTGGAAAGTATGGATGGAATTTTTGGCTTGTAATGGGGGCGAGGAAGAATAGTGCTGGGTACATAGGAGGATCGACGAGTTTTGCCATTCATTGGAGTCCTTCATATCCTTCACCGGCGCCTCCGCCATAAAGAATTGCAACATTGTGACCATCATAGGGAGAAGTGCTTTTTCCGGAGGGGGGTTTAGTTGGATCTGAAGACCCCAGGCACTAGAACGAGTGTCGCCTATGGGGTATTTTCTCTGGCCGCCAGTATGAAGTACGAGACAGGAAAGAGGGCGTTTTGCATGTGTTAAACTCGACCGTCGAATTCTTCGGTGGGTTGGAAAACATTCAACGAAGAGCAAAAGAACATCATGGTTTGCACTTATAACTATCTCTATAACTGGTCGGTTTGATTTCCAATGTGCTCATCCTTACCAAAAGCCTGGCGTGTTCAACGCCAAAACACTGAAGCTGATGAGAGCTGAGCAAGCCTGTAGAATCTTGGGCTCGTTTCGTTCTGTGATCTCAGATGCGGTTCTTCAGTCATCATGTTATGGAGGAATACGTGATGGCGGACAGTGCACTCGGGGGATTGGAACAATAATTAAACTATCTAGAGCAGAGCAACCTGAAGGAAAGACAGCAATACGGAATAGTATGGAATCTTTGAGCCAACAATCCCATGCTTCACTTAGTCCATATAAATTGTTGAAAACCTTACCGGAGTGCAAACCCTTCAACAAACAAGAACTGATGCTTAATCTAGCAAGCAGTGGTAACTGTAAACACCCAGTATATATATGCTTTCGCGCTGGTGTTAGCAAGGTATAAATTCTATATGATAGTGATTAAAACCATCGGATTAGCAAGAAATTTATCTGGCTGAGCATGATGCTAAAAACATCCAGAAGCAGGTTCGAAACCTGCAGTCCTCAACTGGTGCTATAAACACCGACTCCCCGGGCTGAAAACCCAAGGTTGTCACTTTTTACCGGGACAGCTCTGAAAACTTAAGAGGATTAAACAGCAAAACAGTAGCAACACGGAGCATGAGTAACTACGTAGTAAAAGAATTAATTACCACAGGTTTCGAACCTTGGCCTGCGAATGGTGTTTACTGCACCTGGCGTTTAAAGCACCAAGCTAAGAGATCAGCTCTTGTATCTTCGATTGATTTATGGGATCTTGGCTCTCAAACCGAACAATAATAAGGTTCCCACACTGAGCAATTACATCTTTCTGACTTATAGGCGTACATACTCTGCCAATGCGAAGGGAACTAAACAGTGGAATTAAAGCCAGTGTAGTGCAGAGTAAAATAGTGATTACCACAGACTCGAGCCTGCGACTTTGGGTGTTTATAGCAAGGACTCGGATTCGGACGCTACACAGGTCGAGAGCAAGAGGCAGTTTTTGGCAAAACGCTGTTTAAATTTCACCTGAAACAACGGTATGCACTAGCTTCATCCAGGAAAGGCGTCCGGACTGTTCTAGACGCGATAAACAAAAGGATGAGAGCAACTTTGCGGGTTTCGAATCCTCGGTGTTTCCGCACCTGCAGCGTTCACACTATGTCTGGCTCCGTGTGGCGTTCGCGCTTCGCCTCAAGGGGTCCCCCAAATACATAGTATGAATAAGATTAGATAAGATCAAATCTATCAAAACAAGTAAAGCCTCCTGCGCCGTATCCTCACACAACCCTCTCAGTCTAGAAGACAGCTCCAACTCAAACCGTTCCTGCGCTAACGGACCTTCTCGAATCTCAGTCATCATATCCGTCCCTGGCGGAAAGTCATGCTTAAAGACCGGCTCCCCCTCTCCTCTCATGTTTGCAAGCACCGACTGCCTAAAATGCCACCGAAGAAGCTGATCCGACACTCGATGAGGATTTGCTGCATCACGGCATACGGGATCTAAAGCCCGTCCATCCACATCCTTACTAAACACCACAATCTTGTAGCTGTCCTATTAAACGTCGGCGTAAATAACAATCTAGTCATTAAACATGATGGGGATAAAATTACATCGGGGTCCACCGAGACTAAATACTGATCGAAGTGCTGGTGGATGTTCGCTTGCAGCATAAACCCACTTTGACACGAGTTGATTCTCGAGACCCCACAATGTCATCCATATCCGTAATCCACTTGCCGTAACCCCACTCGATCCACAGATTCTCCTTCTCCAAGGGGAAAATATGAGTTGCCTCAAAACCAGCCCAGAAAATATGGAGCCAGTTGGTTCGCGACACCCGTGATCACACACTTTCCGTCTCGTGCACGGATTCGTTTCGAAATGCATCTTCCCGGCCGGATATATTGTGCGAGATGATGCGATGGACCCTCGGTTCGTCACTGACTTGGATTTCACCTTACCAATTAGCTCAGAAACGTTCGCACAAACTCAGCTTACCTTCACAGCTGACTATATAGTCTCCCACATCGAGACGAGTATCAACCATCGAGACAACCCTCCCGGTATCCTCCGTGGAGACGCGAATCGGGGCAGTGGTGACAAGGACGATGTCAAGCATCACGAGAAAGTTCTTCTCGGTAAGGGATCCATTCTGTACTAGACCTCCCAGAACGACATCTGGATTGGCTTCGTCAAAGAAGCGGACGTTGCGAAAATGAGAACGATGCGAGGACATCGCATAAAGGTTGAGTGAACTCCGTCTGTGCTGTCTCCATTTATCGAATGGTGGGTTGAAGGACTTCGTCCCTTCACACCAAAGAGAAGGTGCGAGCCTCTCCTGTGTACCAACTTAATCCCTGTGCTCCTCTCGTTCCGCCAAGCCCAGCTTGCAGCGTTCAGGGCTAATCGGAGCGCCCCGAGAAATACTACATATTTCCTGAGATTTACTTCCAGCGTTTCGCGTTCCAGCAACTAAGACAGTGGTGTTTGTAGCACCGAGTACCTGGCGTTTACAACACCATGCACTCATTGCTAACTGAGCCAGGCTTCAGTTTTTAATTATTGGGAGATTTAGACCATTATTATTTACTTCAACAGAAACAGCTACTAATTCCCATATGTACTCAAGGTAATAAAGCTGCAGACGCTAAGAGCAACTGACAGCGTGACATGTAGTTTCGAGTAAAACACAGTTTGAATTTCATCAGAAACAGCGGTGCATACAGACTTCACTGCTTTCAAAACAGAAAAGGAGCGCTTCTGGGTACGACCGACAAAAGCTACTTTGTAGGTTTCGAACCTTGATGTTTACAGCACCGTAAATGATTAGGGCAGGTTTCGAGCCTGCGACCTCAGCATCATATCCTACTTGTTGGTCTAGATCGTCGGTTCCTAGGTATAACTACCTGCATCATTATAATCATGATCATTGATCATAGCTAATACAGACATCAATTCGTAGACAGCGGGTATCCCACTACGAAAATACAAGACAAAGAAAATGTTTCAAGCCTGTGACCCAGTGTTTACAGCATCTTAATGACCAGCGCAGGTTTCGAGCCTGCTACCTGGCGTTTATAGCACCTATGCCCCCTATCTGTTGGGCTAAGTGACTGGTTCTTATATCTACAGCGTTTTTAACCGATCATGTAAACTACGTACCTACCCTGCCGGGCGTCTGTTCGGAGCCAGCAGTGGATTTGGGCCATCTATGGATTGCCCGGATGGCCTGAATCCACCACGGGGACCCGAACAGATTGGATCCGAGACTATTCCGATGTTGAGCAGGACGCCCTAAAAATTAATAACACAGCTGGAAGATACCCATATACAGGAACTGGCCATCTGGCTTAGCTGGTGCATTAAGCACCAGGTGCATTAAACACCAGGTGCATTAAACACCGTGGTTTAAACCCTCATGGCGCTAGAAACGCTCGGATGCAGGTTCGAAACCTGCAATTCTTTTGTTCTTGTCCTACTCACAAGAAGATATGTTGCTCGTAACCAGCATCCTGCCATTCCAAGTTCTGCCGGTGTGAACATGAATATGGCTGCGAGATACCGTGACCCAGTTTCTTCCTTTCCATGGAGGTCTGCCGCCCATAACTAGGACGGTGGAAATAATTGCATATATAAGGCGATCGCTTGGCTTAGCTGGTGCAATAAACACAAGGTGCTGTAAACACCGGGTCCGAAACCTCATTGCGCGATAAACGTCCGGTCAGACGCTGTAAATACCAGGTCGGGGTTCGAAATCTCATTGCGCTGCAAACGCCAGTTCAGATGCTGTAAACACCGGGTTTAAAACTTATGATGCTCATTCTTTACCAAGACACTTTAAGATCCCAGCTTAGGTGGGTTCTATACAACATGGCGGAAATTAATGCATATATAAGAACTTATCGCTTGGCCTAGCTGGTGCTTTAAACATTAGGTGCTGTAAACACCGGGTTCGAAATCCCATGGCGTAATAAATGCCAGGCCACCACAGGTTCAAAATCTGTGGTGCTCACTCTTTTGCCCCTCGATACCCTAACTTTGGTCCTGTTGCTCTCTCGCCCTCGGTCGGCAAGCTCAGTTTCCTTGCGAGCTGTGGACGGTCTATATCGGCTGCGGGTACTCCACGATTCAAAGGACAAAGATGGATCTCTGCAGGTTTTGTGCCTGCGACCTTAGTGTTTACAGCACAGTAGGTTCGAACTCGCACTCCGCGTTTATAGCGCCTGATGTTTCTCACACCATGCCCAGCCAGATAAGCTAAGCGTCGGTTCTTATTTATTGAAAGATTCGGACATAATTATCTTCTTCAACAGATCGCTAGAAACAGTTACTCACTCGAGGCAGGCAATAAGAGTTCGGACGCTGGTAGAAGACTATACACATTAAGAATGCAACACACAGTTTTACGAGTCCGAACTATTCTAAGCACAGAGAACAAATAAGAGTAAAAAAGTAAGAGCTGCTTAACAAGTTTCGAACATAGATGTTTACAGCATCTGGGTGTTTATAGCACCTGCTTATAGCGCCATGTACTCACTGCAAATTGAGCTAGGCTTCAGTTCTTTGATTATGGGAAATTCGAACCATTATCATGCAAATAAAGTCTCCAACGCATTACTCGCACGGCATGATTTATTACCAGAAAATGATGCTCTGGTCACGGCGGACAAAAGAAAAAAAAGAGGTTTCGAACTTCAGTGTTTATAGCACCCAGTGTTAATTTCACCTGGCGCCACACACTGAATTATGCACCAGTTATTGTTTATTTGGGAGATTCGGGCTCTGATCATGCGAATAAAGCCTCTAACAACCCGTCCAGTAACAATCAGTTGTACTTACTGTGGTGGCTAAACACGGATCGAAACACAAAAACACGGAGTTATTTACACTTAGAACGCCCCGCAACTGCAATTTAAGCAGCCCAGATCCTGCGCGAAGTGTGGCTTAGAATTGTACTTTAACGATAGCACGGTATTATAGGAGCGAATGATGCTTAGTGGCTTACATCTCGGCATGCCGACCCCCACACCAACATCCGCGAGCTGGCGCGCGCAACATCAAAATATACTCTTGGCCGAGTTTTGGAACTCAACACAAATGCCGAATCCTGCGATGTCTAAAAGTGTAGAGAATTAGTCTGTTCCCTCGAATTCATATATATGCCCCATTTTCACCGCTGTCGATTGATTGACCAAATCCCACATTCACTCCATCTCACTTCAGCTTCGGATTCTTCTCTCTCTCTTGCCAATCATTTCCATTCTTTCATTCTTCCATTCATTGTAGATCTTAAATACCATTATGCAGGCCATACAATTACTCCTCTTTCTTTCCGCGGTCCTTACCGTCTTGGCCGCTCCGACTTGCCAGCATTCCGCTCGCTCGGCCTATCCACCATCAGTCCCAAATACAGAACCCGCTGGACCTCCATCAATCCCTAACACTGGACCGGCGGACCCACCATCGGTCCCACACACACCACCCCCTAGTCCTCCATCGGTTCCTAACACTGGACCGGTCAACCCACCGTCGGTCCCAAACTTTCCGGCAAAGCCAAATACTCCCGCGGTGCCCGCTACACCCGCCGAGCCACCGTATGAAGATCCCGCTGAACGTCAATAACTGTACCGAATTTCGAGGAAGAGACTTCGTATGTTACGCCAGAGTCTGGGTTTGATTGAAAGTGGACTGACAAGTGGTGTTTAGAGATGAGCCGAGTGATGCAAGTGAAGCTTTGGAATGAGTGATGTGACCTGTGGCGGATTTTGATAATTCGAGGGTAGGTAGAGTTTTGTGGTGTGTAAGATTAAGAAGTGAGGAGTGCAATTCCATCATAGTTTCTGTGCGTCACTTTATGTACCAAAAGCCATATGTTACGAATGAGCGGACGAAGTCTATTCAACTATCTAAGGGAGAAGCTCTGTCTTTATATACATGAAGGCGTGGAACTCTATGGAAGTCTATGGAAGCTCACGATTGCGAATACCAGTGGCGGTGGCGAGTGAAAACTTGTGGATGAGTCTACGACTGTGAGTCCGCAGCCTGTGAGTCAATTCGGCGATCTCAGTGTATCGGCGACTTCCTTTCAGGTCATATAGTAACACCATAAACCTCTCAAAAACGTGTGATATTTCATGAACCAGTGTAATCCAAGATGACCAGAGAGAGATCCCTGAATATACAAACAAGCAGCTCAGCTCAACTTTCGACTAAGTCTCTTCTTCCCGTTTCTCAAAGGCCGCGGTGATCCAGTTCTCCCTAGTCTCTCAATTCCCTCGTCCAAGTCTGAGTGAGGCAAAGTGAAAGTAGGGTGATACGAACTATAGACTAATACGGTAGGTATTACACCCCTCTTTCTCCTCTTCCCTTCCCATCATCACACCAACAAACATGACCCTCGCTACCCCCGAATATCTCTCCCACTTGCGTTCTCTCTTCCCCGCCAACTCCTCCATTCAAAATCCATACGCATATGTGACTGGTATTGTCTTCGCAGCAAATAACAAGCCACCGGAGACGGTCGCCGTGTATCAACATGCAATCACCGACACCGATGACCCCGCAGGAGTAACACGCAAGTTCCGCGAGGCGCTCTTCAAAACCGCCGTGTTGTACGGCGCGCCAAGGATGATAAACGCGCTGCTTGAGGTGGAGAAAGTCTCAACTGTGCCCGCAGAGAGTCCCTATCGGTTATTAAAAAGCCGCACACCCTCTCACGTGCGCTGATGAATGTAAACTAGGGATCCGGTACTCCCGGTGCAGGAGATGACGGCGCGCGGAGAAAAACTATTCGCAGAAACGTATGGCGAGAATGCAAAGTCGACGCGGGAGCTTCTTCGAGGTGTTCACCCCGATTTTGGTAGCAATCCCTACTATCGGAGAAGCAGGGCACCACCACTGATAGATAGAGGGTAGATTATCACATGATGACGCTCGTGTACGGGCCAATATATGCTTTCTCCGAAATCCTGCCGGATGTGGAGACATCGTTCGCCATGATTGCAGCGTTGATTGCAATTGAAGCGCCGTTGCAGGTGCGTTGGCATGTTGATGGTGCTCTGAGGCATGGGGCGACACAAGAGGAGATTGATGCGGTAAGAGAGATTGCTGAGAGTGTATTGGCGAGGATTAAGGGATGACGGTCATCCCCTTGAAGGTTGATATCCATGGATTTGTTGTAGCACGCTAAATGATGGGCACTGTTTTTGGTGCATATTTTTGATTGGCGCGGAGACCTCATGTCACTATGATGGACGACGACCTCTAATGCCAAGTATCCAACTGCCACCCACCGCCTACATTATGAATCCGCAGGTATCACCACTGGGTGCCTTTAATATCACTCGACTCACCAAATACGAATGTGTTACAGATGTACATGAGCCGGAGCCCTAGGGTTTGTGACTGCTCTTTTAGACTTCACACTCTACTCTTTTCTTCCCTACTATCTTGGATCTTTAGACCGCACCTAACCATCGTACCATAGTCTTTGTTTGTTTGTAATCATTTTGCATTCACCCCGAAGGGGTGCCCAGCTAAGTTACCATAAGCTGGCCGACCACTGGTGGTCATGGCATTTAATTAACATCTTTTTATACCCCTGTCCATCGGAAACTTCCTGTCCATCCGTCGGCTAAACTACAGCCAAACTAGCTCACGCAGCACCTACTTCTGACTCAGGCAAAGTCGTTCCCTCCCACTTCCCGCTACCCGGTGGAGGGCACAAGGCCATTGAAACTCCACCTAGCCCACCCCCATTACTAATCTCTC
>Ga0307512_10001387_pt1 | contig 34399 bp, 30 predicted proteins | sample 14_EM_MG_FD_200267 | JGI IMG/M metagenome (GOLD analysis project Ga0307512, IMG submission 200267) | Populus trichocarpa ectomycorrhiza microbial communities from riparian zone in the Pacific Northwest, United States - 14_EM | ecosystem: Host-associated > Plants > Roots > Unclassified | place... | reverse complement strand
CGCACCAGCAGCATTCCCAAAGAACATGTTTTTCCCAGACTGCTCTTCAGTGATTCAACGTGCTCCTAGGTGCTCCCAGGTGCATCGCCAGGCGTTGTGTAAACGGCTTCAGCATGACTGCAGCCCCTGCGAAGAGTGTAACACACGTGTCCTTCTGATGGTGTGTAAACGTCACCACAAAGTAATGGAGTACGTATGCAACGCGACCCGTCGCCTGTGGGACGGGTAGCGTGTAATTCTGCGTCAGAGGGTACGAGGTTCCGTCAGAGCCGTCAGAGCCGTCTGGAACACCCGGGTGTTTCTGACGGAAACTAGAGTAGTTGCTGCTGAAATATGATAGACAAATTATCTTGTAGTTATGGGACTCTAAGAACCACCACTGTGAGAATACCACACCAGTTTAATATCTTCGACAGACCTATACAGAGGTTTCTGCAGCTCAAAAATTTAACTATTCTATAAGTCAAATGAAAATGCTTGTGTAGCATCTGAAGCCCTTGGCTGAGCTCCAAGGGTACCTAGGAGCATCTGGAAGTACTCAGAAGTAGCAGTGAGATCGATCGGAATGTCAGGCAGGTTGGCATATGACATTCATACTGTTTTACAATTCGCTAATGTGGGGGTAAAACAGTTTGTATAGGACACTAAGGAAGTTAGATAAAATTACATGTGCAAAGTTGAACAGAGTGACTGGGTTCAGGTGGCAAGGGACCTGTATTCAGATAGCTATATTCTGGATTAAACCTACATCAGCTTTAGATTATAGCTGCAGTGTATGCAAATATAGTGGGATTTTTTAAAAAAATCTCTGCACTAACTCAGGTAGATATAAACTAATACCCCCCAAAAGCTTCTGAGTTGTCTGGAGGCAATTTGAATTTTTGGTGGAGTGATGTCTCCAGGCCCTTTCACCTCACTTTTTTTCATGATCTCGATTTGGATCAGACTCACCATTTCGGTTAGTATAAAGTCACGTGAGATCAAGGGCCAGGGTACGAGGCCACTCTTGGTCATCCATGCAGGGTAGACTTATTTAAACGCTACAACAAGCAAGCTTGTTCCACAACTTGTTGCTTGACATGTGCCTTCTAAGTTTATATAGGTCTATAATTGCACACCATTAAAATACATAAGTAACTCTAACGTTCACTAGTGTGGATCTCTTCAGTTCACCCCGCCAACCTCCACGACAACCTCAACGTCGCCCAGTTCTCCCTCGCATCCTGTACCGTCAAACCCCATCTACTCACCGGGTTCCTCCTTCGTACTACTATTACAGCGTTCCGGTGGACCTTGGAAGTTCAATTCTTCGGTAAGCTTCAAACAGCGTTTCACCGCCAAACCTCCCCCACTCTGCAACTCTTCTGTGCTCTTTCTCCGGCTTTTAAACCCACTGTTGAAGGTCGTTGGTTCGGCAAGCTTCAGGAGATTCCACAGGATGTTGGTCGTCAAAGCATACTAACCTGATTCTTGACCCAGTCGTGGACTCGCCTTCTGTCGGTTGACCTCATCCCATCCATCAGTATTAGGTGGTTACGTACCATCACGACCATTGTTAAGCGAAGCACGGGCATCATACTCCAATCATGCTGAAACCCAACGCGGAGATCATTGGAGCAAATCCTCTCCAAGTCAACGTAGTTCGCCAACTTTACTGTAAGGAGTTTAGTTCTGCCCCGGGAGTATTGAACACTCAAGGTATATTTGTCAATTAAGTGGAATCAACAGCGAGTGCCAACCTTGATTTGTAGGGCTTTTTTCGGATTTCATCCTTTTCCTCTTGATAATGAGTCGCGAGCCTGCTTCGTACCTCCTCAAGTCACCTCACGATCCGACGAAGTCTGTACGGATGGAATTAGATGAAGTGGACAAACTTCTCCTTGAAAAGCGGCTGATCCAAGGCACCGCCTTCTACGTAACTGTCTCAACAGTTATCAAGAAGATCCTTGAAGAAGCTCCTGATCTTGAAGTCTGGCAAGCGATGTACCAATTCATCATTGAGCTAAACGCAAAGCCTGAACTCTCTGATCTTTCTGAACAAGACGACTGCATCAGCTCTACCTTTTTCGGGCTACAGGAGCAGTGGAAAGTTGGATATCGCGGAATCTCTGTTCTAGCGCTCAAGGAGAAGTTAGCCCGGTACGACAGGGAATTTTCAGACCCACGTACCAATTACTATGCCAAGGTTATGCCTATATTACAATCCTCCGGTACAGGCAAATCGAGGCTGATCAGCGAGCTCGGAAACGATGTGCTTTCCATGTCCTTCACACTTCGAGAGAATGGTGAAACCGGGTTTCCCCCGGGTGACTCGGAGGTAACGCGGTATCTCAAAGATAGCATCGCAGAGGCAGAGGCCGAGGCATGGCAACACGTGAGAGTTGTTTCATTCTTGTCGGCGACGATTTCGAATGGTACGTTCCCACTATCATAACCTGTACCCAACCGGATCTGATAAGCATTTTTATAGTCATCAACCGCATGGACATTCACGGGAATGACCAAACGTTCGTCAGATTTTGGCAGAAGAGCATTGCTCTCGATGACAAGGGCGTTCGCCGGATCAAGTTATCGGCTACCGAGCCAGCCTCCGAAACTGTTTCGCGAGCAAGATCGTCGTATAGGAAGAGCTTTTGCAATGATGTGGTCATCACTGCCAAGAGGCTCTCCGCCCAGTTCACTCACCTCGACGACTGGAAGTGGTTTTTGGAAACCAGGGTTCGTACCTCTTCAGAAAAATCATATCGGGCAGACACCTGACCATCCTGCAGGATTTTGTCGCTCTCTCAGATGCATCTTTCATTCAAGAGAATCTTGTTAAGCCGCTAAGCTATTTACTGGAGCGCCTACCTCCCAGCGATACTTCTGGTCTTCAGGGTTTTTTTGTCATTGATGAAGCGTCTCACCTCGTAAGAGATAAGAACATTAATCTTCTCGTAACGTTTCGGCGAGTACTGAGCTTCCTCAAGAAGCTGCCTGTGTGGGCATTCCTCTTGAGCACAGAGTCGAGTATCGGAATTCTTCACCCAGCGAACGAACTTGACGGTTCTTCCAGAGTTCAGACACACAGCATGTTGCGCGTCCAGCCCTTCTATGGCCTACCCCTGGACCTGGAGGCGTCGGAAAAATTCAACAATGCGAGAACAAAGGGTATTGAGATTGCGAAGCCTCTGAAGGACTACAATTCAAGAAGCCACATGACTATGCTTGGAAGGCCTCTTTGGGCCATCTACCGTCGCTTAGATGCAGAGGGAATACGATCGACTGCACTGATGAAGCTGCTAGGTGGCAAGAACTCGTTCAACCCTCGAGACAGGAATCACGTGTTTGCAGTTTTGGCTTTCCGTGTTTCCCTCAATCCCAGCATGAGAACTCCAGAGTCTAGCGCGCTTGCACAAGTACAAGTGATGGGCCACCTTCGACTGATCGATAGAATCGACGTTGATACTGCTCGCACTACAACTTGCACACCTTCTGAGCCATTGATTGCAGAAGCCGCTGCGAGTGCCTTGGAGAACAACTGGCTAGAAACCTTGGAAACGTTCAACAATCAGCTGTTGCTCCCGGGACTTCTCAGCGCGGGCTTAGTTGGAGAACTGTATGCTAGAATGATCCTCATCATGGCACGGGACTCCCTCACACCTCTCGTCGAGGGTTTCCGATACTCCGAGCACTTTTCCGTCGAAAAATTTCTCCGGACCCTGATTGCCCCAGAACTGCTATCCACCGCACCCACTGCTGAACAGCTTTTGAGTGCCTTCGAGTGTGCGTCTGGGAATTTTACCCATTTCACAGCAACACACCATAAACTTGATATTAGAGACAAGGATGGCATCCAAGAACTACTACACGGGTTGTTGTACTCTCACGCTGCACTCGAACTAGCAAAAGGTCAACCACACTGGGACTTACTTATTCCAGTATATTTTGGCTCCCCTGACGACAATTTTGACACGCGAAAGGTATCTGCAATCGCCATTCAAGTCAAAAATCAGAAAGAGAGAAAGGCAAAGTGGGGAATAGATCCAGAAAGCTTTGAAGTTCTTCAAAATCATGGGAATCCCATTCTGATGATTCAATTAGAGCTTGGCTTCGCCCAGGCTGCTGCTTTGGAAGTCCAAATAACCGACAACATCTATGAATTGCGCGTTGTGGGACGCGGGGTCAAGTGTTTTGGATTCCTGAATGAGAAGATCGCCTCTACTCTTGAGCATACGTTCTCGCTGTCCCCACCATTGACGATTGGTTTGGAAAAGCAAATTGTGGACTTCAACGAACGATTCAGGCATCACACCTGGTCGCAACGTTTCCCGGTGGACGTTATTGCTCCCCACGGAGGGCGGCCCGCAGCCCAGGATACGCAGCTGGTTACCCTTGACCCTGGCATTGGGGGCTCTCTCGGAAAGAGAACGTCTGAGGAATGCAACTTCGACAGTCCTCCGAGGAAAAAGGAAGCCTAGAAGGTATAGTACTCCCCATTTCTTCCACCTCAGTATCTGTCGAGCCGGCATTAGTACAAGATGGCCTCTAATTGATGTATAGCACTGCGCATGATGATTTACCAGTATGTTAAGTACGAAATTCAAAAAACAATCCCTTATGATCGTCTCCCCTAAGCACTGTATTTATGAGTTGATGTTGGATGATCAGGATTCTTACGACCAAGTTCCTTTTCACGATGTTTTGATACGCGTTCCAATATCCCACTTCCTCCCAGGTGTTTACTAAAGCACTCGGCTTTGATTCATACCCCGGGGTTCGGTTGATGGATTTTTCTGTCCTTTTCTATTGATGCAAGTACTTAGCCTTCTATCTTCTTCCATCATTTTGTACATAAAGCTGGCGCTTTGGGTTCTCTTAGAACTGTTAGTTAAGTTGTTACAATTTGACAGTTGTTTCTAGATCACAAACTCTCTACTTCACATCGAGGAATTACTCCTAGTCTATATAATCCTGCCTTATTCCATCTGCCTGGAAAGCAACCGGCTATAGATACAAGGAACCAGTTTTTGGACCCTTTCCACACAAAAGTTCAGGAAACGGTGATCTAACCGTAATCGGAGTTCACCCTATTGGGTAAATTGAGTGTCGATAAAAGCTGGAAGAGGGCCCGATTTTTTCGGTCCCTTGGCATTGTTTTCCGGAACTATCTGCAGCAATGTAAAGAAAAGATCAGGAATTCCCTTATTCGGCTGCCACACTGCTTGAGAGGGATTAACTACTCATGTCGCCGAAAGGTCCCAAGAACATGTGATGTCAAGGTTAGGTGTACAAATAGTGAAGTCGCCGTGATTTCAAACTATCTTTGTCGAGGGAGGCTTCTAGGTAATCAGAGTGTGTATTCTACTGTTTTCGCTTTGATGTAACCTATCATAATTGAAAAAGACTAGATCCTAGCTGCAGGAATTCCAGTGCTCACAACCGTAAACCTAACCCTGAAATCACGTGTTATTGGGCGAGCAGAGGTAGTCCGGAGAGAGCTAGAAGCTGCTGCGTTGTATCCAATGAAGTATATTTTCTGCTGCAGAACACGACAATGTGGTAAAGCTCGAGATCTGGCAGCGCAAATGGCCAACCAGAACTTACATGAACCTTTGTATTTCCGGTCATTATTTTTATAGCTGTATGTATTCTTCGTACTTAGTCTCAGAGTGTACTGGTAGTAGAGTCGCGTAAGTGGACATAATGTATAATTGGTACATGAATCAATGTAGCAACAAAAGCTTCAACACTGTGAGAAGGGAGGAGTATTATCTTAGAGAGTGTGTTAATATGCTTTATCGGGGTAGAGATGACATTGGATGGTTGTTGACTAAGTCGTGATCTTCGTGTGTCCACTTATTTTTGTTGCGCGGCTGTACCACAGTGTCCGAGACCATTCCATACTCTGCTTTGGAGTGCATCGTACTGGGACTATCAACCCCGGAGACGATGAGCGAAGCGAAATGCACTCCCCGTTAACGAATTACCGATCCAGTGATATTCCATGAAGCAATAAATTGCTCCCCCTTTTTTTTAACACGCCTTCCTGTAGGCACCGAGGTGGTTGGTTTTCGAGCCGGTGGAAGCACGAAGAAAAATCTGATGCGATTCTCTGCTCCGCTCCTTTCTGTAGTTTCCTTATAGCGTGCATCAACATCTCTTTGCGAACCAACCACGACCGCAGTACCTAGAAGCTCAATCTACACTCTTTGGCTAGTGCTGTAGGTATGTGCGGAAGAATCCGGAATAGTCTATGCATCTGGATGGAGCTCCACAAGCTCTGCCTTGTGCCACGTATCTCCAGTGTTCATGCAGAACTGTAGATGTCCCCTCAGGGTTGGTGTCGGGACTGCGCACTGCAGCGTGCATGCGGGATCATGGGGGAGTTCAAGATGCCCGCCATCGAGCTCAGCTTAGTTCAGAGGATAGGATTTGAGGCTTACGGACGAATGAGGACCAAAGAGAGACTGCGGGGTGACGAACGGCTTCAGTGGATGGCTGAGGGCCGATACGTTCAGATGAATCCAGGGTTTTCGCGAAGTATTTCTAGTGGTTGTGTACTTACCCTCATTGCAACGATCAAGCAGAGGTCGGCAAAAGAACAAATATAGTGTATTTCGCCATGTCCTTGGGCCGGCAAGAAACCGAGTTCATGGAATGCCCGAGGAAGTGGCACCCAGTAGTATGTAGATATCATGAGATTGATGACTCTATGGTTTGTTTGCTAAAACTTCCAGTAAACTCCCTGCCATACACAAACAAGCCTTTGGCCCGGTGTGCCGAAACGAACCGATGTCTCAAAAGTAAATACTGCCTGACATCAGAAACCCCTCAAGAGACAAAGACCTTGGCATGTCGTTGTGATAGGTAGAAATACATGCAGCCTTCAGCACATGCGAAAAAAATTGAAGGGATATATTGATGCGTTGGCAGATCGCCAGTACTGCCACCCATGCCATTCTGGGTTGCACTTGCAGTAAGAGTACATAGTAGGGCAAATAGGTAAACATGGATATCTAGTTTCAGTACCGAAAGACATTGTTGGGATAAGGATTCAACCCGCGAGGCGGCAAGAAGTTTTTAGGGAAAGAACCCTTGACGATAAATTCTCCGGTTTTCAGGTCATGCAAAAACAGATCTGAAGGTTGTGGCTGTTTTGTGAGTTCAATGTTTCGTTTTGGCGCCGATCCCTGCACGGTGTGCTGTCGTTTCATCCAAAAGGAAACCAATAACAGCTACCTGCGTTTGCAGCGGTTACAAATGTTGAACATTCTCTATCGCTTTTGTTGACCACAGTTACAATATCTCAGCTGCAAACTTTATGCCGCAATCGCTCCCCGAGCCGGCGTTCACAATCGATACCATCGCCAAACGTTTGATACGCACATCAGCCAATAGAACCAGCTATAGCCCCGGCACCCCTGGCCCCGGGTTCGCGGGACGAAAGAATATGGTCCGGCAAAGACGATGAGATGAAACAATCCAGATGCTCGCAGACAGTCCAGGCTCACTATTGCGGTGGTTAATAGCGTGACAAAGCGTCGTATATCAGGGCTGGCCCTGTCCCTCATTGACACTTCTTATCTTCGGCCTCTATAATTTCGTCCCCGTGGGCAACCAGCTCTGCAGGTTCTTGTTATAGAACGGCCAAGGGGGTACGACAGCGAGAAACGTCAACGCCGTACCGCCGAGGCCAACGTAAACAGTAACTTTGAGGTCATGAAGAATGTATCCACCAATCCAAGCAGCAATCTGTTTGATGCAAGTTAGAAACCGAACGAATAAGTGCCAAGAGAAGTGTAGGGAAGCAGTACACCGGTGAGCGCAAGGTGCACGGTGGTGAGAAGCTCAGCCAGTTTCTGACCCTCAAATTCCTGGAGAACCGGTTAATGAGAACCAAAGTTGGGTAAGAACAACAATAACGCATGGTGGATCCGTCAACAGATACTGGAACTGATCCAGAATGAATGAATGCGAGGGCTAGTGATGGTAAACGATAATGTACCTGTAGCTGCTGCTGAGAGCGGTCCTTTTGCGTGCGCCTCACCTATGATGTCAGAGGCTCGGGAGAACTTGGCTTGCTGACTGTCCCGGGTCTTTTGGGCGGCCGACATGTAGGAGGAAGACGCGGGTGTGAGTTTGAGTTCGAGTGTTCGAATCTCGCAGGTGACCTTGTAGCTGTGCTGTCGTTTCTTCTGGAGCCAATGGGAGGCACTGTCACCATGCAGCCGCCCCGAAACAACACCCCACCCACACCATTACCTTTCCCCTCTCCCTGCAGTTTCTGTACGTACTCTATTTCAGAGATTGCTCTGCTCTGCCCTGCACTGCATGCATGGCATGCCTGTGGGCGCAACGAGCAGCAATGAACCAATTTGCCATCATGATATCAGCGTGCTCTATGAAATACCAAAATAATAACAATAATAGTCTAATAAAAAGGAGGAAAGATTCGATTTGACCCCATTTCATTCCGTATGCAACTAGAAGTCGTGCTGCACTGCCTTCAGTTGCTCCTCCAATCCTACTCCTCGGCAGTGCACCCTCTTCCACATCAAAGCAGAACGTGCGGGTCCTACCAATTACCGCCAGATCTCCTCTCAAAATCACACCGTCCAGGCACATCATCTGGAAAACTGAAAAGCAAATCGCTGAGCTGTCGAGTCAGCATCTGCCCAACCGCCACCGCTTTCTAGTTCCAACCTCAGCGCGAGCACCTCTCTCCGATTCATCAGTTTTGCGATACCATCGTCTTTCGCCGCAGTCGCAGTCGTCACCAACCTATCTATTTTTCGGTGCTTCTGTTTCTGACAACTTTTGTTGATTTTTCTTCTACTGCATCGTTTCCCGTTTTCTTGTGTTGTTCTCCCACCCCCCTCCCCCGGCCTTGGACACGGTTGTGCCTGTTTATATTGACAACGACCCCCCAAACCCCCATGGACTCATGAAGGAATCCGAAACTCTCCCCCTTTCAACAACTCGTATGTTTTTCCCTATATTGAGATCTAGTGTTAAAGATCGCCAAATGGTTGGCTGTGCGCGCCTTTGGCGCGCTCCTTTGTGATGCCCGCCACGCCAGCTAACGTGGCAGACCATATGGCATCTCATATCATAGTAGCTAATATATCATTTGTTCTGACTTCTAGCACTTCCTCCGCCCTCATCGCGGCCCTCTTCTCCATCCTCTCCTACTCCTATTACCTCCGCCGCCACCACCGCTCTCCCAAATCCGCTACAACTGGCATCAGTTCACACACCATCGTCGCCTCCTCCGTCGGTAGAGCCTGTTAGTACATCGACATCGCAGTCCCGTCCGTCCTCACCTACAGCACTGCAAGATATGACTGTAACTGCAGGACGAAATTCGCACAAGCGATCGTCCCAAAAGCGCCGTCCAGCCTTGCCTGCGCAACCTGCGGCTTCTGCACCCCCAGGCCAGCTTCCGATAATATCACCTGATGTTTACATCGCACCGCCCCCGTTAACTCTGCGCACGACAACGTCCGTAACCGAATTAGCACACCTAGTCAAGCAGCACGCCTATCACGAACAGAAATACGCTCAGTCCAAGCTGCGCCTGCAGAAGTCCTTGATCTCGAATGGCATCTCTGCGCGTCTGACGAGGTCAGGGGAGCTGTGTCATAGAATTCTAGTGGATCACTTTAAATCAGATCAGAAGACAGAGTTTGCGACGCTTTACAATGCAATTCACGATGTTAGAAACTCTTGTGAGGCCAGCCGCCGTTTCGCCATGTTGGAGCCCGAGTTGAACTCTATCAAACTTCCAAAATCAAGTGACGATCACGATGCTCAGTCGACTGGAGCATCCTTTCTCCAAGAACTTCCTGCACAGGCCCGAGATACTATTTTAACGTTCATCTCCAATATCAGATCAAAGCCTTCCTTTCTTGCTAATCGATTGTGTCGGTTATCCAATACCGAACTTGAAGCACTAGCGCGTTTTCATTACCAACCAAACATCCAAGAATCGATCCTCCCACAGCAATCTTCACGGCGAGGGCATGGATCGGTCAGAGGTCCTCCACCACCAGGGCCAATGCCGAGTCCAGTGGAGCGACTCTTGGCTTTTCACCGTAACGACCAATTGTATACATTACTACACTCTATCTTTGCCAACTCCACTGGACCAGATTCCCCGGAGGATTTGCGAAAACTCGACGTATGGGCTACTACTTGTGCTAGGCTGATTGCAGAAAATAAGGGAGAGTCGTTTCTGATGTGTGTTATGGATTCTTGGGCTGCAATGCGGGAATGGCCCGCCAAAGCGAATTTGGAGATTTGCGTCATGAATCTCGTCCAGGAGGGTGCTTTCCTTGTAGATCGTGCCGACGACCAGAGCAGTGGGAAGCCCTCTTCGGACCTGCGTGGAAAGCAGGATCTTCTTGCCGAAGATTTTTGGACCAAGGCCGAGAGGACTCTGTTCGAAGTTCTAGATGATGAACCAGGAGCAGGAGGAATCCCAGAAGGAATCTTGGAGCTCGGGCATGCCATTTTGGAGAGAATAGAGGATCCCAAAAAACAGCGACAGGCTGAGATTATGATTGTAGTGAAGTGGTTTTTCAACCGTTTTCTAGCAAATGGAGTTGCATATCCGGAGGTAAGTCCCGATGGTATACCTTGTCATATGGTAACGCTAATAATTTCCAAGTATCATGGGATCATGACTGGTCACCACATTAGCGAGCATGCCAGGTTGAAGATCCTACGACCTGTGCTCAAGAAGATGTATAACCATGCGGTTAGTGTGGTTTTTGGCGATTGGTATGTCGGATTCTATATGAGTCGAGATATCACTGGTTTACTGATCTTTTCAGGAAAACCAACTCTCCAGTGGAGCCTCTAATTCGTACCCATATTGAGAATCTTTTGGAGAGATTCCGCTGCCCTAGGCCCATCAATACGCCACCGGTCCTTGTATCGACCAAGACGGTCACTTCTCCACCGGAAACGCCCGAAGTCCAGCCTTTCATCGTTCTTTGTCCCGCTGACATTGTTACCATTTGCCAAGCAATCTATCCCCATTCCATGTCCACACAGATCGACCCTCGCGACATCCAAAAGAAACTTGGGGGAAGCCGTGGTTCCTCTCGAATATTTGCCAAGTCACCCGGCGGTCTCGAGATCGGTGGATCTGTTTTTAGTGATGGCAGTTCATCCGTAACTAGCGAGTCCGCTTCGATAACAGCCCCGTTACTCGAACGCGAGAGTTTTCAAGATGATCGACGGTCACTCGCGTCTCTCCCGTCACCTTCACCTTCATCATTCAATATGGCCCCACCATCTCAGGCAGGAACCGAAACTCCACTGACTTCTCCGGAGAAGGCGGGCGCTGCTGAAGTTCGGTCAGCCGTAGAAGCCATGAAGGGGCGGCTGGGGGTAGATGCTGTCTCTGGTCGTTGCCATCCGTGTGCCGAGAAATGGGCTGTTATTTACATTTCTCCCGATGGCCAAGAATTAAGTTTGAAGATGCGCAAAGAATGGGAAGACGACGACGAGGACGAGGACGAGGACGAGGACGATAGTGATAGTGAAGACGAACAACCCGCGGAATTAAACGGGCTTGATCGTGATTATGATCAGCTGAAACAAGCCGTTCTTAAATTGGTGGATGAGTACGAGATCCCAGAAGAAACCAGCCATGTCGACCAGGAGAAGTCCGAGGAAAGGCCAGCACTAAAGAAAGCCGCCAGCACTCCTGCGCCATCCTCTCCTCAAGATTCTAGACTAGATCCGAGCAATCCGTTCCACCAGAGCAATTTGACGGCAATGTTTGCCAAAAACCAGCCCAGACCTCCTGCTCCCGATCGGTCCCCTAGTGTCTCAAGAGACTTGGATTTGCCCAGGAGACAGCAGCCAACTAGCTTGCTTGTGACTATGCTTCAGGCCGCCTATACTCAGTGCTACGCACGGGGAGACTACGTCTCTGCTCAGATGTATTTCCGGGCCTTGGTACAGCTTCGAAAGATCCCACCGTCGTTGCAACGTGATGAGTTCGCTCCATTACTTCACATATTCTCGCATACTGCCCACCGCTCAATCGATAAATGGGCAGCTGCACTTGATGAATACGAGCATTGGTTTGTGTGGTCGACACAGGCTGACGAACGGCTTGATACTGCTGTTCAGGATATGATGAAGAAGGCGAGGGAGCTCCGAGACAAGATGTGGTATGTCACCGATGTCCGAAACTCTGCCGCCTATGATGAAGCTCGCAACGTCACCCTTGCTCTGAAGAAAATGGGTATGCCACAGTCGTCAAAGGCACCGCCCACAAAGAATGCAGCACGATCTAATTTGACCCATCGGATGTCGACGAGCAGCTTCTCGCTATTAAAGTCAGACACGCTAATTGATATTCTTGCGGCTCCCAATGAGCACGGCGGTCCAAACAAGCTGAGCGACGAGCAGGCGCAAATGACGTCAGAATATCTCAGCAAATACTCGGTTGAGAATTTCTGCAAAGGTGAAGAACGTATTCATCGCTTCTGTTTGGAGGTTGATAAATGTGTGACGAAATTGGTCGGTGACGGCATTTTGGATGGGCCAGTTCTTTGGTCCAGTGAATTGTACTCGCGTGATGAACGGGAGATGTCTATTAACCGTCAAAAAGGTGACCTGTACCTTGCTGGTGTAGGAACACTGAGCGTCACAGCAGACGAAGATTATGAAGACCGTGACGAAGGTCGAGGCAGCAGGCGGAGTTTGGAAATGCTCCGAAGACCGAGTACTAGTGACCTGTTTGGCAGGAATAGGTCTGCAAACCTCATTAGCTCTCTTCACGATCCTCCACCCAGCCGTAAAGGCCGGGCTAAACCGAACACTGGGCTTATGGATGCGGTGGACAGACAAGATCTATTCGGAATGTCGAGCCCTGCCCTACCTTCAGAATCGCATAATACATTTTGGTCGCCATTTTCATCTCATAGCACAAATACCACCGTCGTGGGGCGACCGAAAACGGCACATTCCCCAACCACGCTCTTAAAAACATCTGAGATGATTAGCCAGGAAAAGAAGAAGTTCTTGGCTGAACTGAAACAGTCCTTGACTGGGTTGCTCCTGAGTGATCTCGGGCTGGAAGTTTTCAGCCGTGGTAGTGAAACTGACGCATGGTTTTCTGGTGGGTTGGGCGACGAATGTATCCAGAGGAAAGAAGAGCAGGACGAGGCGAAACGGAAGCTTGCTGAGAAGAGAAAATTGGGTTCAGCGGGCGTTAGGAAAGGTTTGTCAAAGAAGAAGAGCATGAAGGCCATCCGTAAAGAGAAAGCTACTGGTACTTTCGAACCACTAGGGAAAGAGAGGAAAGGGGAATTAGCTGCTCCAGTCGCCACGTTCGAAACGGTTGCTCGCGAGGCGCATTCCGGAGAGGAAAACTCCTCGTCGAGCGATGCAACAGCGCGATCGTCCAACTTCTCCGTCGCAAAGAAAGGTGGCTTGATGGCCTTCCCATATGGACATGCCTTCCGAAGACTTCTGCTAAAGTTCTCCACACACCCTAACCCTTTCCAAAAACTGCATGCTTTGTACGAATTGGAACGATTGATCGTTGCTTCGCTCTCTCGGCATTCCTCGCGTTCGTCTTCCGATAGGAGACCGACAATGCCTTCGCTTCCAACATCTCCATTTCTCGGGGCTATGGGGGATGCTGCCTCTCGCATTTCTTGCTTGCAGCTCTCCCAGCCCACGAATATTGAAGAGGCGATCGCCAATCTTGAGGAACGACGGTCAAATGTTATCAATAACAGTGTGAACGCATCTGGTGGTAATCGCTCCCCGTCGTCTGCTGCAGCTCCTAGCACCGACATGATCGTCGATGTACTTCAGAGTCTCTTCCGACAAGCTGATATTCGCCCTGAAACATTGTTCCGTGACCTGCAATTTGTTGCTGCTTTCGTACCTGCTTCTATCCTAGATATGACAGAAGTTGGCAAAGCCTTCTGGGATACCGGTCTTGCAGCGCTTGGTCTCAAGCAGGACGTCTGCCGGACGATGGTAGAGATTGCAGATGAAATAGTAGCAAGAGACGCCAAGAAGAGAGGCCCCGAGAGCTCCAGCAAAGAAAAGAGTGGGCGAGATGGTGATAATTCCGAGTACCCCCGATACTCCATGCAAGACGCTGCCAACATGTGGAACATCACCGCCCGGGAAGGAGACCCTACGGCTCAGCGTGAGCTGGCCATTTTCTACCTTACAAACCCATCATTGCTTCCTAGAACTACAAAGCCCCTCTCTAGGCCCAAGGATACTTTCAGACCGGACATGATGGTTGCCAAAGGGGAAGACCCTGAGAAGCGAGATCCCGCTACCATGTGTGTGGCTTACCATTGGATGGAGCTCTCTGCCCAGGGAGGCGACGAATTGGCCCGAAAGTACCTCCGCTCGCAACGAGAAGAGTGGTAAAGGAGATTCCTATTTTTAATTTGTTTCGGTGTTTGTTACAGTTATGTGCAAAAGTTCAACGGTCCGGTTAGACTGTGACGGCGTATTGTCAGTTTTGGTTTGTATGTTTCTTTTTCGTCCGGAAGCCACTTCCATTGCATGTCATGAAGACCCTGTGAATTGAGCACTTGTTCCCTATGCTTCCGGATCGCAGCATTTTGACCGATTGATTCATTGTCATTAAGGAGTTGGGGGGTCCATTGATGGAGTTTTTTGTTTTGTTATTCATCTACATACCAAGTGTGTAAATTCTGTTTTTTGTTCCGATACCGTGTTTCCCGTGTGCTTGTCATTTTCAACCTTTGTTTTATTGGTACCCTTTATACATCGCTGAGTCTCTCGTCCCTAGAGAGTACTTTTGTCTTCAGCTCCGTCCGGTTAGTTCCCGACGTTCATTAGACTTCCTAATTCTCTAATATCTTCACCTACACTGCCCTATGGATGTGTGCGTTTTTCTCTCCTATGTTCGAGTGCTTCTCTCTTCCCGCTGATTGTGATATCTTCTCGTCCTCACACACACATTAACGCTTATGATGTTACGAATTTTCTCTACTAATGATGTGACGAAGAATGGCCCTCGAATATTTTCAGCCATGATAAAGCTAGTGGGCGGGGCGAATGGCGGATTGGTGTATGTATGTTTAAGATTTCTTCTTTTGCGGGTGAAGGTGAATCGAGAGTGGGTTTCTGGGTGGGGATCGGATGATAATCTGGTTTTTCTTTCCTAGATAGTAATAAACTTGATTATCAAGAATGCAACTTTTCTGTCCGTGTAACAGGTGAGATCGAGAGCAAGGAAAGTCACGCCCCGAGAAAATTTATGAAGTAGTGATGAGATTGACAGCACGTGAACACAACGGATCGGCCCGGACCCCGGATCCTGGGGGATTCGGCCCGAAGCCGAGGAAGTGGTGTATCATGCGTCCAAGACATTTCAGCCTTTCTCCATCACTATAACAGGGCATTGGGATGGGTAAAAACTTGTTGCTTTCGTACGGACCGAGTGCAAACGACATTTCTGGAGATTAAACAATGTTATTGATGATAACGAACTGAGCACCACGACAAGTACAATGTTTGGGATGGGATAGGAGCTTGGAGGATGATATCTCGAGAATGACACAGGCGGAGGCAACTGGGTAGGGGAGATTGAAAGCACAATAGTTCAGATGGATAACTTACATGATACAGAATGACCGAGTGATATAGTTTTTCTGTCTGGTGAAGTAGTACTAGGTTCACCTTTGACCTGATAGATATGCCGTACTCCGACTGCCATTGTCTGCAGTCTTTAGGACAAAGCTCCTAGCTCGAAGTTGAGGCTCTGAAAGTATCGTTGGTTTTTTTTAACTTGTAATTCATCTCTCCATTACAATAACCTCACTGGCTCTCTCCAAATTCCGGAGCCTAAGCGTGAGCCCACATATCGCATCATGATAGATCACTCATGTAATTTGTTTCAAAAACCGGGTAACCTATTTGTTAATCATGAAAATTAAAGCTGTTGCACCTCCGAGATCCGCTCCTACAGCACCTCACCATGCTCACACCTCGAATACTCGGCGCCCTGCGTGGTGCAGCAGTTCCAGCAGTCAAAAGCTCACCTCCCCTCTGCTCCCTCGTCGCCAGTAATTCCGCCCGAACTTCCGCTTTTAAACATTTCTCGCCGATCCTGAGCACGATCCAGGCCCGATACGCTTCGCATGCCACCTCCGGAAGAGCCAACAAAGCGAAGGATGGGCCCGGAAAGCGATTGGGCGCTAAGAAAACACAGGGTTAGAGCTTGCGCGCAATCTCAAGAATTCTTGCGACGGGCAATTGACGCCGGAGAAAAACAGGTGAGAGGGTGACCACCGGCATGATTATCTACCGCCAACGAGGCACCGTCTGGTATCCCGGCGAGAACGCGGGAATAGGAAGAGACCACACCATCTTTGCCATGTCCCCCGGCATTGTGCGATACTATAAGGACCCCGCGCATCCAAAGCGCCAGTTTATCGGCATTGCCCTCACCGAGTCGCAAAAGCTTCCCAAGTCACCGAATGCGGCGAGGGTTAGGAGGCTCGGCAGAATCGAGGTGCCATTAGAGGAGGTGCCGGAGAAATTGCCGTTTGGTACGCCGCTGCAGAGAAGTGATCTCGAGGCAAAGGATGGGTTCTATGTGTACCGCCCGCCAAACTGGAAGATTGGAAGAACCATGCCGCGGGTCGAGGTTAAGAATAACAATCCGTTTGCGAGATGGCAGAAGAAGGGTAAGAGGGCGGCGAATTACAGGAGGAGGAAGGGCATGGCATAAGTGTGAAAATGTGTATTTTTATGGAGAACGCGCACTACTGCTTAATAGACGCATGCTGGCGCTGGGGTCTTCTTTTGCAGACTGGATCTGCCAGTGGGATATCGGGATTTCACTGATGTTGTGATGAATGCTAAGCTTTTCTGGGGAATTAAAGATTGTCATCATAGAGTGTACTACACACTCCGAGACTACATCATGTAGTATAGCTTTTAACGACAACATCCTTACGTCACACAACAGTACTCGATTGAATAAAGACAGCGCTCTAACTTAAAGCATGGTATTCACAAATTTTACCTCGATTCCCTGGTCACTACTCAACGTATAAAACCCATATGCAATCGGGGCTCCCTAGACTTTTACTTCGCAACTTTAAGTCCAAAATAAAAATCTCCACAAAACTCCACACGGCCTCAATCTTTAAAATTACAAGTAAACCTCAAACCTTCAGGTCAACGCCCCTTATGGCGCCCAAACGCTCCGACCACCTCAAGAATGATGACAGCCAGCCAAGTCCAAAGCGTAACGACTCTAACACCCGTGGCATGAACGAACACAACAAGCGGCAGGTCCACGAAAACCGTATGGACCGTCCTCCTTATTCCCTCTCCGGTGACCCGGAGCACCAGCCCTTCAAGACGCTTTACACTGGCTCTTGCTTCTGCGAGAAAGTGGCGTTCGAGATTGGCCGTGAGAAACCACTCGATGCAAAGTTTTGTCATTGTCCTACATGCCAGAGACTCCACGGCGCGCCCTTTCAGTGGGTAAATAGCCCAGTCCCAAGGGCAGGTAAGCGAAGAGGAATGGCTGACTGACGGATGAGGAATAGGCTGCGATATTCCACAAAACAGATGTCCACTTCACCAAAGGCGAAGACCAGCTAATCTACTGGAATCCTAGCGAGAAGAGTCAGGAGTATATCCTCCCGTGTAAGATTTCATGTAACCATTGCCGTACCCCCATTATGGACGAGGGCAGGAACATGCTGCTGCTCTACCCGACGCTGGTGCATTTTAAGGACCTAAAGCATAAGCGGCTGTTTTATCCTACGTGAGTAGCCTGGAGTAGAAGAAGGTGAATATAGGATTAATAAGAAGAACAGTTGTCACATCTTTTACTCGAGGAGGGCTGTGGATATTCCGGATGGCCTACCTAAGTGGGAGAAACACAAGGATGAAAGCGAGTTGATACCGGAGACTTTGAGGGAGGAGGGGAAAGAGATGTGAATGTATCACTCTTGGATAATTGATCCGGGGGATGAAACATGGAGTGCCTGTGGTTTCTGGCGAGAGATGAACATACCTATTACCTAGACTATTGCGTATGCTTGGAGTCATATCTTACAGTATTGGAAGTCTAAGCCCGAAATTGCTTTCCTATACCTACCCAGTATTGATATTCCTTCTAGGTATGTGTAAAGAAAGAAACATCTAGTACCATCGAGCTTCGGTCCAGGGGGGCTACATTGTTAAACCGAATAAGTGATCGTGACTACCATGTCTACTCGGTGACAAGGGACTAGATGACGTGAACTACCGCGGGAACTTATGGCTTACGGACGAGGATCTATGACCTAGTTATATCGCCACGATTTTGGTTCAGTGCCTTATCACCGAGTACCCACTCAGGTAGATACGGTAACATCCAGTTTCTAAAACCCACTGTCAGCGGGTGGAAACCCGTAGTATCGTTCTATGGGGCCCATTCATCCTATGTTGCTCCATTTCGAGATCCATACCAGAGGGATTTGCTGGGAGACAAGCAATGGAAGCTTCATATTTGATAAAGGCCCGAAGTAGACATGTCGTAAGAGATGCTAACTACCGAAGATTTCGAGTATGTAGAGTAAACAGAAACGCACTGTGCATGTTTGAACTGTTTGTAAACCATGTTTCATGCCGTGGATTCCCAAGTCGTGATGACGTGCCAGTGCCTTGGTCCCAGTGGGATACAGTTGGTAAACGGTGCCTGGCATCTAGCACCTATAGAGGACAATGGACAATGTCCGCGGGGCTTCCATTGGCTTCTTTTATGGCCGCGCACAAAGTCAAGGCATTGGTCCAGGCAAGCGCGGAACCAACACCGAGTGATGGCTTGTTCAAAACCTTGCGAACGACGGCATTACACCGGTACAGGCTCGGAATCAAACCGTGCCCGCTGAATAAAGAGATATTCTATGCCAAATATACACCCCTTTTGAAGCAATACAAGTGTGTCTGTGTGTCTATGTTATGACGGTTTGTCCTTTTTATGGCTGGTGAGGGCATATCCTGGCTTTACACTCCCAGATTCGCAACGTTCTCACACAAGACAGCCAATTCAATTGAGGGTGCCTGTTTGCCACACAAGAACATTTCCAGAACCAACTGTAGTATTTTTGAAACCTTCTATGCCCCCAGGCTGTCAGGGAAATGGCAATATTATGCATACTTCCTTGATAAAAGGATCAATCAAGCTGCATGCACTCTTTCTTCTACCATACTCCTTCGGCGGTCGTTCAGCACCTCATCAGTCAAAAACCATCGTTTACACCTTCAATCGCCGCCGTGGTACGCCACAAGCCTAGGGCCGCCTGGTTTCGTTCGACAGCCTTCTCCAGTACATATTGTCTTTGGGTTATAACTCCCGTACATATTTGGCCCTCATTCCTCTCCTCCCCCTCCTGTTTGGCGCCTCACGACAAGACCGCTTTGTATAGCGTCTATACCCAGTCTGGACTCGTTCTTGAATCTTGGACCACCTTGGACCACCTTGGTCACCCTGAACTCCTTCAACAAGCTCGGAAATCTTTCCACCTTACACTCATTTTGAATCCGCCTTTTCAAGTATATTAACGCTGCAACTTCCAGCGATCTGTCGACCACCATTTTTCACTACCGATCGATCGACTAACCATACCGTGCGTTAAGAAGACCTGCCGTCGTTTCAGATCAACGTCCGTGCTGCGTTAATCACCCGCGTCCTTAACTTCCTTAGCTTCCTCAGAAGCCCAGTTGCTTATATAACTATAACAATCCTAATTATCTTTGCTAATCTCATGGCGTCGTACACTTTGCCATGTGGTACGCTGGTCGTATTTCTCTACGACGACCCTGACTGCAGGGGCGAGAGTGCTGAGAACCATCTAAAGGTTCTGGATAAGTTTGTTACAGCGTGGAACAGCAACCAACCAGTACAAAGCACCTCTACCATCCGAGAGCCGTCTGACAATTGCTGCACAGGATACATCCGGAAAGCTTCCTATTAATTCCGCGTATCAAGCTTTCCCCCTCAGGACTATTGTCGTGAGGTTTGTCCCCCCTCACACAGCCATCAAGTTCTTAAACTGATGGCACGTTGGCGATAGCTCTGGTCATCACAGATCAAACCACTCACATAGAGAGCCCATGCACATTACGATCTATGTATGCACGGAAGAAGGCTGGAACGCTGCTCCTAGACGGTCCAATGCTTGCGTCCACATATATAGCTACGCCCAAGTGGTCCGTAACGGCTTCCATTCATTCTGGATTAAAAATAGCAATAATAATAGCTTTAAGAGCGCCACAGTCTCTGACAAGCTCCAACGGGCTTTATTAAACCCAGTTGAGCTTCCAGAAGGATTCTATAGACTGGGATAATGTTGCTGGGGGCGACTGACTCGCTTGGCGGGGGTTCTGTGCAGTGTCTGAAGTAGCTGTTCCGATACTATTACCTTTTTGGAGAGGATGCGTATGTTAGAGCAGTTTTGGGGTTGGTGGAGCCGCAGGGTGTTTGTTTGGGTTTGAGAATCTGGAATAGAACTTGGGCGATTTTGTGCCATGTTGTGTTGTCTTCGTATTTTAGAATTCCTTTGTTGTGTTTTGTCTGGAGAACCGAAGAGTAAACTGTGCGTGGGTACGCGCACATACCCATCATTGCACTTGCTGTTCATCCTGCAGCTTCTCAGGCCATCCATTTGCTAATGCACCTAATCACTGGGATTCGGGTCCTATGGGCCCAGCATCAGCACCGGGATATCCCAGCAGTACGCCACCAGTAAATTGCTTGGACAGCGTGCTTGCGGCATACCGTGAACGGGGAGGAAAAGTTTTTGCTTCGAGAAGGATCATGGTTCAACCCTACAGCCGGGGTATAGACCTTAGGGCTTCCAGCGTTTCCAGCGTCTTGCACGCCAAAGAGGTGCCGCTCCCGGCTCACCCAGACCGGGGTAACTCCACCACTATTCATCGTACTCATCATTTCCTCTCCACCGCCCCTACTTCACCAACCCGCAGAGCCAGAGGTTGTTTCCAAGGCCCAGTATTACTGACCTCAACTTTTGGGACCACTCTGCCTCGCCCAGATTGTGAGGTGTCGATCAACAGTTAAGGGAGACGATACCCTGGACTGTCAACGTCCTAGGACAAGCTCATATGATGCGTAATGAATAATTCACCCTATACACCCGGTTGATGCAGCGGTTCCACTGAAACCATACGGGATGCGGAATTTAGCAGCTGAGAGGTCGAGGGGTCTTGTTGTTCCATTGCTGTTTTGCTAATCTGAAGTTGGAAGTATTTACCATGTACACCCTAAAGCAAGCAGCTTATAAGCAAGCAAAGAGTACCTGTCCGCCCCACTTCGGTCCAATATTTCGTCCTCCTCCATTCTTGGTTTCCGTCGGCTACAGCTCCATTTAATTCTACACACGCGTAATGCCGCTTCCCACCTATATGGATATCCCAATCTTCAGCCTCCCTGTCCTCTCTTTCTTCCTTTCCACCAACGTTTTCCAGTTGAATGTACAGCGGCACAGATACTGGCTAGAGTAGTGGGAATTACACAGACTAGTAAAGGTCCACCGAATGGCGGGTATGAACAAGATGGTCACGTAGAATATACTGACCCATTGAATGATTTTCAGTGCGAATCGGCGTGGATACTAGGGCCAAATTTATACTGACACTGTCAAGCGCCTGCAAGGGCATAAATAAATGAGGTAGCACTAAGGGTGGGACTAGACTTAGTAGGCGCCTACCATGGGCGCCAAATCCCTATCGACTGCCGAACCATGATCACACTACAGATAACGGCCCGTTTGTCCTACCTCAGTCCCAAGCTCAGTAGCCGGCGAGTTTCCCGGCAACAATAGTTTGTGTTAATGGTCGTAGCTACGACATGAGGCGGTATGATTTGGTTGTAAACAACCTGGCGGAATTTTAGGCAGCGATAGGCTGGTTGCTGCTAAATGACACTTCCTACTAGTCGACAAGCCGCGTACATAGATATTAGGGTTGAGAGAGATAATGTGTGTCTGACGGTTGGCCTCGACTCTACGCCAGCACTTCTATATCTGCGGCGCCGATTTCCCCTACTAGGTCAGACCCACCAGGAATCCAAAATCTTCTTCATGAATCGACTACGGAGGATCTTTGTAATCTCTCCACCATTTCCGCACTGTTTCGACAGTCAGAGCTTGGAAAGTTTGTTCACGTGCTTGCCTCCAAGTATCCGCCGAACGCCGACTCCCACTTGCCGCAGTGTCGAAGAGACAAAACCAGAAGCCGGCCAAAGGGACACCCAGCAAACCTCCCGTCAGGACGGGAATGGGGATGGGAAGGCGATGAGCACCGACAAACTCACAGCTTCTACATCACTAGTAAGCCCTTAGTGAGGGCTGCAGCTCAAAATGAATTGTTACCCCTTTGACGGCGGTACTTTAAGCACAAACACAAAACTCGTTTCAAATTTCGCGGCAACCACAACACCACACGAAATTACGATGTCAACAAACGAAGAGATAGGTTTAACAGGGAGGGTTCAAGTGTGATTCTGTATACCACATAGAGAGCCTCATTCTTTACTAAAAATTATTGGAAATGGTCCAACACCGGTAAAGATAACCTTACATAACACTGCAAGTGGTATTTGAACGGTATTCCATAGGAAATTTGCACATAGACACTATGCACCGGGAAAAATTGCCTTGTGTGATGCACAGCTCATAGAAAAGTTATTTTTCCAGTGGTATTCCATAGGAAATATAATGTAATACTATGAAGTCCTATGGACCTGTGCGTTGACTAGATAATTATGATATACAGGCAACTTGAAATATCTGCACTCGATACTATACATGATGCTGCATACAGCACACTTGACTCCACGCTTCCAAACGCACTTCATTGCACCCTCCCAAGCACGCTCCCAAGTACACTATCATGTATACTCCCAATTGCACTCAATTGCACACTCCCAGCCCACTAGACTGTACGCTCACAAGTATACTCCCAAGTATACTCCCAAGAAGCACTCTTGAGTACAGGTTATCAAGTACACTTGGATACAGAGACTCGCTGAATAGCAGGCACCAGGTGCCAGGTAGGGTGGAGCTGGCTGGGTGTAGCGGGCTGGGTGTAGCGGGCTGGGTGTTGCGGGCGATGTATGTTTGGCAGCGAAATCATGATGCCAGTCAATTTCATGGTCTGAACCTTATCTTTGGTGTGCCTACCATGATAGGATGTCACAATGTCTCGTAGTCATGGTGTTGACAATTGCAGCCTTAGGTTCTGCAGCAAAGGAAAACAATTGAATCTTGAGGAGAGCAGATCTCCGACTCAGTTTTCCAGCAGATTCTGCAGTCCGATTCCCATCGATTTTCATATGCACATATTTCACCCAGAGTTGCTCATACTGTACGATGGTGATGGTGTCAGTGACGGTGATATACATGGTACCAGCCAGTGGCCATGGTGGAAGCACTTAGACAAGTAGGTTGGCTATATCAACGTCAAAGCTTTCAGACTTCGAGCTTCCTATCAGCCAAAGCTCCCAGTTTTCCATTAACCCAAAGCTTCCCGTGGAAAACACTACTCCCCATGAAGCGCAGCTCTCTCAAGTACGGCTCTCTCAAGCACGGCTCTACCCGGAAGGCACTATGAAGTCCTATGGACCTGCGCGTTGACTAGATAACTATGATACTCAGGCAAATATCTGCACTCGATATACATGATGTTGCGTACAGCACACTTGACTCCAAACATACTTCGTTGCACGCTCCCAAGCACGTCCCCTAGCACGCCCCAAGCACGCTCCCAAGCACGCTCTCAAGATGCTCCCAAGTACGCTCCTAAGTATGCCCAATTGTACGCTTCCAAGTTCACACGCCTGTACGCTCTCAAGTACGCTCCCGATTGTACTCGATTGCACACTCCTAGCCTGCTTGACTGTACGTTCTCAAGTAAGCTCCCAAGTACGCTCAATTGCACGCTTCCAAGTTCACTTGACTGTACGCTCTGAAGTACACTTCCGATTGCACTTGATTGCACACTCCCAGCCTGCTTGACTGTATGCTCCCAAGTACGCTCCCGGTTGCACTCGTTTACACACTCCCAGCCCGCTTGACTGTACGCTGCCAAGTACGCTCCCAAGAAGTAATCTTAAGTGTAGGTTATCTATCGCGCTTGGATGCAGAGACTCGCTGAGTAGCAGGTGCCAGGCGCAGGGTGGTGTGTGGTGGGCGGTGTGTGGCGGACGGGGTATGATGGCCGAAATCATGACGTCGGTCGATGTCATAGTCTGAACCTTATCTTTAGCATGCCCACCACAACAGGATCTCACGATGTCTCACAGTCATGGTGTTGACAATTGCAGCCTTAGATTCTGTAGGAAAGGTAGACAATTGAATTTTGGGGAGAGCAGATCTCCGTCTCAGATTTTCCAGCGGAATCTGTAGCCCGCTTCCCATCGATTTTGGGCATATATGTGCGCATTCGGTCCAGGGCTGATGGTGATGATGGTGATGGTGATGGTGATGGTGATGGTGATGGTGATGATACTGGAAGCACTGAGACAAGTATACGGCGGCCATTAGGGACCACCCTCGCCATAATTCAGAGCGTCGAGTGTCGAGTGTCGAGGGTTGAGCGCTTAGCGAGTTAACAATCTCTCAAGCCAGAGTTAACAACTTATAAAGCCACCGTAAGTTGACTTAACAAGGACTAAAGCCATTAACTATTTAGCAGGCCACTGTAACTTGAATTAACAACATTACAAGCCATTAACCATCCAATCAGTCACTACATGTTACAACTCAGGATGTTAATGTATAAAGCCACTGCCAGTATGGTGTAAATTCTACAATCAATTACCCATATACAAGTCCAATTACTGCCATGGCACCTATTTCTTTTTTCTTTTGATTCCTGCTGCTGAAACCAACAATCCTGAATGGCACTCTGTATAATTGAGACCATGTTCAGCTTTGAGTTCTTTTTAAATCTTTTATATGACCCTACTAGAGAGCTGTTTATGTTGGGGAGACTGTTGTGATGGCAGGCGAACAGGTGAACTGGTGGTGGTGGTGGTGGTGATGGTGATGGTGATGGTGCGCGCTGGTTATCTACCCCATGAAAAGTTACAGTGGCGTATGAAACTTAACCGTGCGGGGCTTTTTGAAAGGCAGACTTGACTGGTTATATCAATCATCTCTATCTGGCTTTGGTAGCTAATTAAATCTACGGCTGCGGTGGCTTTATAAATTATTAACTTTGGCTTGAGAGATTGTTAACTCGCTAAGCGCCCAACCCTCGACACTCGACACTTGACGCTCTGAATTATGGCGGGGGTGGTCCTTAATGGCCGCCGTACAGGTTGGCTACCTCAACGTCAAAGTTTCCACAGACTTAAAGCCTTCTATTGGCCGAAGCTTCCACAAACTCAGAGTTTTCCATCGGCCCAAAGCTTCCCGTGGAAAACGCTACTCCTCCCGAAGCGTGGCTCTCTCAAGCGTGGCTCTCTCAAGCAGGCTCTCAAGCGCAGCTCTCTCAAGCAGGGTCTCGCAAGCGGGATTCTCTCACCGAGAAATCGCATGTCTATGGCTGCGCATTGTGCAAGGTCATTTTACCGGCAACACAAATTACAACTCCCCTTATTGCTTGTGCCAGTGATAGATTATGAGATAATAGACCTGTAATAAGAATCTAAAGCATTCTCTGCCTCAGCTCTCTCTTTAAATCCATCTCTTGGTGTTGGTGACGGTTAAAATTTTCTTGTGGTGGGTAGTTGCCTCGCGAAATGAGTTTTGTCGGTTTATGCTTAAAGTACCGCCGTCCCATTCAAGACCGCTTAATTGGAGGTGGTGGCACCAGGTTGACGTGTGGGTGGCTGGTTAAGCCCAGCTGAACTCTTTATTCGACGTAATTGAGGGGGCAGCGCAACAGATCCCCTTCTGGCATCCTTCGAAGGAACAGGGTTGAGGCGCTTCCCTGGAGGCCGAAAGATGGGGCGCGGTTCGCTGGCGGTTGAATGTATTTTGCAGGCTTGTATGAGGTAACGACCCTTATCAGTACTATCTTCAACAAGACAAATTCTTGTAAGATTCAAAGAATCTGTCATTCGGAATTTTGAGAAGAAAAATTCCAACTTCGGCATTAGTATTCAACTAACTCTTCTTACCGCAATACCTTCTCTCAAAAGTCCCCCAACAAACATGCTAAAGATGTGAATTCGACGTTTTGGAACTCTCTGCTTTCAGCTTTTTTGTTCACAATACTGAGAAATAGCTAGATTCTTCAAGGGTCACATGCTTTGCCTTCTATCCAAAACGGGCCGCTGCCCTGGATGAAATAGGTGCTACCGTTGCTTTTATATATCATATGGGGAAGTTTTGTGGTCTTGTAACAGATTCAAAACTAAACACCTTACCATCGATGCTGATTTCCTTATAGTTACTGATGGTGTTGATTTAAAATTCTTTGCTCCCGATGTTAGCTCCCTTTTTGGCACAGATACTTGATTGCAAGCGGTACATTGCATTATTAGTATCTCCGTGAGCAAGAATACTTTCATATTCTTGAAGTTTATCCTCCTGGGTCGGTATTAGCACAGGCGCATCAAACCCCACATCCATCACGGTGCATGGTAGTCAAGACTTGCCTGTTCGACGTTGGGAGGAAGCCCTCCGAGCCCAGGTTCTGCAAACACCAAGGTTCGAAACCTGTAGTGCTCATTCCTTTGCTCTGTCTTGTCTGCTTGGACATGAAGGTGTAATTTTCCCCGTGGTCATCACTGCCACCAGGTTAACTCGGGTCCTACTCGCCCAGGTAATGCATGTACAGCTATTGTGGGAAATTTATTTTATATGAGTAACCCTCCAATGAACAAGATCCAATACCGGCTTAACTGGTGCTCCGAGCGCCAGGTGCTGAAAACACCAAGGTTCGAAACCCAAAGCTAGGTTGGTGCTATAAACACTGAGGTTCAAAAACTGTAGTTACGCTTCTCTTTTGTCCGCCATAATAGTCTGTATCCAGGTACTATACCCCGACCCGAGTAACTCGCTACAACGTAGAGTAGTAAGACACCCAGCGATGTAATGCAACCCTACGGGTTTCTGTTTGACGTTGGTATGTGAGGTATGACCCAGGAAAGTTGCGTATACAAAAGAACCAATTGTTTAGTCAATTGCTATAGCACGGTGCTGTAAATACCGGTACGGCGGGTTCAAAACCTTCCAGTGACTATCTTTTGTTCTTTGTTTACTAGTTGATCTCCGCAATTGGATCGGCCTCAAGTTTCAGGCTTGTACTCTACTCCACAAAGCTATTAGGTCGCCAAGGTTCCGTTGATAAGGGTTAATTCTCTAGTACAAACGTCAGCGCAACTTTTGCTAATTGTGGTGATGGTGTTAGGCATCAGTCTTTCAGAAATACTAGTAGGATCCATTTTTTACAATACATTCTGGTTGTAACTAGATACATATTCATTTCGTATAGTACTTACTATGTGATTGCGAGTGTTTAAATTGCTGGTAAACATGAGTTCGCAAAACTCTCGTTCCTATCTGCCCGTTCCCTATACATGATCTTCGCGCTCATGTCTGGAACGTACGAGTATGCAAAGCACGTATTCTCGGGCCTCTTCCCGTTCTCGAATTTGAATTCGTAGTTGCAGAGAATGTACCCCATCAAGATCTTCAACTCATTCGCCGCAAAGAACCGTCCGGGGCTAAGGAAAATCAGTTTTAATTAGCGAACCAATTTGAAGATGAAGTAAAGTAGTAGGGGTATATCTTACCAAGCGTGCTTTCCAGTCCCAAATACGACATACTCATTCGATATAGCTACCAGCTGATGTTTCGCCTCCTGTCCCGGCTGCTCCCGAATCCTGCTGAACCGGAATCCGTCGAATTCCAAGGGATTCTTGTAGATACTTGCATCCCTATGGATGGCATGTGCCGGTGTAACCATTAACGTCCCTTTTGGGACATATGTGCCGTCAGAGAAGGTGTAGGGTACCATTGCTTTGCGTATTCCCGTCGCTAGAGGGGGAGGAGGGTTAGATGTTATTCTATAGCTATGAAGGGAGATAAACGGACCAAGTAAGGCACCATTCATGCGCTGGCTTTCGCGGAGAACTGAATCAAGCTTCTTCATCGCTGTCAGAGCCTGCTTGGTCCAGCCGCCGAATTTGGCAATAACCGATTCGATTTCCTGTCGCAGCGGTTCCTGGTATTCGGGGTGCGCCGCAAGATCGAAGAGAACGTTGGTAATGGTCTGTGAACAATATCCTCCCCCAGTCAGTTAACTTTTACAGGGTGGGGATTGCAGTTTTTAGGCCGCGAAATCTTGCAGCCACCCTGTGTTCACCTCCAGGCAGGGTCTATTTCAGGCAATGCGTGAAGAACTAGGGGACGGTCCTAGACTTTATGCTCTTATCATAGATATTGGTAAAGAGAAGCTTACAAAAGTGGTTGTATGAATCGAGGCAAAATTCAGAAAGAGAAGTTGGATGCACAATTCTCGGGTACTCTCTCCAGGTGGGGCACCTTCTAGCATCCATTGAATTGCATCGTCCTGCAGGACACTCACTGATCAGCGTGCTTCTTTCAAGATGAGTGAATAAATAGTTGGAGGCAGACCGGCTTATCCGCCCATTCTTCGCCGAACTGTTGCATCTTCAATCGACGCTCCTCAACGATTGGTCCTACTAATGTTATAACCTTTTTTACAGCTTTGTCACGACCGGAAAAGTATCTGGCTGCTAATCTGAAGGAGTCCTTAGACTCGAGAAACGATGTTGCAAGCAGGAAAAAGAGAAACAAACGGTTTCAGAAATTTTGGAAAAATGTCGATTGCCGCACCGGCTCGAGTGACTTGTGTTGCGAACGCAATGCAATTGTTTAGGTAGTCTTGATTGCGGCACAGAGGAAGGCCAACTATACAATGCTTTAGACCAGAAACAGAAACCTTGAGCAAATAGGTGGCCATAATACATACCGAACATACGGTTTGAGGTTCTGTATACGTACCAGGCATCAGCGCCAACCGCTATGATCTCTGAATGAATGAGTCCACATACCTTGCTATACACTTCAGCATGAGACTAAAATTGTCAACACTTGTCCAATCTGAACAACATGAAAACAATGGTTAGCCACCCACTGCCTTATCAGGATGACGTATATTTGTACATGCCTCGACCAATATTGGTGTTCTCTTCGAACGCCATAATCAACTCGTTCATGGCTTCGGGCAGAACACTGCTCAGTCGGTTCGTAAGATTCCTCGCGATAATAATATTGCGGTACTCTAGGGTCGAAAATCTCTCGGAGAAAACATAATCCGTTGCCATCTTCTGTAAGACGATAGACGGGTTAGAATACCATTCATTTTCAATTCAATTCACCACAATGGGTGTAGCTATTACCTCGCGAGTAGCAGCCCCAAAGGACATGACACTATCACCGGCATCAGCCAGTTCTTTGATCTTCTTCGGATCCGGGAATACGACTAGGTAGCGGGGCGGCGTCGAGATCTTGAAAGCCTGGGCATCTTTCCCATACTGTATACCCAGATGCAGTGTCAGCCCTACCTCAGATAGAGTCAAAATGATTATACGGAGTATACCGTTTGGTAGCCTTCCCGGATTAGAGACTCGGATTGTCGGTAAAACTTTAGAGCGGCCTTCCATGAGCCAAAGATTCCTGGCGAAACACCGACAGCCGGGACATCGATCTAGGCGAGAATGACACGGTTAATATTTCCGCTGTGAGATATGCTTATGTGTTCTCCGTAGCCGGAGGCGAGTTTATAAATACCTTAGTCGATTGATACTGGTACACGGAATACGACAAAACACCCAGCAACCCCAACACCATCAGCTGCCACCATTCCATTCTTTCGATGCCATGCTGTATGATAGCGAAATTTTCGTTGACTAGTGTCATTTTTGCAGCTGTGCAATAATAAAAAACCGTAACCGATTTCGAGATGCACGGTTATAGTGGTGGGACTTGGGCCGAGTAAATGGGGTTATCATATACGTACTGGCTTAGATGACCGCGGCACGGCATTTTAAGCTTCCGGACCCGACGACGTAATCCGTCACGTTTATGTCCACTTACGCCCGCCCAAGCCTCGGTCAGCCGTATGTACGAGTTGCCGGGAGCAATGTCGGCATCCAGATTAACTACCTTGTTTAGGAAATCCCGAACTACAACCACACACAATATTATAATCAAGCCGCGAATCCCCGGAAATTAATTGAAATGCAGCCATCATCCAAACCCCGTAGCGAAAAAATAAGGATACATGGCAGCCATTCCGGCCGCATGATGCAGACGCTGTGCTACTCGTGCCTAGGTCCCGGTGAAAGAATTCGGATGCCCTGAATCGAATCGGGCATTGAACTTTGCAGTGAAAGAAGGGGCAGACGTCAATGTGCAGTAAATTTCTGGTCAAACTCCTTCCTCCCCGCTTTACTAATGTTGTTTATTGCGTTCTTGACAAATTCCCACGTTATGGGTGGATGCCTGCCTACGAGGGGTATCCGAATTAACCAGTTTCTTTCTCCTGGCCATGGGGGCACAAATATGCCTTACGTAGTATCTGTCACGACGAATGCTGTAGCGGAAATACTATATCCAGGAATTTAAGAGGACGTCCCTTGCTCATAGGAGTACCCATTTATCGCATAGAAGCTGAGCTACGGGCTGGTGATTTGGTCCCCAATCCCACACTCAGGCCGGCCCGGCAATGCGTGACTTTTCCCCCAATAACTTCAAACATCGTGAATAGGTTGCAGCGCCAGGTGGGGGATATCATTCTCATCTGCAAGGTACTCAAGTCCAAAATGCCTCCCTGACTTGCATGCTCAACTTCTGGGGCGCGCGCTTCACAGTTACAGGGCTGTATGGATCGACCGCATGCCTGCAATTACTATACTGTCCGTCGGCCCCACTGTCGTCATTATCGTACAAAGCGCATCGATACCAAGCTTAGCATAAGGGTGGTGGATGGTTCCAAGTACTGATGTGGGCGAGGATACAACGTCAGGCGTTAGGCAGGAGTTTATATCTCCCAACAGACAAATCCAAGATTCAAGTTCCACAATTCTCACGGATTTAGCCAATTAACGATGTGATCAGCTGCCAGAAGCTATACGGTTAAGAGTGAGGTTTCCCACATAGGGTATATTTTCCCGGGGTCTAGAGTCTTTAATATAAGCTATATATCAGGGTCAGGGTAGATGCCCAAGTCAGGACACGATCTGGAGTCGTCCAGTAGGGAAAAATGTATATATAGCGCACCAATCTTTGGGTAAATTGATAGAGAAGCCATAGTCCCGCTGCAGCTACGTGTTGAAGATACCTGTTAGAGCGGATGTGTAAGTAGGACAAGCTCTGTTAGATTAGATTTGTATCCCTGAAATAGTCGTTAGATACGAGCACTGTTACATCCCATACGTAGGATTACCCCATCTATAGACGGGGGGTACCCTATCTGCAGATGGGGGCGTAATCTACAGATAGGGGCCCTACTCGCGTAATCTACAGACAGGGTCGGTAGCAAGAACAGAGAAGAAGGGTGGCCATACTAGTAGAAGGAAGTGTAAAAATGACAGCAGTAAAGCACGACTAGTTTATAATTGGTGATCATGTTCAACTCAAGTCTACCTGGGTCTATCGATACCGTGATTATGAAGATTATGAATACTTCTCTGCCACCTATTCGCTGTCACTTTCATGAATCCGAGTGCAAGACGTACTCTATAGACAAGAAGTACCGTAGCTATGGGTTTTAATGTGTTCTGGAGTGTAAAGACCATCAGACTGTAAAGATCGTTCTAGGTACCTAGCTCCCGCGTATGGCAGATCCTGTCAAGGGAGCTGCACTTTCTAGAGCTTGAGGCTGGACCATGTGGATTCTTAGTTGCCAATAGCTTCAGGGATACTATCACAATTGTTACTGTCTTATGTATAAGTACATGCGGCACAACGTAGAACTACAGCATCACTTCTGTGTCTGCTACGACCCAGTCTTAGCTACCCACCCTCACTCTGTCATGCCCATTATTTTCACCCTTCCTGAAACCAAATTTCGGTATCGGTTTGTTATTAGAGACATAAAACACCGACTCCATCTGTAGATTCTGTGTGCGGGGCTCCTGTTTGCAGATTCCACTCCATCTATAGGGCGATTCTGCGTATGGGATGCCATCTACTCTATTCTTCTTCCGGCCAGCACATTGTGTACGGGGATTGTTTGCAGCTTCTGACACTAGCAGCTGTTGAGGCAGGAATGTTCGGCAGTCTATCACAACCCAAGATCACGGTATAAAGTCTTGAGAATCCCAAGACCACTAATGCGCAATGCAAATTACTACTTCTGTTCTAGGGTTCCATCTGAAACATTATCTCCCAAGTACACAACCTCGTTGAATATTCTAGTAAAATACATGACCCATCTGATTCTGGATATGTACAAATCCGTGCACCACCCCCAGACCGCTGACGTACTATCCGTCTCAACCGGTCCTTCGGTTGTATGTAACGATGTGCAGATCTTGATTAGAGCTGCACATGAGACGAGTTGGGCTCAGATTTGTAATTTATGTAGTAGAAACTTTACTTTACTTTACCGGGCTCTCCGCAATCTAGTCAGACAGACGAGCAGCAAAACTGTACTGCATGCCTGCTTAAGCCATCATCCGCTGATGCAACAGCGGCTCCTACCTAATGCCGTTGACATATTTCAAACCGAGCGAGAGAAGCCTAACAAGAATTAATCACTTGGTCTAGTTGGCTGAGTATGGTGCTATAAACACCACCAGGAGCTACAAATGCTAGGGTTCGAAACCTCATATAGGTGTAACTGCCCAGGTGGTGCTGTAAACACCAAGGTTTGAAACCTCATGACACCAGACCTGGGTTTAAAACCTGCAGTGCTCTGTTTTATCCTGCTTTTGTCTTCTGAGACCCCAGAGGTCTTGTATAGTGTAATTTATCGCATACATACTTAAGTAACTGATTGCTTGGCTCAGCTGGAAAAAGCATGATGCTATAACACTGGGGTTCGAAACCTCATAGCGCTGCAAACGCTAGGCCACGGGTTCATAGTGCTTCAAACACCAGATGCTGTAAACACTGGGGCTCGCAACCTTATAACGCTGTAAGCGCCAAACCACGGGTTCGAAACCTGCTCAGCTTTTCTCCCTTTGAAATCGTAGTTTAGGTCTTGTATATATAAAATAGTAGTCTGGCGACTCACAAACGGAGCTTGCTTAGGTCACGTGATGAGGGTCTCCAGACTAATAAAATAGTAGAAATTATTGTATATATAAGTGATGGTTTAGCTCAACTAGCGGGCAAAACATGGTGCTGTAAACACCGGATTTCGAAATTTCATACGCCAGACCACCCACAGCACGGACTGTTTTGCTCTCCTTTTTCCTGGCTGTAAACCTACTGAAACGGATAGTGTTTAGAAGCTACACGCTCGGTAGCCTTTAATTCGTAACCTTTTCCTTTCGGGTATAGTTATGAGTAGGTATCCTTTCCTTTTGGGTATATTGTGAGTAAAAGAGTAACATCAGAAGTCCAGCCAGCCGATCAAAGTCTTTGCTACACGACGATCTTTTACTCACACTATACCTGAAAGGAGAGGGATAATGCTATGTACATCATAGTCTCGGAGTGTGGTAAGGGTTCCGAGACTATGTATATCAGCATCTAGATCTAAGACTATATGAACTAGAAACTATAGAGGAGAGCACATCAACATGGCCGAAATCAATTCATATACAACAACTGGGCTTTATCTTAGCTGATGCTAGAAACACTAGGTGTTACAAACGCCGGGTGCGAGTTTAAAACCTGGAGTACTATTAACATAGGCTATAAGCTTGCAGTGTTGTAAACACCGAGTACGAACCCGGATTGCATAGTGTCCAGCGGATTCGTCTGGGGTCTTTTTCGCTACGCCTCTGTTGTTCACCCATTTCGCCAGCTGCTACACAAGACACAAGACAAGCTTTTAAGATATCTTCACCAGCCGCTCCTCCAATTGACACATGTGAAGATGTGTTTTGTTATTCCCAGGCTTCCCGTTTGGCAAGTGCGGACTCTGGATACAACTGCCGTCAATTTCTCGCCAGACTGTTGCACCTTACATATCATCCTACAAAACCAGATCCTTAATTCAGAACTTAGCACACACCCTCTCCACCCCTCCAGCACCAACCAACCAAACCTCCACACTACCCCTCCTTCCCCTCCTTAAACCTTATCAAATTCAGCCCATCCCACGCCGGGAGCAGAACATTCTCCAAGTCCCCGCGCTCCCGCACAAACCTATTAAACGCATCCATCTGCTCAGCCCTCTGAACAAGCACCGGATCCTCGGCGGCGGGATTCCCCTA
>Ga0307512_10001386_pt1 | contig 34399 bp, 53 predicted proteins | sample 14_EM_MG_FD_200267 | JGI IMG/M metagenome (GOLD analysis project Ga0307512, IMG submission 200267) | Populus trichocarpa ectomycorrhiza microbial communities from riparian zone in the Pacific Northwest, United States - 14_EM | ecosystem: Host-associated > Plants > Roots > Unclassified | place... | reverse complement strand
GAAAGAAAGCAACCAAGCAAGGTGCACTCACATCCTGGAGACAGCAGAGAGAGGGACAAGTCAGAATATGGAAAGAAAGCAACCAAGCAAGGGGCACTCACAAACTGGAGACAGCAGAGGGAGGGACAAGTCAGGACATGGAAAGAATGCAACCAAGCAAGAGGCACTCACATCCTGGAGACAGCAGAGGGAGGGACAGGTCAGGACATGGAAAGAAAGCAATCAAGCAAGGGACACTCACACTCTGGAGACAGCGGAGGGAGGGACATGTCAGGACATGGAAAGAAAAGGGTAAGAGATCACAAAACAAGGGGTGAAGAAGGAAATACTGACCCAATACTAGTAGTAACATTCTTTCAGCAGAAAGTGACAATTCAGATGATGGTATTGCAACTCACCCAGATCGATGGAAAGGCCACTATGCATGTCTGTATTACTGCTTCTGTACTCTCATTTCCTTGTTCAAAGGCATGGTGGGTTCTGGAAAGGGACTACACTCATCTCATCCTTGTCCTGCTATGCATAAGAACTTACTGTCTGATGGCCTGCTTTATACTGGGCTCCAAGTTATTCCTCTGTACAGCAACAAGCATAAGGGTAACCGCGTCGACACTGAGTGCATTGGCAGTCATGTCAATGAGATCATCACATCGTTGTCCATGCTTTTGCATCCCTGCAGGACAGGTATTAGTACATCACGCGTTCATCAGCTAACAACATCATGACCCTCACTCTCCAAACGAATAAATGGGGGAGGTCCGTTAAGCTTGGCCAGATAACGCTGATTGAACATGTTTTCCACCTCAGTGTTGAGCCTGAGGTCCGTTCCTGGATCACCGCCTTCATCCTCTAACTCCATCCTGATGTTGCGCCTGAATTGATCGAATTTCGTAAAAACTGCAACTACAGGAACTTGAAAATCCCACATCATGATGTCAATCTCTATCCATGGAATTGCATTTCGACATGGACATACCATTCTTGTCCGGGCAAATTTCCCCAAAATACTGCAAATCTAGCGATGGCCGATGATTGTCCATCGGAATGCAATACCTGAAAAGCAACCGTGACCTTGTAAATTTACAACTGTAGACACACGAAAAAACAAACCAGATCGCGTGTAATCTATCTTTCAATCGTTTCTCTTGAGACTTGCGGTCGACAAATTCTTGTACAGTTTTCAACTCGTCTTCACTGCCAGACTCAAATCCGCGGGAGTCGTGGAAAATATAGCCATCGTGGTTCGTGAAGATGAGTTCGTCGTTGATGTCGTGACGGCCACGCTGCAAGCAGGATTCTCATGATCAGCCATCGCTAACACCAATAAGCCGGCCAAACCTCTGTTGTGGGGTCGAGTTGAACCTGGATAGACGATGAGATCGAAAGCCCCATCAGGAACGAGAACATACCTGATAGCGAGTTCCCTGCGGATCAAGCCTGTAGATCTTCGGACTCTCCGTCGTATCGCAAACCCTCTGTAAAATGGTTGTCTTCCCTGCATTCGCTCTTCCGATAATGAGCACTCTGAACTTGACATCCAGGCGTTGCCACTGGGCGATATCCTGTTGTGCAGCCATAGTGCCAAAGGGTTGTAGGAAGAAAGACTGGCGAAGGTGATGATCAGACGTTGGATTCTGGGACTTTATGTTATAATCACAGTGCAAACATCAGCTGACTACTTTAGGAACACGCCGCTACACTTCTCGGAATGATCCGGCTTATGAACGCGCTTACAGCAATGCCCACAAGAAGTGGCGTGGAGGTGCTTCATGCGAAACTTGAAGGTACGAAAACTGTAGAAGAGCACAATGGATACTGAAAGGACTTGGCAAGGCCCGGGATACGGCGGCATGGAGATTTACAGAAGGTCCATGACAGACTTGCGAACGCCCGTCGCGGCAGGAATTCGCAGCAGTATTGTGACAGTGTCACAGCGATGGTTTCAGCCACATGGGCTCAGGTGAGAAATCGCATTACGTGAACAATCGCGCCACCAACAACGCCACTGGCAATAAATGAGGGGACAGGTTAGATATCAGCTCACGAGTTTAAACGAAGGCCTCAGCGCTCAGCGCTCAGCTGCCACTCCGCACCTTGCGCCCATCTGACGATCCCACATCGTTTCCCTTCCCGATCGTGCTCTGGTACAAGTACTCTGGCAGCCATCTATGTAAAGTCGTATTCCTCCATTACTGAATAAAACAAAAAGTTGACTGCATGCGACGGGGCACTTTTGCGTTTCAAAGTCCTTGGCCAATGATGGATGAAATTCTCAACACATGGCGCGCGGCATCAACCTTAAATTGAAATCGGTTTCCCGATCTGAAACTGTTGGTTGTTTTTTGCCAGCGTAGTAGCACGGCACTGGCAAGTTCGAGGAGATGGGAGATAACTTGAAGATCGATATGATACCGAAAAGATTGGAAGGTGCGAGCAGCGCCATGGCAGGGCCACAGGGCGACGATAAGCAGGAAGCGGGGATGGGATGATAAGGGATATAGAAGAGCCTAGGAGGAAGGATCGAGGCTTCGAAACTGGGACCCGTGACAGGTCTCATGCATCTCATGTCTCGGTTTGGCGTCTACTCTGTGAAGACGACCACGGGGCTGATTCAGTGGATGTCAATGGGTCAGGTGAGTCTTAGGCTTAGGGAGGAACATCCTTTTGGTTTTATGAGGGGAATGTGCCAATTTCTCGTCCCCTGCCCCGAATACAGTGTGTGCCCCCCGACTCTCGGCGTCTCCGTACACAGCCTAATACCCGTAAGTACGATCTGAAGGCGCCTCCAAGAGGCCAGAGGATCCTTCTTACCTGCGAATGGCTTCGTCCACAGCCAACCAAGTTAGTGACGCACCAATCTCCGAATACAATATGACTTGGCTTCCCTGCTGCTTCCTCCGCACGGGACACACGATCATATGAGCGATGACTTGCCGACGCCTGACACCAAACATACCGCATACAGTTTGATGGTATGCATCAGTAGAAAGGACATTCGTAAGAGAGCGAACAAGCCAGTGACAGAATACACAAGGTGAAACGTGAATTGAAACAGAGATAGCTCATCAGCGGGGGAGAATATATAGTAACACACTCATCAATCTCCCGCTTTCTTCTGCTTCTTCTTTGCTGGCTCGTCCTCGTCTCCCTTCGGCGCTTTGGTGACCGCTTTTGGTTTCGGCTTCGGCGCGGGCTTCTCGAGCGCCGAGTCGACCTCCATCGCGTCGTCCGAGTCGCCGCCTTTCATTGTTTTCTTGAGCACGGACGCAGGCTGTTTCGCCTTGGCTTTCTTCGCCTTCTTCTTCTCGCCCTCTTCGTCGTCCTCTTCGCTGGCGCCGCCGCTGGCCTTTTTCTTTTTCTTCGTGGGCAAGGCCTTCCCCTTGTCGTCGCCGTCCTTCGCTTTCGCCTTGACCTTCTTTTTCGGTCCCTTCCTCACCATGTCGCGGTCGCCGGACGCATCTGATGCCGTGGCGCCGCCTTCATCGTCTGAGCTCGACTCCGTCGGAGAACCTTCGTCCGAAGACGACGCGTGGAAGTCCTCGTCTGTAGATTTTGTATCAGTGTGTGCGCCAGCGGACGGGAAACCTTCTCAGGCTATTTTGATTTCCTTACCGTCTTCGCTGTCGTCATCGTCGTCACCGGTCCGCCTCACGCGCAGTTCCTCGTCGTCATCGCTAGCGACGCCGCTCTGCATCTCCTCGTCCGAGTCGTCTTCTGCTGCCGCGCCGAGCAGTAGATCTCCATCCGGCGCCATCGTGTTCTTCACCCGCACCTTCTTGTCCTTCAGGAAACGTGTCCGTCAGTTCGTGTTCTTCCTTGTTGATCGACGTGAACATATAATTCGGGCCCATGTTTCGTGGTGATCTGCATGTCAAACGTGCGCGCCGTGGTGATGCCGGCGCCAACGCGGGAGAACACAACTTAATGGATGTCGGAGATTTCGATCAGCACCGGTTGTTTTGAGACAAAGAAGATGAATTTGTCGAGCATGAAGAGGTCGCCTTGAACAGCTTCTAAGTTTGCTTTCAGACCTGGATGCCCATTTCGGCTGCGAAAGAGAACCTATTAGTCTAGGTTAGTCTTTGAAGGACGCAACTAGGACTTGCCTCTGGAAACTGCCCGCGCTGGTAAATTTCTTTCTCGATGACGCCCGGAAGACGCTTGACACGACTTCGAACGTAGGTTTCTCATAATGTTTCTCCAACCGTTCAAACTTTTCGATATCCTCCCTAAGAGCAACGTTAATTATTAAGTCAAAAAGAGGGTAAATCATGGAACACAAACTCGCTCATGTTTAGTTCCGCAGCAATCTCCTCACGACTAAATTGCATCACCACGTACTGGTAACGAGTCTGGCCTTGTCGGATGGGAATATTGAGGCCAAGCTTGAGAACAGAGGTCAGTAAAGAGACTGAGTGTAGAGACGTGGAGCGTACGATGAAGAGAATATGGAGGTCGTCTTTTGGTAGAAGGAATAGTCTTGATATGCTCGAATACACGATCTTGTAATCGTAAGTTTTGCCGCGTAGACGCAAAAAGTCCGGGAACATGTCGACGTCGTAGCGACCCCTGGGGGTCAGGACAAGGACCTCCTCGAAGCTTAGGATGATGTCGCCCGAGACATGGCCGAGCTCGGCCTCTTCTTTGATGACTTCGCGGAACGCCTGCGTGGCGCTCACGTCGTCGACGTCGTCGTCTTCAGCGTCCGACTTGTTCGAGCCCACATTGGAAACCCGTATGCGCGAACTTTGTCCAGGCACGAAGAATCGGATCTCGACCATCTCGAGCGGTCAGTGTGGAAATGCTGAATAAGATGTACGTCTGTCTAGTGGGTGGTCATCTGATTCCTTCGAGCGAAGTGGGTCACGATTTCCCATCTCGGAGCCTTCAGATGGGCCTTCATTGCAGTCGAACGAGGCTAGGTTAGTGTCTAGATGAGATTTGGTAGCTGCTTCATCGGTGGTTCGATAGTTTATAGAATTTGCCGTGATGCACCAGTGGGAGGTATGATCGGTGGATATTGCGAGGATTCAGTGTTAGAAAGTAAGGTGGAAGAGGTGACGAAAGACCTCTTCTGGTTCTGGGAAAACTGAGATCAGGAACACTCCAGGAACACGCCACTTATGTAAACCGGTCTTCTCTGCAAACCGTTGTTGTTCGACAGCTTCAAACCCCAAGACGGACGTGTTCGATGACAGAAGAAATCATTTTTCTGTAGACATGTTTTTGGTGTACTGTATTCGGTGTCGGATGGCGATCTTCGCTGGGTTGTTAGTGTTTACGTGAGCCCGTGACCTGTCAACAACAACAACAAATATGAGGCTGAACTCCTCAGTCATGTGATCGTTCTTAATCACGGGCTTGATCAAACGTCAGCGAAGAGTCCAGCTCCGGGCCATTCGTAGGAGCGTGTCACATTGAAGATATGGGAAGATCGTACGGGCGTCGACATAAATTAACATGACTGTAACGTAACCTATGCGAGTGGATCGAAGTCGCTCAATATGTCCTTCGACGCTTGTCTACTTGTGCCGACCCCGGCAGGACGTTGTTGCGGCTTGAGGGGTGTAAGAATATCGCCCATTCCTTGGGGCGCGACAAATGCCGGGGGCACCAATGGTGCAGAGAGAGCACTGATCATGGGGGTACGTGGTTGATTCATCCGGTTCGGGGGTGCCATGAGCGGTGCTGTGAGAGGCGGTGGTTGGACCGGATTGGGGACGATGTCGGATAACAAGACGTTGTAGTTGGGTTTCGAGAGGGTGGATCTTTGCGGTGGTTGGGATGGGCTTTGAGACGACGATAGCGGGCTTCCCTGATATTTGGGTTGTATATTCTGTGCTGGTGGGCTGATAGCACGGGAGGACGTCGACGCGAGTGTCGACGAGCCGAGAGATGGAGGTGGAATGGTCGCGGGTACCCGTAATCCATTGTTTCCCGTATTTGTTCGCGGGGTCAGTGTTGGGGCGCCAAGGGACGTACCGATGCGTGGCGATGCCGGAAGGCTCTGCGTAGTATGAGATGGCGCAGCAACTGGATTGACAAAGGCCGTTTGAGAGATTGAAGGGCTCTGCGACGCGTGGCAAAAATCAGCTATCCCTTACTCTCGGATAGGGAGAAGAACGCGAACCTCCGTGCTGCCAGAAGACAGGATACTGCCCCAGACGTCGTCTTCCCAGTTCCCATTCAATTCAGTATCAGCTTTGATAGAAGTAGCGCCTGATCCGCCGACTAGGGTCTCAAAGTCCACACCCCCTCTGGGCGTTAGTCCATCTATGGGGCCATTGACTGCAGTGGCAGAACGATCTTCGATGCGCTGCGAATCGCGTAAGAACTGATTGTGCTCTTTTTCTACCCGATCTCCAAGCTTCTTGATAACAGCCATAAACCGCTGGAATTGTTCGACATTTAGCACTGTCCAAGGAATATTCAGAAGAGTGCGGACACAAGACAATACAAAAAGCCTACAAGGGCCGATAGACATCGCCCAAAGTTGTGGGAGCACAAGAGTAGCCACGGCTTCTCTGTCGACCTTCAGACCCATCGCCTCTTGCACGGACAGAGTCGCCATCTGTGGGATATTGCATGGATATCAACTATGCAGAGCGAAAGGTATCCAAAGCGTACCGTCACAGCTGGTTCTTTGGTGCGGATCTTCGAAAGTAGAGGGACAAGTTTTTGTGTCAGACTCGTCTAGACACCGATCAGCTGAACCGTCAACGCATAATGACTACCGTATTTACCTGATCAAGTGTTTTGACCATACTTAAGAAAGTGACGAGAGTAGCCACTTTCACGGACAGAATGCGTGTTTTCGTGAAAACGAGCTGTTGTGTCATCGGTTAGGTGGCTATGAGAACGATATGTAAAACCGCACCGCAACCCTCGGGAAGAGAACGCTTTGGACTTCGGCATAATCAATGCTCTCACATAGACCGGGTACAGCCCCAAGGGCTCGTTCTTGAACCTTTAAACAACTAAGTATAGCTCTAGCAAGGATGAATGTCACCTAGCGCATACAGGGCCATGTTCAGACTCCAGAGCATTGTATACAAGGGGAAGGACGTCTGGAGGGTATACTAAGACACCAACAACATGAAAGAGGTGACCAGACGCACGTTCCCGGAATACGGCCTTCTCAGTTTTTTCCTGAAGTGTGCGTAGATTATCAAGAAGCGTGAGCATATTTTGAGGTGGTTCCTTGATCGTGAACAAGGGTTTGAGGCTCGGTAGGACCAAGGAGGCAAACTGCTGAGGAGTGACGATGGTCGCGATGGAGAACACGTTGGGCAGGATGTACGGTAGAAGGTGAGAGTCTTTCATCTGGAGGGCGATTGAAATCAAACTTCAGACTGAACGCATGATCCATACCTCTTCGAGCAGGGATGGAAGGACCTTCCGTACGCGAAGTCCTTCCGAGAAACGATCAAGAACGCCAGTTAGTCCCTTCATGAACGATATCTTCTCCTCCCTCGATTTTGCGGCAAAGTTAGATCTGTCTAAGAAGTTGAGGGTTGAGATTGGCAACGAAGAGAAGAACGAATGTGATGGAAGAGAGCTGGGTGCCGGCCTGCTCTGTGGATGTCGGGTAATCAGGGAAGTGAGCATCGCTATGCCCGGAACTCTACTCAGTAACACAGACCGAAACGTAAAAGCGGGACGTGCCTTGAAGATCTCTGTCTAGGCGTGTCATACCGGGAAGCGGCTTCCCGGCATGTTCTCGTACGCTCCCCAAGTTTCCAAAGTTTCTAAACGGGGGTTCACCCTTCAGATGCACCGAATATATCACACAGCCCAGAGAATACATGTCTGATGCAGTGTTCAGGACTTCATCGAGCGCATACTCTGGGGCTGTAGCAGTAATGTCAGTGTGATAGCCTTGATCCCCGAATGGGTGACCTTGTACATACCAATGTAATCAAAAGATCGTTGAACATACGGTGGCATCCTACTATCACATGATGGGAATTCCCAGTCGGTCGAGGAACCGTCGGGTCGTTTGAGGGGAATGGTGAGACCAAGGCCACCCAGTTTCCAATCTCCCTATAGGTGATATGAGATGCATCAATTATGAGGCTGTAGAACTGCACGTACGGCGCTGTTGATGAGAATGCTCTCTTGGTTGATATTGGAGTGGATGGTTCGCGCGGACGTGTGGAGAAACGATAGGCCCTTGCAAAGCTGCAATATGCCCTTTTGGATCTGTAGTTGCCCTGTTAGCTGGCGGATGCCTGGTCTTGACTCTGCAGGCCACTCCCCTCAACTTCATCCAGATCGACAAGCGAGGAGGCGGAAGGAGAGCCAGGAATTGCGAGGTGGAGAGAGGACAATAAAGGTTCGGTCGCAAATACGAGCTCACTTCGTGTCTCTTCTAGAGGCTCGACCATCTCTTCAAGTTCACGGCCATGAGGCAAATGCAATGAGCATAAAAACGAAAGACGTCGGGCGTACCAAGAATACAGGGGTGCCTTAACTTGCTCAGCGATGTAGCCTACGCCGTCTGATCTTTAGCAAAGCCATTTATCGGTCCCAACTTGGCGTGCTACGCACCTCTGCTTTGAGCACATCCATCGTTTTGTCCCTCGCCATAGGGGACAGACGATCTATTTCCGCATTCCTCTTGTCAAATGTCCACACAGAGACGCGTTTTCCAGTGACCTTGTGAGTTGCTGACTGAACACGCCATAGGCCCACCTGGAATTGGGGGACATGGGCGGGGGTTGGAAGGGCGGAAGACGATGCTCCTGCCCCTGGCACTGGGGTGGTCGTGCGACTGATAGTGGCAGTGGAGGAGCCCCCGATAGTGTAGTTTTGAGAGATGTTTGATCTCGAAAAGAAAGAAGTGGCTGCGGCAAACATTTCAGGAGGATGATTGAATATGAACAACGCAGTTGGTGAGTGAGCACGAGTCGAGCGCCAAATTGGCTGGGCAGGCTGTCAAAGTTGTCGTGCGACTTGAGAGCGAGATGGGAGCCGAAAGGAATGATGTTGCTCACGTAGAGCCAAACGGGTTTAGTAGGGGTGGAATAGCGGAATACAGAATAATGGCTCTACAGTGCGTAACATAGTTAAATAGTTAAATACAAGCCTCACTTTAGTTTACCAACTGACAGATGAGGGTCGTAGCTGTGACCTCTCGTCCGGAAAATCTACCAAACCTACGATCACCCCACGGTCTCAGCCCCGTGAGACGTGCTTATATGTTGGCACGAAGTTTAATGCACAGTCCGGACAGCGCACCGAGACTCGAATCAAATGCTGTGAGCCCATTCGCCACGCGCATGTAACGACCAATCGTCTGCTTTCAGACTAAGATGCATAAGCTGGATGTGGGACTTGACACTCGATTCGTTTTCTAGCGCCGCATGCTCGAGGGAGACGATGTTATCTCTCCTCCTTTAACTCTAACCTTCTCCATCGGAAAATCCGGACAATTGATCAGTTGCTCATCGTCGAGATGGAGGAGCTTTCTCGTTGCCTTGCTGCAGGATCTTTGCTGATACATAGCGAGAAAAGTAGTCCTACGCCCAGTCTTCGAACAGTCCTCCTTATGCGCCTTAGCCAATATCGCACGCAGCGTGGGCTTCCCGAACGCGACGATAGCGACTACACGTTGGAGCAGGCACAGGAAGAGACGGCGCAGGAGGCATTATCTGTGGTGGAAAGCGTTCAGAGAATCCTCGACCTGGATGAGGGGTTACGTCCAGCATCGGATGTTCCTCCACATTCCAAGGGGGACACACCTGGTGAGGTACCCCGCATCGGCACAAGAGACATTTCGCAGCTCCGTACACTCCTCTCGATCATTTTCAAATGGGGTACCGAGCCATTACTTGCACGTATTCAGGTCGTTTGGCCACCAAGGGGCGACAGCCGTGCGCAGCCTCGGTCCAAGATCCTCGACGTTGATGACGCCCCCCAGTCGTATGCAAGACTTACGAGTATGACACGGCAATTGCTCTCTTTATTGTTTCCACACGGTGTCCACGGTACAATGCCCCAAACACTCATCACGACTACTCTCTTAAATCGTCATACCACGGATCTCCTGCGTCCTGGAATCACCCTTGGGTGGGTTCCAAAGGCCTTATCGACTGAGCCCTTTTCGGCTGTGGACGACCTCAGGCCTCCCATCATGCGTTTGATGTCAATGTAGGGGCTTTACTCGATTAAGGGATTCTAACGCTGATTGCTGTCCCTCCTACTAGCCTCCCGCCCTCACAAACCATCGCGTCGCTCGGTGTCATCATGTCATCTTCCCCGCCACCTCCGCAACATGTTCACAAGTCTTGTGCGTCTTTACTCAGCCGACAATTGATGCGTCCAAATGGCGTCCGTGGCCTCTTCGCGGCAGTTTTCGGCGATGGAGAATCGGAGGAGGCACCACTTGAGAAACTTTTGCATGTTGCTCAGGTACTTAGCGCGGTCCCGTCAGTAGTTACTCCCGAGGTATGCTGTGGATGCGAACCCTGAACGTATCATCTCACTCGGTCACAGGAATACTTCCGCTCCGTCGTCTCGCGTTTGGTCGAGTTACTCCCTTCCAGCGCGAAGGCCTCTCCTGCTTACATTCGCGCAGCGTCGTTTACACTCTCGCGCATGGTCACTACGGAAGGCAACCCACGGCATCACCCCATCGTATCCAGAATGTTCGTTTCCTTGCTGCACGACCCAATACTTATCACGAAACTTGATACATCAACCGAGACTGTCACGACTCTCTCGCCTGTCGAGGCCATCCAAGCTGTTCAAACCTTATTGACGAATACAGATCCTGCTCCGACTCTCGTTTCTACGGTCTTATCGCCAATCGCAACCTCGTTATATGTGCTCCTCAGCACTCTTTTGAACTTGAAGACAGCAGATCCGACATTGCGGGAGTCTGTACGTGGCCTATTATTTTCCTGGGGACGCGTGGTTCCCGCAGACGAGGCAGTTGCTGTCGTATGGGCGTGCATAGACGGAGAAGGGGGTCACTGGACTGTTGACTTTACTGGAAATGTAAAACGTGTTGAGAAGTGCGTATGCACATGCCTCATCAATCCGGGATATTCATTTGAGCCTAAGGCAGGAGCAAGATTCATCATTGGCTCTCTTCACACCCGATGATCTCAAGAAAGCTGAGGAAAATGGCGCTTTGGACGTCGATGCCAACTTCTTGGGCCTTCGCCCAGACCCCACGCACTTCGTTGATTTTTTAAAGTCGTTGGATAGACCGGACGTGGCATCAGAAGTCTTCGTCAGACTTCTGGAGGGCTATCGTGACTTGAAAGCTGATAGCGAGAGCGATCCCCTAAGGTGAAACCGTTATCAAATCCGTTAGTCTCTATTCACTCAAACCGTATCACCACTCAGGACACTACTATTCTTACAAATAATCATCCAAGTTCAGACGCAGATGTCGAAAGACGGTCCCTCATCGAACAATATACTCAGCAAGCCGGAGCATATACTTTCATTTATTAAACATGCCTTACAAAACGACACAATACAAGACGCTGCGGATAAGAAACTATCGAAAGGCCCTAGCCAACGCTCAGGGTTGGTCATGGATGATCTTCGCATTGTCCCTGAAGAGGAGCAAGGCGATGATGATATGGAAGGTGATAGTGACGACGAGACACCAGCTCCTCAAGGAGTGCAGCCAAACGATGAGATGACCATAACGGCTCTTAATCTCCTCCTCAGCATACTTGAAGGTGCCTTGTTTCGTCTCCACACGTTCTTAAGTAAATACTTATGGTATTCAGCAAATCCAACACTCTCCTCGCAGTCAGCTCCCACTCTCGAACAGATACTCGAGGATGCTGAGCGCCTCGCCAAGGCAAGCTCCGAATCTGTCCGTGCGCTTGCTCGAGAAGCGCGCATGGTGCTTACAGTGCGTCTCGCGTCCGCCTCGACGGCCTCCCCAGGACCGGCCCGTGAACCAGAGGAAGACCGCCTACGTTCGACCTACCAGAGGGCGCTCAAGCTCCTCCAAGATCCCTTGCTCCCCGTCCGTGCCCACGGCTTGCTCCTCCTGCGCGAACTGGTGACCGTCCGCGCAGGAACCACGCCGCACGAGGCGGTGTGCGCGCTCGAGCCCGCCATCCGCGATATATTCCTGCAGGCAGTCCAGGACGACGACTCGTACGTATTCCTGAATGCCGTGCAGGGCCTCGCCGCACTCGCAAATTCGTTTGGCGCCGATGTGCTGGGTGCGCTGGTGCATGTCTATGCGGACGGCTTGCAGGGCGTAGGTGCGGGTGCGATTACGAAACAGGACGTTGACGTGCGCCTACGTGTCGGGGAGGCCCTTGGGCAGGTCATTCGGCGGTGTGGGGAGACGCTACCCCAATATTGTCAGCACCGTTTTCACCCTGTTCTATGTGTTCGATCGAAACGTCCTGCTGACGCAAATTCGCCTTGTTGGGGTTCCAGCTGATCACCTGATTCCTCCTCTGTTTGCGCTAGTCCGTGGATCGCATCTCCCTACCACCCTTCGCACCTCCTCCCTCTCCCTCTTAGCTACGATCGCCGACACCGCCGACCTTGCATTGTTCCCTTACGCACATGACCTGGCAAATGCGATGCTAGATCTCCTGCAGATCGAAGGCGCGCGTGCCTCGGCTCCAGGACAAGGATCCCAAGACCATTCTTCCGCGGAGGTGAACCCGGATTCGAGCTCACTGCCCGCGCCACCGCCTACAGTGAGCATGGATAGCCAACCCACAGCAACCGACGCGAAATTCCCACCTTTCCGCCGCGCCGCCCTGCACTTCCTTGGCGTGCTCGTGCGCGCCTACACGCGGCGTGCATACGCATCTTCCGACCCCAACGCCAGCGTAGGTGGCATTCCGCAAACAGGTGACTTCCCGGCGCGACGCGCGACGACGACGCTGGGCTATGTCGCGGCAACCGATGCGGATGTAGTTGTGCGCGTCATGGCGCGGGAGGTGGCTGATGCCGTGGATGCGCTTGAACGTGCTCTTGTAGGCCTTTGAGGTCTCGAGGCGACCCACGTACGGGACGTGCTCACGCAACACGAGGCTATGTCTTTCATCAGCTGACTCAGGCGGGTTGGGGAGTGCGCCGAGAGCGGGACAGGCTGCTCGAGTGTCTGGGAAGTCAGGCGATGAGCTTGGAGGGGGTGTAATGAGAGGCTGTGGGTGAACCCTTGTTAGTGATGGAGCTGCTGCACCCAAACGTGACGCAGGACGCGGGAAGTAGATGAAGTCCCAGTAGTCTCATATGAGAAAGCGAGGACCTGCGACAATTCACTGGCAGAAACAGGTTGGGGAGGCGTGATGTGATGTCGACGTACTTGTTTTCCAGACGCCCCGCCACGCGGGGCATACTCCATCTCAGAAGAACGTGTGCCAGGCTCCCTATATCACAGGCCACAGGATGGATGACTAGATCTCTCAGCTCGGCCAAGACCATGGCAGTGAAGGGGGTGAGAAGTAGTTTACAGTACAATGTCTACATCCACAGTCCAATAACTCGTAACATAGTTAAAAATACAAGCCTCACTTTAGTTTACCAATTGACAGACGACGGTCGTCGTAGCTGTAACCGCTCGTCCGCCATTTCAAGCGCGGGGTCGGAAAATCCACCAAACGCAAGTAGCCCGCGTTCACGTGTACCCCACAATTCGCTCGCCACTCCGATCCGTGAGACGTGGTTATATGTTGGCAAGAAGTTCAATGCACAGTCTGGGCAGCGCACCGAGACTCGAATCAAATACTGTTTCACAAAGGACTCAGTCTGCCTGAGAATATGCGGGACAGCACACTCACGGTTACTTCAATGACCCCCGCGATTGCCCAAGTCTGCTCTTTCCCGGGCTGACCAAGAGTAAGATCGACATATGAGATAGCCAAGCCCTCTTTGGTGGCGTCGGTTTCAAAGGAGTCACCTTTGTTGAGGATAACCTCTCGCCCTCCAATGATCCGCCCACTAGGGGACCGTGCTACCATGTGCGTTATCAACTGGGCTTCAAATCCTCGGACGAGGAGCTCTGCCAGAGCGGGAGCCTCCATGCTCTGGATACTGAGCTTCAGGGGAATGGATTGTCCTGAAGGGTATGTGGGCCCAGATGGGTAGGACAACTACTACTTGGTGAGCAAGGCGATGGGTATAGATGCAAGTGTCTGTGAAGCTTGCCTCGACTATCGGACTCGTGGATTTGACCCTGGGATCAACGTCAGGGGGCCATACAGGTTGCAACGTGACGGTCCTGTACATGGCCGAATCTGAAAGCGAGAAAAAGGCTGACCTCCTGGTGGGGACCGGATGGGATGGAAAGGTTTTTGGGAGGTACAATATAGGTAGAATCCTCCTAGAAGGACGGGGTCAAAGATGGATAAATGATATAAAGAGGACCCACATTTCATGTCTGCGAAGTCCCTTTCGGTGAACATCGACCCTAACGCAGTATTCTACTTCACATGAAAACGTGGGCGACCAACAAGCATATGAAGGGGGAAGTGGGCTTGTACCACCGCTCACGTACGACGGGAATGGGATGGAGAACGGGAAAGACTGTTCAGTAGGAGCCCATTCACCACGCGCGGGAGAGGAGAGGACATTCGGAGATGTGACGATGTTGCGATTGACGACTTCAGAAACCAGTCCCCTCTCTGAGGCAATCATTCTGACTCTGCCTAGAAGCTGCAAATGAAAAAACGTCGATCAGCTGTGCTCGGCATTGATAGAAGAGGAAGACACTCTCAACTGAGACCTCCACCCGGACAACATGTATACACTTTCTACTCAGCTTGATGGCTCCTTGCACAAGGCCGTTGAAACCATAAACGGGCAGCCGTAGATTCCAGACGCGCCTCCCAAGGCTGACGTCGACGAGAGGACTTTGGTACAAGAAAGAGGCTGTGGACGACCACAGCGCGTCATCATTGTAGGAAGAAGGCCCAGGATCTGGAAGGGACAGTGTTGCCAAGAGGGTCTCTGAGTTTGTCGGCTCGGGAGAATAAGGTGGGGGAGATATGTCGGTGTTGTGGCTATCCGTCCAAATCCCACTTGGATAAGATCCAGAGGGAAATGCCCGAATCATGTCGAGCAAGTAACCGCCACTTTGGAAGGACTGCACACTTGGTTAGAGAGAACGATCATCAGCCAATCGGGAAGATTCTTATAACGCAGCGCGGCCCTCGCGACTAAGATCCGTACCGTCGTCACGATTTGGTTTACAAGCTTACATTATCCTTATCGTTCAATGCGAGCTCGTTTGCGAGTCGTCCTGAATTGTGATCCGTATCTCAGGTCGTGCAAGAATCATACGTCATTATGATACGGCTATTGTCAGAGGGCGATGACTTGAAACCGAGGCGGCATTCGGATTTGTCACCAAATAGCCACACCACAGGTCAATCCGAGTCATTTCAGTCTCGGAGCATTTCAGTTTCTGAGGTAAGGAAGGCAGAGGTGAAGTAGTGCGGAAAGAAGCCAAATGATTTGCAGTAATTAAATCCAATAAGCGCTCTCCAAATACACGCAAGACTCCCCCATAATACAATACACAGTATACACAGGGTCGATTGTTTTCTTGTGCTGGGACCGTATGTACATATGCTCAAAGCAGAAGCCTTCTCCACGGATTCAAGCACGTCCCAATATCAAATTCTCCCCAAATTAATGTTTTCGTTCCTTACAAAGATTGTTGGTTCTGGCTGAGTAATAAGGTACAACGGTGATAAGTTATATGGCCACTGGCACGATCTATCAGGACAGCCTTGAACAATTGTTGTTTTAAGAGAAGACCTTGCAGCCCTGGAAGTTGGCGCCGCCGTGACTCGTGAGCGTCTCGCTAAAGGCATCAAACCAAATACGGCTCTTGTGTTGTCACCATCGTATTAGCATCCCCGTGCCAGTATGAGGCCAACCGCTAGCATCCTCAGTCAAGTATCGTTCTCGCGAGCAAAGAGCATCAGCTTCATCGGTCTGGGGCGCATGGGCTCTGAGATGTCTTACAACCTTTTCTCGAAACGGATCACCGAGTCCAGCGACCATCGTTTCGTCGTTTGTGACGCGGTCCCAGAGGCAGCCGCCCGATTCACGGATAACTTTCGCAAGCAATTTCACGCAGCCAACATAACTGTTGCTACCAGTCTTGAAGAGTGAGCGCTCACCTTTAGGATCGTCTTCTCACCGTCTAAAAATAACATAACACAAAACAGGGCCACTCGGGCGTCTGGGACGATCATCACCATGCTGCCTTCATCGCCTCATGTACGCCAAGTCTATCTGGATTCAGGTGGTATCGTTCCAGCGCTTCGTTCGCTGCCGCCCGCAGACGCATCGGACACACTCTGCATTGACTCGACCACCCTCGATGTGCAAGTCGGTCGTGACGTTTCTGCACAAGTACACTCTGTGGGGGCCGGGATGGTGGATGCCCCCGTGTCTGGAGGTATGCAAGGGTTACAAATACAAGAAAGTATTCAGTTTACACGATTGTTCTGCAGGTGTGACGGGCGCGAAAGCAGGAACGTTGTCTTTTCTTGTTGGAGGCAGCAAGCAGGCGTTTGCCCGTGCCTTACCGATACTGGCGCTCATGGGTCAGCGCACAATTCATTGTGGACGGGCAGGATCTGGCCTTGCAGCAAAAATATGTAATAATTTGATGCTCGGAGTCGAGCAGATAGTCGTGGCCGAGGCCATGCTGCTAGGACAACGACTGGGTTTGGACCCTGCGGTATTGGCGAGCGTCATCAATAGTTCCACAGGGGCGTGCTGGTCATCCAGTGTGAACAACCCCGTGCCTGGGGCTTTGCCAGAAAAGTCACCACCCTGTGAGCGGGGCTTCGAAGGTGGTTTTGCCACCGAATTAATGATAAAGGTCGGTGACGTAAAGGGTATCTTTTTATCACAAATGCACTCAATCACAGCGCCTTTTGTTTTGGTCGGGATTGTAAATAGGACCTGGGTTTGGCAAGGGACGTATCGAGAGCATTGGGTTCACCAGTGCCGTTGGCGGAAGCGACGGAAAGGATTTACGTGGATAGTGTGAAACGGTACCCAGACCTTTCGAGGAAAGATTTTTCTTCCGTGTATCAATATTTGAAGGAAGAAAAGAGATAGAGATGGGGATGTAGAGTATGGTAGAGTATGTATGGGAACGAGATGTCAACGGGAGTCTGTCGACGGTGACGGAGTGACTAAGGAGAACAATAAACTCGACGGTGACTTGACTGCTTGCTGCTCCCAACCACTCACTCGCTCTCTCGCTCGCTCACCCCCTCATCCGCCATACATCCTTTCCTCTTTCTTCCTTCTTATTCTTTATTATCTCTCACTCCTTCTATATCTTCTCCCTTTCTCTCTCCCTCCTGGCCCCCTCATTACCTCCCCCCATTATCTAGCTCATTTTCTTCTTCCCCTCCTTCCCTGATCACCTCCGATGTCCCAAACCAAAAAACCGAATGTTATAGTCTTTGGTCAGTCCTGAACTGCCTTCCACCATCTTTTCCTTCGCGGGCCTATCTCTTGCCATTCTCCATCTGAATTCATTTTTTGTTCCGCTCACCCTCTTTCTAGGCGGCGTTAACACTTGTGCCCGTCCACTGACAAGTCTTATGATGCCTCTGCAGGGAGATGCCCTTGTCGCCGTCAGTATCTGATTTTGATCGCCTGTCCATCCTCCATCTCAACTGCAATCCAGAACCTGCGCATCGTTGACAAATACTCCGTGGTACCTCCTACAACGTGCGAGCTTCCATCTTGACCTTGATTTCCACCTGGCCCCATAGCGTCAAAATGAATAGGTATCTTGGACCGGAATTCCCTCAAGTCCTTTCCAAGGACAACGTTGAATATAAGCAAGCGAATTTGACTGTTCCCGGTTGGTTTACTCACATCTTACTTTTTTTTTTTTTGACATGTCTGATGTCGCCTCCAGCAATCGTCTCATCCGCATTTGATCCACCAGATGGACAAGAACCCTATTCGATTGTATTCGACTTGACTGGAGACGTAGCTCATGACCGTCCCGAGAAGGTGGGTTCCTCGCCCGTCTTCGTGCCCGCTATTGAAGTACGTTTATCTTGCCAACCTGATATACGCTCCTTAAGGTCCAAATCAACCATACCTGTAACGTGGCGCGTTTAATTGGGGAGGAAGCTGCTCGCCGTAACGTGAAGGCATACGTGCGTTTACAGCAGCCTTGGTACGAGTGTTCGGAGAAGGGCTTGCACGATGAGAAAGAAGATGTGAAACCTCATGGCATCATTGGGACATGGTGGCACGAGTCGCTTCGTATTTTGGGTGCCATTGAAGGGTGCGTCGGGTCCTTCTGCGTGTTCGTTGCTCATGACTCTATTAGCCTTAATCTTGTTATCATGCGCATCGGCCTCGTTTATGGGCCGTATATCGATTTCGGCTTGAGTAGGTATCTCACTCTTTTAACCGTCATCCTATTTTACATGGGTTGCAGTGACAAACGTGCTAACTGTGGCTGCCGTGTACGGCTACATGAAGAAGCCCATGAAATCTTTGTAGGTTTCCTTCGCGATTAGCCGCACTGTCTGTTTGTTTACTTGTGTTCAGATGGAGCCCTGGCCATAATGCGATGCATACCGTTCATGCCGATGACGTTGCTGGCGGCCTCTGGGCCGCAGCTGAGTGGATGTCCCGTGTTGGCCGCGATGAGGCACTGAAATTGGCTGGAGAAGAAATCGCCTGGAAGAACGACAAGAGCAAATTGGCGGAAGTTACGGGCATGCCTCCGCCAGACAAGAAAATAATTGCACCCTTGTTCAATCTAGTGAGTATCATCATATTCATTGGTGTTGATGGATTCAAGACCCAAAACCTGACTTCACCAGACGGACGATAGCGGAACGACGCTTGACAAGGCCGGAAAGACTATGACAGGTATCTTCGGTACTGCCTTTGAGTATCACAACTTTGTCACTAGCGCAATGATCCGGGTATGTTTTCACTTACCTAGCAGGGTTATACCGGATTTGATGTCTCCCATCTCAGTTCCGGTTGGAAGATGTTGTTGAAGACATCAACGAGTCACACATGAGCACATGGGCGGAAATGCTCACAAGGTCTGAACCTCCGGTCACAAGAACACCCCTGAGCTCATACATGGACACCTTCTCACTCTCGAAGCATACCATCGCGCTTTCTAATAAGAAGGTCCAGCACATCATTGGCTATCATCTAAAGCGGCCCAGCATGACAGCTGATGTCCTTCATGAAATCATTGACAAGTGGAAGGTGGAAGGTATCTGGCCAACCATCCGGAGCTAAGGAGTGGTCATGTCGATGACTTCTGATACGAATATTTTTCATGATTTACCTACGAGCCCAGGACCTTACGCCTCTTTGCTTCTTGGCTTTCAAGCCGCCTGTGCGTTGCCATGTGAACCACTCAACCATTTAGCCTGCACTTATTCCAATTGACGATACTTAATATACATAGCAATTTAATGACCCATTTATTTTGGATTGGAGATTTCTTTCTTCTACTGTGCACATATTCAACAGAATGCAACTGTTTGATACCCATACAGGCCAGACAAGACGTGTACGTCACCATCTTCACCTGCGCCTGCGGCTACATAGATGGGGACGAAGTGTTCCTCTCGTGGGTGCGCCATGCGAAAACCTTTGTGTCGTGTGAGTGCAAGGAGTGCGGTCCTCCTCGCAACGGCCTTTGAAATAGCGCTGTTAACAAAGCGAGGTACAGTTCACTCTGGTGAAGGATGCTCACATCAGAGACCGAAATAGCCGAAGAAACGGCGTCATTGAACTCCCGCACGAGCGGGTTGGCGGTTTCCGGAATGAAGCAAGTTCGATCTTGCAGGTTGTGAATGGTCAGACCGCCTGATAGGACCAGTATGCCTTCGTCCCTATGGCAAGTAGCATAGCGATACGAGGTAAACACTCGAGGAACAAAAAACACTGATATGTAGTAAGTACGCTGCATACGCACCGGAGCTTGGCGATCGCTTTGCCGAGGTTCCAGTTGCTCTCGGGACTCAACGATGCGTCGATGGACGCTTGCACGATTGGCACGCTACGGAACTCCTCGCCGAACATGAGGCGGAAAGGGATGAAGACTCCGTGGTCTAGACCAGGGCCTTGGAAACCTCGCCCGTCCATACCGCGGGCTTCATTCGGTCCTGTCAACCGAGCGCGGACGCCTGCCTGTGACGAGCGCGTACGGTGGATGAGAAACGCATCGGACAACCGGGGGAGGGACGCAGGTAGAGAGAGAGATTACGGTACTTGGTGGAACAGCTCGAGTACGCGTCGGGAGAACGTCGCATCTCCGCGCGAGCTAAACTTGAGCTCGTAGAAGTCCGGAGAGAAACCAAAGTAGTCCATGAGCAGGGGGTTTTCGTCTCCATAGTCAGTCACTGATTTTTTAAATAAGCAGACCGGAGATTGTGTCGCTGAGGAGCCCGTGAGTAAACCTACCGAGTTGCTCTCCCTCTGTTTCCCAGTGCGCGCTGAAGACGAGTATGCCCTTTGGTTGATACTTGGCGAGCAGGGCAGGTCCGAAATCGCGCAGAAAGTCGGCAAAGGGGCTCTCTAGGCCGGTGTGTTCGATCATCGTGCGCATATGGGGATTCTGGGCGGCGACGGCATTGCTGGTGGAGACGGCGAGGAAGGGGGAGCCGTGAGCGAAGAAGAAGGCTGGAATTTGGCTAGGGGAGCCTGGGAGGGCAGCGAGGCGAGCTTTCCAGGCAGATCCAGTGAGGGGGAGGTCCGAAGACATCGTTCTTTGGATTGTGAAATTGGGAGCATATTGGGACGCGTATTTGTATTCCTCCCTCCCCCTGACCGTTGCTGCGGACCTGGGATTTGAGCGATTGAGCGAGCGCGAGAGATCGAGTTTAGTTTGAGTTGTGATTTGTGATTTGTGATGTCAGCGGGCGAAGCAGTCACGTAATAAGAATATGTCAGACCAGGACGTCGGGACTTGCAGACCAGACTCTACTCTGGGTGTCTATGTCAAACAGGAATAATGCTGGAAGCTGGCTCAAAGGAACAACTATCCGCAAAGGGACTACAACGCCAACGACACGTTCCCATACTCCTCAAACACAGTCTTCATCCTCCACCATAATATTCAGCGGTGGGGTCAAAGATGCCTCGGGAAGGACTTCTGAGTATTTCGTCAGTCTCTCTCTCTTCTCGCAGTCTCTGTGTAGTAACCCTATTCACATTGACTTTAGGCCATGGATGATCAATGTCCTGTGTGCAAATCGGATAGGTACTTGAACCCAAAGCTCCGCTTGCTTGTGAGCTCGTGTTATCACAAAATGCACGTCGCGTGTTCGACGTCCTATCTACTCTTCTTTCCCTTACCCCCATATGCGTCTAGGTGTGAATCTTGTATTGATCGTCTGTACACGTTGGGCCCTGCGCCATGTCCCATCTGCGGGAAGACGCTCAAAAAGATGACCTTCATTCCTCAGACGTTTGAGGATCTTGTTGTAGAGAAAGAAGTTGCCATCAGGAGAAAGCTCGCGAAAGAGTTCGTAAAGGGTTTTTGATTTTTGTTTCATACCTTCCAGCGAGCTCACGTTTGTGTCTGGGATCAGGTTCAACAAGCGTAGAGAGGACTTTCCAGATCTTCGCTCATACAACGATTACCTGCAAGAAGTGGAAGACATCAGTAAGAGTCACCCTCCACTATCTTATCCTCACCCACACCATTTCTCAAAACACACACGACAAAACGCAGCCTTCAATCTCATCAACGACATCGACATCCCCGAAACGCAAGCGCGCGTCGCCGCCTACCGAAAAGAAAACGCGGCGCTGATCGAGCTCAACCAGCAGCGCGAAGAGGCGTACGCGCAGGCGCTGAAAGAGCACGAGGAGGCCGAGCGTCGCGAGCGGCACCTACGCGCCGAAGAGATCCGCCGCGCCGAGGAGGAAGAGCGCGACGCGCGCGAGGGCGAGCGCCGTGCGCTGATCGACAACCTCGCCGAGCACAGCGACGCGGACGCCGCGCGGCTCGTGGCACAGGCGCGCGCCGAGGCGCTCAAGCGTGCCGCCGCCCGCACCGCAGCGGCGCACCAGGCCGTCGCGCAGATGGAGAGGCAGCAGGGCGGCGCCAGCGCCGGCTCGACGGCACACGCGTTGCGCTCGCGTGCGGCGCTCAGCGCCGTCGTGCCCGACGTCCCGCACGTCCCGCTGACGGACTCGTATTACGCGTACGACGATCTGTATTCCGTTCGGGCTTCGTACTTTGATCTTGCGAGCGAGGCCGTGCGGAGGGATAAGGAGGGCATCATGCGCGCTGGGGGATATTACATTGAGGAAGCTTGGGAACGTGCCCTCCGATGCGCGGTTGCTGGGTTGGATATCCCTCCGCTCGGTGGTGTGTCTATGTCCCATCCACAAGAACCAGCCGCTAGTAGACTTGATGCGGATGTAGCTATGGCATCTGTGTAGTAGTAAAACGTCGCCACTCCGTTCAAAGTATGACAGGCCATCTAGTATAATGTATTGACCGAACCGAACGCATGCATTGTGTAATGAAATCCACCGTGAAAGACTCCATCGTAGAATTGCGACGTGCCTGATTATTGGGGTCTAAGTGTATGATATGAATGTGCAACTACCAGTGTATATTAGAACGCCTTCAGCAGATGTGATCACTCGTCACCTCTCGTCGTGCTTGTTTATCTGATTCAGTCAGTGGATCCTCCATGGGACACCACAACACCTGATACCTGTCCTTTTTCCTACACTCCCGGTGAGAAGGGCGATCCATAAAGAACGACGGATTGTTTGGCGACTCACGCAAGTTTCTTCTGATCAACCCTGAATAGCCTCAATGCTTTCCTGGGATCCAGCGTCCCGTCATCCCCACCCTTGCTCACTTTTTCTCCTGTCCCCCTCTCGACCGTCGTACGGCTCTGCTCACTCTTGTGAGGTTTTGGCAAGGATTTCGATGATGGGCCCGGCGATGCTCTCGAATCGTCGATGACGATAACGTCCTCTCCGACGGGATCGGCCCGCAACCGCTTCGGAGAGCCATGCCGTCGCCCACCTGGCGAAGACGAAGGGCCGGCACGCTTATTGCGGGAATGGAGTGGGCTTTTCAGGGTCTCCGTGAGACGATGTCGCGCCATGCTGCCGTGTTTGCTATCGCTGGGGTGGTTCCCCCTCTGGTGGCACGAATTGAAAGAGGAGAGGGCGATGTCACGGATTGGTGCCATGCGTCTGGTGCAACTTGAACCATCCGGGGAATGACAAAGTCAAAAGAGTCATACGTACATCGAGGGATCAAACGCGAGCAGAATAGTGCTCCCGTCTTTCGCTATCTCATAGCCAACAATTGTACGCGAATGGCCTGGGTGCTGGAGGATAAGTGGCATGCGAGTTGATATCACAACTGGGGATGCCCCTCGCCACCTCCCTTGCACGGAGGTGGATTGTTCCTGGGTGTCGCCATCGAAATAACGTCTAATCCAATCGAGTAAAGGGGTCACGTCTAAAGGGGACAGCTGTTCCATCATCCTCGATGGTGAGGGTTACAAGGCGTGCAACTTACTGCCATCGGGGGTATTGAAGTCGGCGAGTCGGGTCCTGAGAAATAGGAGTGAGCCTCTGGTCTCTGTCTCAGTCCGAAAAGTGGCCTACGGAATTCCTCTGTAAGTGAATGCGACATACAATTCTTGTGCGTGCGGTGGTCAGCCGACTGGATAGACTGACTTTGTGGAACAAATATACCGGCTGTTCCTATCCACTTTTTGTGCCCAACAAGCTTGCCCTTCAAACCCTCTGCGCCCTCGGGGTCAAAACCTGACATGAGAGGATCAATCCATGCGCCGGCACGGGTTTCGTGAATGCACGGACCACTCTTCCAAGCTTCTTCAATCCAAACTTTCAGGTTGTTCACGCCTGGAGGGGTCGGATGGGTTAACAACGAAAAATATCCTGGCTGGATGTGCTGATCCACCAGAGTAGCACATAGCATCATGAAATTTCTATACCTGACTACTCGTGAAGGCCTCTGTATCTCCACCGGGAAAAAAGGACTTACCCACAGCACCAACCCGCGTCCCATATCTCATGGTATATGTGGACAGCCTTCTCATAACAGAGAACGGCGCGACGAGTGGCTCCCCTCTCTACTGAATTCAACAAGACCCTTCTCAAGAGTGGAATGAGCCCTGGAGAAAGGTGAACGCCGGTTAGTCGAGTAAATCGAATGGGCACGAACCAGGGGTGTAATTAGCAGGCGGTTCACTCTCGAGGGACTGATACCAGAAGCGGTCCTTATCATCAGAATTTAAAAAGATGCCTTTCTTCGGTGACCTTTTCACGGGTGAGGGTTGGTTCCGTGGACGAGGGCCTGCGATAGGGGGTGCTGTTCACATTCGGAGTATAAGTTGACAAGGGCTGGAAGGAAGACAGCTCGTGCGCACGCAGTGTATCCAGCAAGGAAAGGTGCTCATCGTAGTGTCTTTGTCTGTCCTCGGGTGGGTACTCGTTAACATCGACATCGCAGAACATACAGAACAATGGTTCACTGGAGAGAAGTGTAAGGTCGTTATACGATGAAATGAGAGAGCTCGTGAAAGAACGTACTCTTGACTTTGCCGATGGGAGGGGGCTATGGTTCGAACTTCTTCATCCTCAGAGTCGTCCACAAGAATCGCATCCTGGATCTGGATGGGCATGCAGTAGTGGTACAGTACGATTAACGATTATAAGGAAGATTGTGTTGCGGCTTACTCCGGATTATCTAACAAACTGGCCTACGCGTCCATCTGGATCCGTGCGACTTGCTACAGTCTGTGTACACACCAACTTTTAACATGTCCAGGTCATACGATCGCGGTTCGTACCCATGGGTCTCGCGTCCTGAACTAGTGTCTTATCGTCCCCTGTAGCACTTACCGTATTCTCCCCCGATGGCCATTTGTTCCAAGTATGCTTCCCATGCTTGCGCCCTTGAACGCGCGTCTCATGCCTCGTAGGTCGAATATGCTCAGGAAGCGGTGAGAAAGGGAACTTGCGCCGTACGTACCACGATTCCCATCCATCTTTGGCCGTCTCACACCAGTTCAGGTGGGTGTGCGTGGGAAGGACGTGGTGGTCTTGGGTGTGGAAAAGAAGTCTGTCCTACAGCTGCAAGACCCACGAACGGTACGAAAGGTCGTCATGCTCGACGATCACATCTGTCTCGCCTTTGCCGGTTAGTCCTGGCTCGGTCTTGGTTGGTGCACGGAGGAAACGACTGGTGATGCTTTTCTTTCCTAGGGCTCACGGCCGATGGACGCGTGCTCATCGACAAGGCAAGGGTGGAGTGCCAAAGCCATCGCCTCACGGTAGAGGATCCGGTCACTGTCGAGTATATCACAAGACATATCGCGGGAATTCAGCAGGTGAGCCCTTTGGCTGCGCGGCAGATTCGTAACCAACTCGATTCCATCTTATCTCAAAAGCGCTACACGCAATCTGGAGGTGTCCGGCCTTTTGGCATCTCGACACTCATAGTGGGTTTCGACCCCAACGACACAGTCCCCCGGCTGTATCAAACGGAACCCAGTGGCATCTACAGTGCCTGGAAGGTGTGTCATCCGTTTGCCTTGCCAGCGGCGCTCATTTAGCTTTATGTCGTGGAAAGGCCAACGCTATCGGAAGATCCTCCAAAACAGTTCGGGAATTCTTGGAGAAGAATCACAAAGATGACATGACGCGCGATGAGAGCATCAAAGTCACTGTAAAGAGTCTTCTGGAGGTCGTGCAAACCGGCGCAAAAAACATTGAGATCAGTGTTATGGAAGGTTATGGAAAGGTCACAGTGAGCACACGCAACGTATGCTCTTCCCCACCACGCTTACACACTTGGCCTCAGAATCTGGACCTTGCGCAAATAGAAGCCATCGTGCAGGAGATTGAACAGGAGAAAGAAGCCGGTAAGACCAAAGAAGCATCGGATTTTCTAAACCCTACTCATAATCATGTTCTTTGCAGACGCGGAGAGGAAGCGCTCGAGGTTGGCGGCCACCGCTGCGGGCCAAGCCGCCATGTCAACCCGGGCAGGGGATGCGCCAGGTTCATCAGGGCAATAGTTTTGTAATTATACAATACAGTGTGACAATACTCGGATGACATGACGTTGTTTCGGACATGAACAGTTGGTGCTTGGGACCCTGACCAATGAGCCAATTACAGTGTTCAGAGTTTTGCGCTTCCAGGGTGGCTAATACTACATTACATTAAGTGCTTCACAGATCATTCGACAACTCGACAGGGACTGTGGATGAAGGCGACCAAGTGGCGATCGGTAACACACACGAGCGACATGACGCCACACAAAACCACTATGCGAAAAGACGCTTCGTGTATCTGGTTGGGAAGAGGAGCGAAAAGTCAGGCACAACGAATGCAGGGAGGTAAGGGAGGAGCGCGGGGCGGGACTCACGAGTTTAGCCCATGCACACCGCCCTCGACCTGGGCACTCGCCGTGCGTAGCTCAAAGCGGACCCGACCCTCACTTACGCCGACCTGCAAATCCTGCACGTTCCGCACGCCGATGTCCTGGAGCGAGTGCTGCAATCCCGCATGCAAGTACGGTAAGAAATCCTTCACGCTCCCCTTGTCCTGCACGTCGCCAGATACGCCCTGGGCAACCTTGACCGTTGATGACTCGGAGAAGTATCGCGTCGTGGCCGCGTTCTCGTGAACATGGTTCTCCGCTTGTGCCTTGCTCGGCGGCGTTGGATACTTGCCGGGCTTCTCGCTCGCTTTCGAACCTGTGGGCCCCGCTTTCCCCGGCTTGCCGTGTTCCATCGCCTCGATGGATCCCATACCCCGATAAGCCTTGACGCGCTTGCCTTCGTGATAGAAGTATTCTCCCGGGGCCTCGGTCGTGCCGGCAAGCAGTCCGCCCATCATCACTGCCCCTGCGCCAAGAGCAAGGGCCTTGACGACGTGGCCGACATTAGAGATGCCGCCGTCAGCGATAACGGGGACACCAAAACGAGATGCAAACTCGGAAACCGCATAGACTGCCGTGGCCTGAGGACGCCCCACAGCCATGACCTCCTGCGTGATGCAGATGGATCCCGACCCCATGCCGATGCGCAGAGCGTCGGCCCCAGCAGCAATTAATGTGGCTGCTTGTTCGCGCGTCACGACGTTGCCTGCAACGACCTCGAGCGCTGGATATGTCTTCTTGATCCATTGGATCATTTCCACCTGGAAGGTTGAGTTGCCTTGGGAAGAGTCTATGACGACGATGTCAAGGCCAGCTTCTACAAGCAAGGCAAGGCGATCTCGGTCGGCAGGGCGGGTACCAATCGCTGCCGCGGAGTAGAGCTGCTTGCTTTCAGGACTTTTGGAAGCAAGGGGATATGTTTGATTTTTGAGGAGATCGGATCGAGCCAGAAGTGAGACGAGACGACCCTGTGCGTCGACGATGGGCAGTTTGCCTTTTTTGGAATCGCGAAGGATATCGTTGGCAGCTGAGAGGGTGACGCCCTCCGAGGCTGTGACCAGGTCGGTAGTCATGATGTCGGCAAGACGGACGGATCGAGGCTGAAATTGGACGTCGCGTGAGGTGACAATCCCGACGAGTCTCCCTCCCAATGCACCAGTAACTATTATCATAGATCAGCGGAGGATCTTGCAAGGATAATAGATCAAGTGAAAACGTCAGTGAATCCGTGCAAATGCTCCCCATTTCACACGTAGGTACGTGTTAGTGCGGCAGAACGAAGGTCAAAAAAAGAATTCATCACGTAGTTGCATGCGGGGACCGTGGACTAACCAGTGATGGGAATGCCACAGAATCCCAGACGAGCCTTCACGTCTAGCACATCTTCCACGGTATGGTCTGGAGAGAAGACCACGGGATCGGTAATAAAGCCATTTTCATGGCGCTTCACGGCACGGACCATAGCGGCTTGCGCTGCAGCTGGCTGGTTGTGGTGTATAACGCCGATGCCGCCCAACAACTACACGTGGCGAAGGAGTCGGTGAAAAAGTCACGATCAACGTCTTTGCTGGAGGCGCACCGCCATCGAAATAGCCATTTCATTTCCTGTGACAGTATCCATAGGACTACTGATAAACGGCGTCTTGAGAAGGATGTTCCGGGTAATGCGACTTTCTGTGACGACCTCGTGGGCAGAAAAATCGATTTTGCCAGGAAGGACGAGGAAGTCGTTGTAGGTGAGGCCGCCATGAAGGGTTGATTTCATGAGGTCACTGACAGACAAGCCATCAGAAGAGGGGTAATTTTTGAGCTCATCGAGGGCCTTGGATGGGTCGAGAGGCATTGCCGAGAGGATGCGAAAAATTCCATTCGATTCGGAAAACGTGTTGGTAAGAGTGGGGCCCTGGTGACAGGGGGCACCGTCAGTATAATTTTGGAAACGGAGTGTACTATTTTGGTATTCATACCCGACTTTAGTGACAGCCCCCCCAGTTACCCATTGCTTAAGACCACGTAAGTTACAGGTCGCGTCTGACTGAACCGCGCATTGCGTTTCAGGACGATGGCCACCTCTCATACGGATCCCAACCTAACAGAACACAATGAGGCAGTCTCTTCGGGACATATCATCTATTCCGAGATCCTTTCCGTAACCTCTGTGATGCGGAAGAATTCCAGATGGTCATCGACCATGCAAACCTTTTATACCAGGGACTCAGCTCTGGCAAGCAATCTTGGACTTCGAAGGCCAGGGTCAAATAACGTGTCAACACCGCAACAAGGGAGCAAAGAGGAGGATCTTATGTCAGGCTTCGAGGAACTGAAAAGGACCCTTAGAAGTACGCAAGGTATGTGCAATGTCTCCAATGTGAGGGACTTTGGTGACATCCTGGCTTACTTATAGATATCTCGTCTATACCTCTCATTGATATTCTTGCACCCTTCCTTTCCATCATTCGCTCTCCTCTGTCCACTGGACCCATCACGTCGGCTGCCCTTTCCGCTCTACATTCATTCTTCACCTGCGGTCTCTTTCTGAAAAACGATCCATCCGTCGATGTTGCCCTTGCGACGGTCAGTTCTGCCATTTCTCACTGCAAATTTGAAGCCAGCGACTCTTCTGGTGACGAAGTCGTACTGCTTCGGATATTGACCGTCATCGAGGACTGCATGTGTGGAAGTTGGGGTACACGGCTTGGCGACATCGAGGTTTGTGAGATGTTGGAGACCGTCCTCGCGACATGTGTGCAAATGAGGCTCAGTGGTCTGTCCTTGCATATCCACTACCTCCCGTTGTGCCGCTTATGTTTACATTGCGACAGAGGCTCTGCGACGCTCAGCGGAACTTTCGATGCACAGACTCGTGAGGACTGTCTTCTCCAAGCTATACACCCTCGACCCTGTGAGTGAGGAGAAAAAGTTATTGGATGTTCCGAGTACGCCAGCTGTAGGAACGTTCCCCTCTTCGGACACGCAGTCCATAGAGCCGGTGTCAGGCGACTCCACCGCCGCACCTCAACCAGTGACTCCCACGGCACGGAGCCACCAGGACGCCACCGTGACGCAGAAATTAGAATGTATGTTATGGCACCAATTACCACTTGCTCGTGTTGATGTTGACGGGTATCTCAGATGGTCTACCGTCGATTGTTGAATTGCTCAGGGTTCTTGTGAACCTCCTCGACCCACATGACCGCATACATACGGATTCGACCAGGGTACTTACCCTAGGCGTGCTGAACACGTCTTTTGAGGTGTCCGGCCCACGATTGGCAGAGTTTCCTACACTACGCACCATGATTCTCGACCACGGGTGCAAGTACCTCTTCCAGCTTGCCCAGTCTGAAAATCCTTCAGTCTTCCAGCTCACGCTCCGCACCATATCCACGATGATGAACACTATGCGAAGGCACCTGAAGCTTCAGCAGGAACTATTCCTAGCTTATACATTAGATCGACTCGCACCGCCCGTGACGGGCAAGTCGAGTCGCCTGGGTACCCCGGTGCACAGGAGCGGACTATTTTCGCCCCGTCCCAGTTCCCCAAGTTCTCATGCCTCCAGCCTTGAACGAGTCGACGAGGCTGACGCCGAGAAGGGCAGTCCGACGCCAAATAAACCATCAGTCATCCCAGCCCGTGGGAGCGCGCGAGATCTGCTGCTGGATGTTCTCAGCCAGATATCACGCCACCCGACTTTCCTGATCGAACTTTTCAGTAACTATGACTGCGACATTAACGCCGAAAACCTGTTCGACAGAGTCATCGACCTCCTGACTAAGGTTCACTTGCACCAAACCTTTCTAATTCCTTGCTCATCTATCTCGCCTCGTAGGGCGTATACACCGATTACTATGGGGAGCCATCACAATTTTCGTATTTGAGTGCCCAGTACCTGTGTTTGGACGTTCTTTTAACGTTCATCAATGCGATGGTTACGCGCACCACTGCAGTGAGTTATATTGGCCAAGCGGAAAGCCTCTGGACTAACCGGATCACTAGCCAGGCACAGAGTGGCCTAAAGTTCGTCCTTAATATACTACTATGTATCTGAGTCACCACTCGTTCTGACTCTGCTTTTGTTTCTCACAGAACTATGTCTCAGCCGAAGAGCTATTGCAACGAAAATCCAAGAAAAGGATCATTCTAACTGGTGCTGCTCGCTTCAATAGCAAGCCAAAAACAGGGCTCGCATTCCTTGAGGAAAACGGTCTCATTTACCATGACCTTTCGGACGAGGTCACTCGCCCGCTTAGCCTTGCGAAATTTTTAAAAAGTAGCACCCGGTTCGATAAGAAGCTGTTGGGAGACTTTATCTCAAAGCCGGAGAATATCGAGGTTCTCAAGGCTTTTGTTGGGCTCTTCGACTTCCGTGAAGTGCGTTCACTACTCCAGTCCATGTCGATGCTGGCCTTTAACCAGGAATGCCTTATAGAAACCCATCGCAGACGCGATGAGAGAGCTGTTGGAAACATTCCGACTTCCAGGGGAGGCTCAGCAGATTGCGCGAATCACCGAGACATTCGCTGAGATATACTTCGCGTCGAAGCCAGGTCGATCTTTTTTTCTACGTGAAAACACTGTCACTCACGCTACCTACCAGCTGAGATCAAGAGCCAGGATGCGGTCTATGTCCTTGCATATTCAGTAATCATGCTAAATACCGATTTACACAATCCACAAGTTCGGGTACGTGGGTTCAAAATACTATCGCGCTTCTCAGTAGCTGAGCCCTCGTTTCTCAGAAACGCATGACTATTGAAGACTATCAACGTAATCTGAGAGGCGTCAATGATGGATCCGACTTCTCATCTGAGTATCTCGTGAGTGATGGAATGCCACTGAATCGGATGTGTTACTTATGCTTTTTATAGCAAGCTGTTTATGACTCGATACGAAGGCAGGAGATAGTCATGCCTGAGGAGCATACAGGTCAACTTGGCTTTGAGTTCGCATGGAAAGAATTACTCATGCGCTCGAGGCAATCTGGTGTGTGGTTCTTTGCATGCTACATTGTGCTAAGATAACCTGGCCTTCTAGGAGAACTTATGATTTGCAATTCCCCTGTTTTCGACAAAGAAATATTTGGGTCTATCTGGAAGCCCCTCATTTCCGCGATCACGTTTGCCTTTATGACTTTCGAAGACGACTACGTTATCGAACGTGCTATCGCGGGCTTCCGACAATGCGCAACCCTTGCCGGTCATTTCCAACTCCCGGAAGTATTCGACTTTGTGGTTATTTCCCTCTCGCAAGCAACGAGTCTGCTTTCAGAGAACCTCCCTTTCGAGGTTCCTGTGTACCCTGTGGTCGAAGTCGAAGGGCAATCTATTACAGTCTCTTCATTGGCTGTAAGCTTTGGCGCACACTTGAAAGGGCAGCTGGCAGCTGTCGTCCTCTTCAATATCATGAATGGCAACGGAAACGCCATTCGCGAAGGCTGGATTCAGGTTCGTCGCTTTGTCTCTCTACGTTTAACTATGCTTCATGTCATGCAGGTTTTCGAGATTTTGTTAAATCTATTCATTCATTCTCTACTGCCCACCCGAATGCTCCAGATGGAGGATTTCCTTGGGGGCGTTTCTATGATACCATTACGTGGACGCAGTGGTCAACCGACTCGACCATCTCCAAGAAGTGATGGCCTTCTGTCTACCCTTTCCTCATATTTGATGACCCCCTACAGCTCTTCACATGATAATCTTGTTCCCAGTGCGTCTGACGCCGATATAGAGAGCACTCTTTGCGCACTTGACTGCATCACCACATGTCGACTGGAAGAGCTATACGCGCAGATCATGTATGCATTGACATGATATCGCGAGTGCAGGTCACTGACTCACCGTAGGAAACTGGACTTAGAACCCTTGGTTGCTGCTGTTCGATCGCTGGAGGCCCTTGCATATGAGCGAACGAGTACAAGCCTCCGGCACGAATCCGATGACACCCCTTCTGACTCTGCAGACGAGTCGCCTCGTCCTTTGCCTTACGACCCGGCTTCGGTGTTCTTACTCGAGATGATGGTTAGCATCGTTTGCAATGTACCAGAACACATCGAAGAGCTATGGTGAGTCCGCGAGCAGTTGCCAGTGACCACCGGCCTAACAGTTTGCTAGGCCCATCGTTTTCGAGCACTTATCCTTGCTTCTCAAATCCTCGCAAATGTACAGCATCCTTCTCGTCGAGCGTGCTGTTGTTTCTATAATGCGGATATGCCTGATCTTGGCTGCCAAGGCGAGTTATGACGCGCCACCTCAGAAACTCTGCATCGATGACACAGCACCACAGCCAAACCGATTGCGTGATCAGATATACCTTTCATTTGATCTCCTCGGAGGCCTCCCGCCAGTGGTGGCGAACTCAGTAGCTGAGCAGACTATTTCAGGGTTGATCATGATCGTGCAAAATCATCGAGAGGTTATCAGCTCGCAGACCGAATGGAACATCGTCTTGGCATTGGTCCGCTCCAGCATTTCGAACCTCGAAGCGGCGCGGACGTCGTTCGATTTCACTCAGCAGCTCATAATTGAAGGTCCCTCACGATGCGTTAGTGCTGATAATATCGCTGGCCTCGTCGCTGTACTTGATGACTTTGCCTCTGCTGCTGGGATTGCAGCCGAGGTGGAACAGCAACACGCTCGGCGGCGTCCTCAGCCTAATTCAACCAGGTGAATGACTCGTAGCTATGTCTGTGCTGTCGCTAACCTGACTCAGTTCCTCTATAATCGACCGGGGACTAAAAGCTGTCGATCTCCTGTTCGAGATCCTGAAGTACATCCCTACTGTGACAGAAACACGCAGTGATTCTCACGACAAAAGTCAGCCAAATTCCTATCTCGATGCGGGTCATTCGCCGGCTGACCCGTGTGGTTTGTTCACCCATGCAGGTCGCCATCAGCTCACTCTCCCAGTGTTGGTCTCTCTGTCCCGTCAATCCACGTCCGCGTCATCCGAAATCCGGCAATCCGCGCTCTCCTCGCTCTCCCGCGCGCTCCTCGGGCCTCTCATGGTTGTGCCTCGTGCTGAGGTCGCAGAAGTTTTTCAACGTGTTCTCTACCCACTGCTGGAAGCGCTGATCGCTGCCCCTGGTAACGTCGGAACAACAGAGAGTCGCCTGCGTGCGTCCGTATTGTTGTGCAAGGCGTTCATGAGGTTCGAAATCAGTGATAACGTCACGGGAGACGATGTTACCGAGCGCTGGGTTCAAGTCCTCGACTATTTGGGCCGACTCATGCGCATAGACCAGAGTGACCAGCTGGTGCGTTTCATCTGCCTTCCTGATATCTGGGACGAAGCGTTGATGCGGAGAACCCACATTTGCGCAGTCCGAGGCCGTGCAAGAGTCAATAAAAAATGCGATCCTCGTGATGCACACCGCGGGTATACTTGTTCCCCCTCCTGCGGATGACCATGGCGACGTGCGAAGTGTCGGACAGTTGTGGCACGTGACACACGCCAAGATTGAACAGTTCATACCAGGATTCATGGAAAATTTCGTCCCGCTGTCATCCGCGGCGATATTTCCTCCTTCGGCTGAGACGTCAACAACGGCATCGCCAACTATTGAGAAGCTGAATGCGGCGGCTGCAGACGTCGTGGAGTCTCAGACTCCGACAGAGCCAATCGGGGGAGCAGCCATCGTGTAGACACGACTTTTTTTTTTATTCCCGTGGAGTCGCATCCTCTTCTATTTATTCGTTATCATGCTGTTCGCAAATTCGCATAGCAAACGAACGTGTCCGACACTACATAAAAGGATAGAGAGCTTCTGGAATGGGCAAGAAAAATGCTGTCGAAGCATGATCAGAATATTACAGCTCAGAAAAACTTCATCTTCGACGGCCTGATGAAAATTTTGTTAGAACATTCACGTGTTTATATGCAAGAAAATTTGGTGCACCTGATGCGAGAATAAAGGGATACGAGGATGAAAATGGGCGCCAGAGTGTAGGCAATAAGCCGAACGACATAGGTGCTGTG
>Ga0307512_10001385_pt1 | contig 34436 bp, 27 predicted proteins | sample 14_EM_MG_FD_200267 | JGI IMG/M metagenome (GOLD analysis project Ga0307512, IMG submission 200267) | Populus trichocarpa ectomycorrhiza microbial communities from riparian zone in the Pacific Northwest, United States - 14_EM | ecosystem: Host-associated > Plants > Roots > Unclassified | place... | reverse complement strand
CATCCCCCATCTCTCTCTTTCTCGTCAACAACTCTACCATCATTGCAAGAACACAAAGTTAAGTCATCCCTCTCTATCTCTTCATGCCATCATCATGAGTTAACACTGAGTGCAGCATACACCGAGTACAGCATACACCTAAGATTGTCTGTCTTCCCTTCATTCTCACGATTTCGAGTTGACCCCTGAATGTAGCTTCAGCTTCTGGCGTACCTCCCTACCTATTGACTGCCACCACCCAGTTCTCCATAAGAGCTTCAAAGGTAAAGTCACCTTGTCACATTCCCACGGTTGCGAGATAACTAACTGATGAATTGAGTCCCGGCGTGCGCTCCATCGGCCGCCTCCAAGTACTTGTCCAATCACGCTCCATCACGCCCTCCAAGTGTATCTCCAAACTCAGTCGATCCCGGCCTCCAAGTGCATCTCTGAGTTCACTCGATCTCAGTCTCCAAGTTCATCTCCAAACTCTCTCAATCACGGCCTCCAAGTGCATCTCTGAGTTCACTCAATCTCCGTCTCCAAGTGCATCTCAAACATGCTCGATCAAGTATATCTTCAAGGAGCGACGGCGGTTGTACCGAGATACAGGGGTAACGGAGGTGGACAGGGTGACGGGGAGTATATATTCGGCAGACCGCAGCCAGTCCAGATATAGCGTGTGTAGATGGGTAGCTATATAGATACATAGATACATACATGAGAATACAAACTGAATACATGACTGTGATTCGAGGTGCTCCCAGACATGTCACCGGCGCTCCCAGGTGCTCCGAGGCTTGTCGTCGATCGCCAGGCGTTGTGTAACCGGCTTCAGCATAACTGCAGCCCCTGCGAAGAGTGTAACACACGTGTCGTTCTGATGATGTGTATACGTCACCACAAAGTAAAGGCGGTACGTATGCAACGCAACCCGTCGGCTGGGCGACGCGTAGCGTGTTATTCTCCGTCAGAACGTACGAGGTTCCTCAGACCAGTCTGAGCCGTCCGGAACACCCAGGTGTTTCAGACGGAAATTAGGGTCGTTGCTGATGGTGTACGTCTCGAACATAGAGTTCATGAACTGTGTGAAATACAGTGGGGTAGGTGGACTTCGATTGTCCATAACAATTTTTGCTCTGAGAAGGCATCATAGCCATCATAGTCGTCATAACCATCGTAAGAGGTCGGCAGAACTGTATAGGTCTCGACCGTAAGTGCACTTCTGCCGTGCAATGATTTTCCGTGGTAATTTCATTCCAGGGGAGGGAGTGATTCCATCGGGGGTAAATCTCTGTAAGTGCACTACGCTCGTGCAGACGTTCCCGGTGGTAAGAGAGCTTAATTTGTAGGCTGATCCTCCTCTGTAGGTGGGTTTCGTGTATAGTATTGTCTATCTCTGTAGGCGTGCTTCGCTCGAGTAGCATATCCATAGGTATAATTGGCTGTCGAATGCCTGCGCATGTGGGCTGCTTCGAGGTTGCTAGAGCTGTTGGTGTACACGCCGATTAAAGTCGGTGGAAATCGCTCAATTGGAAGGAATGCAGTTGTAACTGTGCTGACTCGTAATTCGTCTTTCGACTTTGCCTTTGATTCTCGGTATTGCCAATTCAGGGGTGAGATAGCGCCATTGATTGTAGGTTCTCCAACGTAAGATCGCGCTCAATTGACTCATCGGAATGGTTTTCGATCTGAAATATATCTATCGTATTCGATTTCTCTCGTAGGCAGGATCGAATAGTCGTGTGCTGTACTCGTGATAATTGTCGCCATTGCCGGTGACGCGCCTCGTGCGCCAAATGGTCTCTGAACTCTTCTCCGCTGCCTTAAGGGACTCAAACGAATCATCAAATGATCAAGATCCGTGCTTGCAGTAGTCATGCTTCGATATCTCGTTTGGAAGGCGGTGGTCTCAAATGTTGACTTTTTGATGCGGCGTGTCGGTAAAGGGGTAAACTCGCGAAATACCGTGAGCGAAACCTATCCGTTTACTGAAAAAGCGATAATGGTGTAAGGGCACGTACGCCTTAGTTCGGCCTCATAGGCATACGTATGGTAATTAGGCATATGGTTGCAAACGTGGATGCGAGTGATAGTCGATGTAGATGTATACGTGAGATTATGGCTAGAGATCTAAGGCTCGTGGCGAGCCGACTATATAGAATGGCCATTACCCGGCCCTGGGTCACATGCCGCCGTTACACCCAGTGGCAACCACCTTCCCACTCTCCATCAGCCGCACCACAACAACCATGAGCACAGAAGCCCTCAGACCTCGGAACCTTAATGTCAACTACCTACCCCCACCACTTATACTCTCATCTCCACCATCCTCACCAAAATATGTCAAAAAACACAGTGCCAAGCATCGCATCATGGACAATCACTCTGGTCCAAAGTACGCCTCCTCCCAACCACCACCACCTACAGTGGTACCTCATCGACCTGTCATTGTACCTGATGTGTCTTCATTCACTACTGAAGCTCCACCTGCAATGCTCAACCTTGACAAGGATTATAGCCCCGCAGATGAGGCATATATTGAGCCAGCAGGGTCGACCACAGCTGATCACTCGGCCAAGTAGCGCAAGAAAACACTCCAAAAACCAATTCAATATTTGACAGCTCTTTCTCTGATTCCCACATTTGACCCTGTACAACATGTTGTCCATCCTCACAAAGTATAGAACTGATTGCCTATCTGGTTCCCCGGGCTGGATGCCAATACTCTAATTCAAATGTTCAATCTCTTCCTTACCAACTCAATTATGTGAGAGGTTCTAGCCAACACCAATTGCGATGCCCAGGATCAGCTTCTTGGGCCAGAAAAGGAGCAGAAGTGTTCCTGGCAGCTAGTTACTGCTCAGGATCTTTGTATCTGGTTCGCAATTCAAATTCATATCGGTCCAATTGGAGTTCATCCTGAGAGGCACTGGATGCAGGATGGAGTTTACCTTCCCAAGGATGGATTGCCACCAGATACATGCCTTGGCAAGACTCGCTTTCAGGAGATCTGCCACTTCTTTTATGTTTCTACATACAATTCGCCAACTGAAACTCCTGAAGGTCTACCTGGTTAGCATTCAAAGGTGGATATTCTACTGGAGCAGCTGCAGTATTCCTTGCAGCGGTACCAAGTACCTGGCAGCAATGTTACTATTGATGAAGCCATAATTCCATTCACAGGCAGGTCAATTCACACTACAAAGACATCAAACAAGCCAATTAGTCAAGGATATAAGTTTTTCTGCATGGCAGAGAAGGGCTATGTCTGGGAGTTCCACCCATCATCAAATGGAGTGGGAGGGAATCCTGTTGATGTGGAATCCCGTCAGTTACAGCTTACCGACACTGGAAAGATGGTTCACTACTTCATTAGAAATTTACACCAGTGACAACGAAAGCTCTCCTTCAATGTATACATGGACAACTTCTTCACAATACAACCTCTACTGGCTGAGCTCTGTCAGATGGAGATAAGAGCATGTGGTACATGCAGGCAGCAGTTTTGAGGATTTCCCAAGGAGCTAATGGTTGGGAAAAATGCTAAGTTCCCAAATCATTTTTGAAGTAGAGCTGTTAATGAATGGGTTGCAACCTTGCTCTGGATGGACAGTTCTCCTGTTTCCATGATGTCTACAATCCACCCTCTAAGTGGTGAGGATTCAATGGTACTGAGAATGAGAAAGCATTCAGGTAACAAGAGTACCAATGCAAGTGGAGCAAATTCCACATTTCTTTCTGGAGAAAGCCAGAAAGAGCTTGATATGCCTGTTATAGTTGATGCCTACAACCAGCGCAAGGTGGGAGTGGATGAGGCTGACCAGTATCAAACCTATTTTGATACACAGCTTATATCCAGATGCAATTGGTATCCACTTTTCTATTGGATTCTGGAGATAGCCCTTACCAATAGCCTTATAATCTATTGAGATCTGCCAGCAGACAAAGAGTGCACTGTGGATCGCTTTGACTTCCATCTCTCCATTGTGCGTGACCTTCTGCAAGCTGGAAGTCCATCAACAATGAAAAGTTCCTCCCGCATTCCGGCTTGACAGAAAATCACTCGGTCGGCTCCTGCCACACAATCTGCCTTGCCCCCACTGCCTACCAGGCTAGTTACCAAGCACACCACCCTGCCCCTCTGCTGAAAGGTACCAGGAATGCATTCCCCGCTTTGGATGGAGAGTAGAGTAGATTGTTTCCTTTGCAAGTGGAGAAGAAGTCAGGGTGGTAGTGGAGAAGGCATGAAAACCAGCATAAAGTGTGAGGACTGCAATGAGGCTTTGTGTTTCACACCCAAACAAAATTGTTTTCATGAATTTCACCATATGTAGAGTATTTCTATTTATTCTGGGAGCATTTGGCTGGATTGTGGTTGTGTGATGTGTATTTTAAAAGCGGGCTCATCTGTGGGCCCAAACCCGGTTACCGGCAGAGGGATAATGTCTGCGTATCACCTGTTACTCATTCCTCAAGCTGTGCCACGTTGCAACGTTAGCGGCGGTGCGCAGAAAAGTAATGCACATATGCAGCGAGCAAATCCATGCCATTTCATCCAATTTAGTCCGTTAAGAGCGCCCTTAAGACAATTTTTCATCGCTTGATTGTGCTCGCTAAGGCTTAACTATCTGATCATGATTGGATCCAGCCATTCTAGCAAGCAGACTGTGTTTTACTATTTTCGAGCAAGTGATATTCCGCTGTCACCGCTGGCTACGGATAAATTCGAGCCTTGGCAATGGATGAACTCTAGATTCCCGAACCCATGTAGTATGAGGTAGAACTACTGCGGGTTCGGGAATTCGGGTTTGCAAGGATGCCGTCCACTTAAGCGCTCGCTTCCTCATGCACAGCGGTATCAGCCCCGTATACACTAGTGTTCATACGGAATGCGGCGGCTGTGTTCCCTGCAGCCTCATATTATACCTGCAATACAGGTCGCTCATTGGTCCGTTCAGCGGCTGTGCAAATTTAAGTACTCCAAAGATATGGCCACCTCTGCACAGGGTTGTCCAGCCGTGGCACTGCCCCGCTGGTACCTTATCATAAGCACGGCAGCCTGTGATTTCTTGTCCCACAGCTTAATGGCGGAACATCCACTGCGACTATTATCTCTCGGTATCACATTATTCCCGTCTTAGCTGATTGCGATCGCTAATGACTAGACAGATGGAGGAGGGAAAGGGCTAACCTCACTAATAATTCTACAACGAATCTTGCGAGCATACACACAAGAGAACAACCTCCCGGAAACCCCCAGACCGTGTGAAGTATTTGACTTGATTGGTGGGACCTCCGCGGGCGGGTAAGAAACTGTATTCTTGAGCGAAGTACACTGCTGATTTCACCCAGTCTAATAGCAATTATGCTTGGGAGGTAATGGAAGGATGTTCGGATTGCGATTGTACCTCGCTGATCAAAAGTACAGGCTTGGGATGACTATAGAAGACACGATTGAAGCTTATAAGCGTTTCAGCAAGTCTGTGTTTTACAGACGGCCGCTTGGTGGGAGATTTGGCAAAACAGTACTCGCTGTCTGCGGATCACCGTGGTATTCAGCAGTTAAGCTAGAAAATTCGGTGAAAGATATACTCCAGGCAGCAGGTGTCGAAGTTACAGCTCCCCTTCGGGGCTCGCATGAGCCGGGGTGTAGAATGTGCGTCGGTTATGCCCACCACAAACCGGGCGAATATGTTAAACTAACCCCATCACCCTGGTGCCAGGTTTGTTTGCGCTACCCGTGCAGCGAGTTCTGACTCTGAAATTTTGCGGAACTACGAGACTACGGCAATTGAACAGCACGATTTCCTATGCACAATCATAGAAGCAGGCATGGCTACAGCCGCCACCCCACTATTATTTCCTCCCGTGAAGCTCCAGCAATCCGGTGCTGTATTTGTCGATGGTTCATTGCGACGCAATAATCCCATCGAAGAGGTCATCAATGAGAGTGATCGAATTTGGCCAGGCCGTACAATCGGTTGTGTTATCAGCATCGGAACCGGGAGGTCTGCGCAGACCGCGATAGATGGAAGTCTGTCAAAGCTACCCGGAGCCTGTATCAAAGCCGCTTTTGGTGCGCAAAATAAGGCGGAGGAGTTTATTAAGTCAAGGACAGGACGGGAGCTGTATGAATCATCCAAGTACTTCCGGTTTAATGTCGAGCAAGGCCTGCAACATTTGAAACTTGACGAATGCCGGAATTTCGAATTGATAGATGCCTCTACAGTTCGGTATCTGAAACTATCTGAGGTGGCGGCTCAAATCACCCGATGTGCACGAAGCTTGGCGTCTACCGATGCACAAGGTACGCGACCCCTGTTAAGATGAAGGCAGATTCAATATCTTACAGCGCTTCACGCACTGCTGACTCCCAGCCGATGGCTAACTCGGTATAACATATGTCTGTAGTATCAACCACCACTGAGCTCAGCGAACCGTCAGCCCTCCAAATTACATTCTCTCCTATCCAAAAACACCCCCGTCCGGCGAGAACAGCAGCAGAAAATCTCTTGACAATGCCGTTCCCGCGTGATACAGATATCATTGGGAGAGAGGGAATTCTCGACAAGATTGAGGTGGTTTTGGAACCGAAGCCAGCTAGTCAACCACTCGCTGCATCATAAGGACAGGATGGAATTGGGGGAGATTTTTGATTGTATATGGATCACCGCTCCACACTTGATATAGTCAAGTATCAATTGCAAGGTAAACTACGGAGATGGTCTCTTAGCTGTTATTGCAATCTGCAGTATGAAAGGAACAGCATGTCTAAGAATAGAATAACACCTACGATTGACAACAGGTGCGCATTATACTGTACCAATTACGGAGTATTCACATGTAAATACGTGTGCCAATGCGGGTGGGTATGCTGTGCTCTAATACTGTCCCATGGATCATGGATTCTAGCCACCTGCAGCGTAACATTCATGCGCATAAGACTGCGCCCATTGCAGACCATGCATTCCTAGCTTGGTGCGCCTTCTACATCGAAGGCTTACTGCCGCAGGGCCACAAATAAAGCGCACATATACATACTTGCGGGGCTGTCGGTACATTGTTAATCGCCGATCACCGGAATTAGAACAATTCGGAGGTGGATCCGAGGGCTCCGCCAAAACTGTAGCCACTGTCCAGAAGCGGCGAAGCCGACATCCACTACTCACTAAATGGGTATAGTGTAGCCTAAACATGGGAAAGCGCGCTTCGATTGTTGATTCATCCGGCCTAAGTTCTTAAATTGTCGGTGTCGCCACGCCAGCATACAAGACGGGGCCGCCTTGTCTACGACTAGGGTGGATATTAAACTCGCATGTCAACCCCTCATACCACACCCAAGGCGCTACACGATTTACCGGTGTTACCCCAAGGTTCACACCCCTCACTCAAGCCCCGAAATAACACCGAAATTCAAAAAGAAGTTTTCAGTCACAGCCTATGTAGATAATAACTGCTCTAGGAGTCTGCCTGCACTTGACCGATTTGATTCTGGGTGATGGAGGTGCCCTCAGTGCTGGCTGATGCATCACAGGTCGTAGGCCGATGCATCACTTGGTTATAGGCCGAACTCGGATCTATCCCCTAGTGTTGCACCGTCAAAATTGATCACCTATTCGGGGATGTAAATCGTCCAGCCCCCCCTGGTATACGAGCTTGCCCTCGGCCAGGTACATTTTCGTATCCGGAATCCGCCTATCATATGTAGGGATAGGGATCCACGTCATCATCTACGGTCTGCCAAGCTGCCGTACAATGATCCGTTCCCAACAAATAACGGACACAAAAATTCACTCGGTCGAAGGTGGCAACTGAAGTTTCAAGTGGACGGGAGCCAAAGGCGAGTTCGAGCTTATCTTGAGCTTTATTTTCCCGGCTTTGTATTAAATTGTGTATTTGTTTGAACTTTCGTTTTTGCTGTACCGTAGCAACTGCGATGGGTGTTTTCTTGTGGTGCGATTGCAGCGGAAAATGAGATCAATTAGATTAGACACGAGTGCCTTAGCCCCCACACGCTCAGTTTCTGTAGATTGGTTAATCAACAGTGTTGATAGAGCCTAAGGTTCGTGACTGCTCATTTTGACTTCACACTACTCTTCCATTCCCTACGCATCTTGGACCTTTAGACCTGTACCTAGTTATCACACCATAGCCAATGCATACGGTTCTCCCTTCACTATCGCAACAAACAGAAACTGGTTGTATAGGAATAAATGGATTAGAATAAAGGCTTCTAGTCACGTGCAGAAAGTTGTGGCTCTGCACGACTTCGTCGTACACCACTAGCCCACAACTTTTTACTGCCATCCTTACAATGAATAGTAGCAAGAAGCGAGTATAACCTGCTGCGGAATGAGCATTGTAACTTCGCTAGAGGAAAAAGCTAGGACCAACGGGACTCTAAAAAAAGTAGCTTTAGTTCAAGGAAATCAGTTCCTTTCAAGAGCCCTTTCTTTGCTTCATTATTACACCCTCGGCAGATTTACGGTGCAGTGTGGGTACACAACGTTTGTCTGCCTGCTTGGCTCGACCAGCGCGACTTGCACGATTAGACGAGCGCGACTTGCACGATTGGAAGGGCGCGACTTGCACGATTTGCGCTTTGAGTGAAATAGTATATCAGCGCAGGCTCCATTCAATTCTTTAAAAGACGCCCGTCCAGCCATTTATCTCTGAACGGACACTCATCTCTACATACGTTCCCCTAAGTTGATAGAGCCCTAAGGTTCGTGACTACTCTTTTAAACTTCACACTTTACTCTTCTCTTTCCCTATGCATCTTAAACCTTTAAACCTATACCTAGACAATCATCATATCATAGCCAATATACACAATTCTCCCTTTCACAATCACAACACCCTACTTTATAATTCATACTCAAATTGATACGATGGACTGCCTTTTGCCGAGCTATCCCGATACGAGCGATCCCTTGACGGATATATTCTCCATCCTTCAACCTAACCCTCACGAAAATGCCAACCCAATTCCTAATCCATTGATGGGGATAAGATGCTGGAAATGTTTTAAGGACCGAAAGAAGGTCTGTGAGAGCTTTACCACCCTTCCTCGAGTGCTAACGTTGTCCAGTGCATTCGCCGTGATGACATCCCTGCCTGCGAACGCTGCTACAACGCCCGAAAGCTCTGCTCCACCGATGCACCCCCGGGTTTCAAGAAGCGCAAAAGGAGTGTGGCTAAATGTTCGCAGTGCAGGACCGCCAAACAAGCGGTACGATATTCTTCCTCCCTCACTGGTGATCGATTGTTATTAATGTACGGCCAAACAGTGTGTGTTCAGGACATTACCATGGCCGGCCGGAAAGTGTGACGGGTGTGAAATGAGAAATTCCCAGTGCTCGGAACCTAAAGAAACGGAGCACAGCGGTGCAAATAACGGCAGCTCACCACGCGACGCGGGAAGCAATCCAGATATCCATACTGGCGCCGAGAGCTCTGACATGCCTACCCTACGAGGATCCAATGGAATGGATTCTCACGTTCCCGCTTTGTCTAGCCACCTGCTTGGGAGCTCGTACGCGGAATGCGGAGTTCATATGCTACCACTTTTCACGAGAGAAGAGATGGGTGGAATTCCTGACCCATTCGGTATGCAGGCACAACCCGACGAATCCAGACAGCCATGGAGAAGGAATTACAACCAATGGTATTCCTCGAAATGATGACCTCTCAACCAAGCTTTTACTAACCCTACTAGTAGCTTAAGAGAGCTGGATATTATCCAGGAAATCCATCTTGAGCTTCTGAGAATTCCCTACATAGACGACATCCTTCACTGCAAGGCCGTACATCCTTCCGACCAGCAAATTCGCAAGACCGAGGGCGAATTGAAAAGAGCGATCGGCCGTGCCGAAGCGCTAGCTTGTTCAATTCCAGCAGAGCGACCTTTCGAATTGGCGGAAGTATACCGTAAACTACTAGCTGCGCAACGGACACTATTCCATGGGGACCCACCACCGACAAAAACAATCCCTTTGTTGACCAAACTTTCGGCGTTGTATGAGAGAATAGGGGACATCGAGAATGCCGAAAGAACCTATGAGCATTTGCTATCGCAGTTAGAGGCCTCAGGATACGAAGATGGCGAGCTCAATGTCGTGGTTAGTACCCTAAGAAGACTGTATCAACTCTCTGCAGGCGAAATCAGTGAGATGGCGGAGAAGATGAATATTGTCGGTGACACTGCTACGTGTAAGCACACTGCTCTCCACCGCGCCGTGGGACGTCAGAATCATCGAGTAGTGCAACACATTCTTGACAGCGGAGCTGAAACAAATGCTAAGGGCATTTGGCAAAAGACCGCACTGCATATGGCGGTGGAAAAGTGCGCCCCACCAAGTGGTACATCCGGTTTGTCAAACTGTACCCTGAATAGTCTTAATTTGCATTCACATGCAGCTATCTAACTACCTTCAAGTGAGCAGCGGCTTCCCTAAATCGAACCCAAAGGACGTATTGGCCACACTTCTTGAGCATGGATTAGATTTGGAGCTTAGAGACGAATCTGGATTCACGGTGTTACAGCAGGCTTGCTCGTCTGGGGTTGACGTTGAAATTGTGAAGTCTCTACTTAAGAAAGGTGCGGAGATCAATTCCCCTTTCAAAGGCACTGCACTTTATACAGCAGCCGCAAACGGATGTGCGGAAATCGTTGAGGTATTGATTATGAAGGGTGCGGAAGTCGGTGACGAAGAGTTTATGACAACAGCTCTGTATGCTGCAGTGAAAGGAAATCATGGCTCTGTATATGACATCCTCAACAGACATGGAGCAGTGCATGATTCCAGCATCCTCTGCGCTGCAGCACGTGCTGGAAACGAATACTTCGTCAGAAAACTTCTCGGGGACGGAATCAAGGCAGACTGGAAAACAATTGTTGGAGCCGCAGAGAATGGTAATGAAACGATAATCAACTTACTCATCCAATCCGGAGCCGTTGCCGATTCCAACTCTATCAACAGAGCTGCTGAAAACGGTGATAAGCGTACGATCGAACTACTCATAAAGAACGGAGCGACCATCGACGAAGTCGCTCTTGTGGGGGCCGCCAGAAATGGCCACGAGTCCACCGTGGAATACCTTCTCCAGCACAAAATACCACTCGAAGCATACGGACGTGCACTAGAGGAAGCTGCAATTCATGGCCACAAGTCACTGGTCAAGCTGTTTGCGGAGAAATTGCGTTCAAGGCATGATCTGGGTCTATTTGAAGCAGCTCAGACCCTGATATCAGTAAAGCAACACGGGTACGACACTATATTTGACATCCTTTACAAAACGGGGACGCAATACGGTTCGTTTGATGCTTCAGAAACCTTGCAGAGATTTCACCACAGGTTAATTATCGCTGAGTTAATATTCAGTGAAGAAAACAGCGAAAGACTGCTCGCTGAGTTTCACCACAGTGGTGACAGTGCCGAAAATATACTTCGACAGGCTGTTGAAAGGGGACGAGAGGGGGTACTACGATTTCTGATCGAAGCTGGTGCATTTAGCGGAGACAACCATCTCGCGAATTCTACGCTTCTTTATACAGCAGCAAAAAAGGGACACGAAGGCATACTGAATCTTCTGCTCGACGCTGGTGCTTCTTCTTTCAGGAAGGAGCTAACAAGTGCTTCTTCGCTTGGCCACGTCAAGATAGTCGAAGTATTGTGCAAACGCCAGGAACGCTTAATATCATTTGATCTTGATGTTGCACTCGTAAGAGCGTCATTTAATAGCCACACCTCAATGATCAAGGCATTGCTTTCGTTCGGAGCTGACCCTAACGCTGAATCCGATGGACAAACGGCCTTGCATGAAGCCTCCAGCAGGGGGTTTATATCGGTGATGCGAGTGCTCCTGGAAAGTGGCGCGGACGTTAATAAGCGCACATCGAGTTCGAGTTCGAGTATAGGGATCGACAAATCATCAACGCCGCTCCAATGCGCAAAAAGATATGGTCGGAAAGCCGCGATCCGGATGCTGAAAGATTGGCAAGCGTCGCACTGACTTTGTTGCCTTCCGCTGCATTTTTGTTTCCTTATTCTTTACTTCCTCGAAATTCGTCATCAATCTTCATTCACCTTATCCCATGTCATGTTTCACTCCAAGCCGGCCTGTCTCAAAGACACCTGCGTTCCACCTCTACTAGATTTAAATATGCAGCGACACTTAGCAACAGTCTTTTGCGATAATCTGCGACATTCACGTGGCTCCTTAAATCACGACACCACTTCTCAAGTTCAATTTCGACCTCCACCCTATCTACAAGACTCAACAAATCGCATTTAATAAAAAACATCGAATTGACTGCTACGTTACCGGGAGCGCTGCAGCAACTGCTGAACTCTCGCTAGGATGGCAACAACTGCGAGTCGTCGGACGCAAACGGTTGAGCTACTAGTACCAGAACGCTCGCGCTTCACATATATCAGCATTGCATTTCTGGTAGGACCATGGAATGAGATCCCTGGCGTTAGGCTAGGGTGGATGAGGGTCGGCAGGTGGTATACGGGTGATACGGCGGATGGCCATACAGGAAGAAGATATCAGTGAAATTATGCAACTGTGGTTTCAGCATGAGATCAGCGTGGCAGTGGCAGTGGCAGTGGTTAGGGGTGGCGCCATAGCGATTGTTCGTAGAATTTAATTCACGATGTCATTGATGTTCTTGCAACTTTGTGAATCTCTGCTACGATTGCTAGTGTTTAATAATTCTGGTTTATACTGCTGGGGAGCTTTAATAGCGTAATGATGTGAAATAGCACGGTGAGGTTGAACAAATGATTGAGGGTGGCCAGGGTTCTAAACAATCTGTCCGCCCACCAGCCTTTGTAGTCCCAGCAATGTCGTCCTGAATGACATATGAGCGGACACACCCAGTGTATAGATCAGTGACCCTCGTGGGGGTTTCGCTGTCTTGCTGCTACTTTAGCCTCCAAAACAACTCCATTCCTTAAGGAAGAACCATATCTAAAACTTTACTAACTATCCTATTGCACCACTGATCTCGGAGACCACTTAGTGAGCTTTGTCACTCGACGGATGCGTTTTCAACAAGCAGTCACTCGTTCATAGAGCCATCACTCGGCTTATATGCCGATGTAGTTGTTGCTTGTGAGTCTCAGCATCGTCTGAAGTCTTGTATGAGAATGGTGACTGTATGAGGATATGCATCAGGACTAGGGTGATGCGTCTCATGTCAGATAGAGCATACGCGTACGCATATGGTAGATTGTACATAAACGGTCTTTGGCCCTCGATATAGAGCAATCAGTACATTTTCAACAGTAGTCGTCCCCTTATCCGACCCAACAAGTCAACGTCTGGTATGAAGCCCCAACTGCCCGTACGGGACGGACTGTTGAGAACTCTGGGGAGGACACAATTAAGTGAGTGAGCTAACGATTGTCCAGCTCATACCGTACCCATCACAGAGAACACCTGCCTAAATATCTGTTCAACTGAAGGGAGTTCCACCCACTATTACCCCGACTAGGCATATAATGAGTCAAAAGCATAAAAGCCCTGGTTATCACTGAAGTGGAAGCTCTTTAGGAGAACTCTCGTATACCGCTTAACCTTTTTGGGGAAGATGCGAAATCCCAAGGGCCTGACCGTATCAATATGGAAGGAAGAGTCAGCTGTCTTTGGGAGAATTAATCGTGTTAATATGTAGACAATTAGGACGAAAACCTGCATATGGTCAACTGATTCGCGAAAATTTTAATTATTCCGGAACCAGATACAAATTCAGTTATTATAGTTCGGCAGTTCCTGCTAGTGACTATAAATCTATCAAGCCATTCCTTATCATCCATAGCAATCAGAAAACGAAGGTGCTCATATTCGACTGACGCAGTTAGAGTTCATTATCATTGGTGTCTGACGAAAGGGAGTTGTGATCGGCATGTTAGGAGGGATCGCCTGACAAGCTACCAATATAGTGAAGAATTGAACCCTACCTAATGTCAATACACTCCGTTATAGAGATCGGTAAATGAAAGGTAGCACATCATTGAACTCAATTGAGAAACCTCTGGTATAAAAGCGACGACCCATGACACCTCGTTATTTCAAGTGTGAAATTGCCTAAAGTCAGTAAAGCCGCCTTCGGTGCTAGTATATACTAATTGTTCCTTTCGTATTATGCCCTACACGCTCGGCTTCGGGAAACTTGTTGCAGTACACTAGCGGAAGGAAGAATTGAAGCTGATTGGTGCGCTCGAACGTCAGACGTCCAATGGGGTGGCAAAACCCCACTGTGCGGTCCATTTAATCAGCGGATCGACTGCTAGAACCACTATTGCAACAGTTTTCCCAGACTCGAGCGTGTAGCGGACAATAATATCTACCTCTGAGAGATTCAGACTAGGGTGATAATTAGACATTTTAAGTTCCACCGTTCGCAGGTCGTTTGTACCACGTGCGCGCTAAAACGGATGATCTTCCTCCACATGCAAACTACTTAGTCGGAACGATAACGATGCCGCACCTCATGCATACAGCCCAGGCGCCTTACTAGGGGCATGCCCAGCGCCCACACCTAACAAGCTGCTAGCGGGGCACCTTGTAAATCCCGGAATTTTTCTCAAAATTGCAAATTGCTCAACAGCCACACAATGGAGAGAATATCAGAGAGAGCAGTATAATAGACCACTCCAAGGCCTACATGCCAATCCAAAAATCAAGTCAAATGGTCCAATTTTGAGTATGATGAAAATGTGAGTGAGAGTCTATGAAGCTGATGGATTTTTGCCCACCTCTTAACCACCCCTGTTTTATCACCAATTGTAAATGGAATTCACTGGTAATACTATTTGAGCATATACAGTATGCTAGCTGTCAATTATAGTCAGTCTTGGCAGATTTGGGTGGGTGGTTGTTGAGATAGGTACTAGTTCTGAGTTGCTGAAGTGGGAGACTCTCTATTGTACCATAACTCAGGTAATTTTTGCCCAAGTGAAATTTCATTGTCCCTAGAAACTGCCATGATGCACCCAAGTAGCCTTGTAGCATGCTGAAGAGACTCAGGCAGCAAGGGTAATGAATTCCAACAACAAGTGGTGGAGAAATCATATTGGGTAGATAGCTCTCTTTTTCCTTATTCTCCCTTAGCAGTCAACCCATAAGTCCACCAATCCTTAGTTAAATTCAACGCTCTTTGGCACAGAGTAGCTATAGTATATACATATAGGTTTGGAATTATCATTGGCCTGGTACTGATATGGGTTGTAAACTGGTCAGTCTCTATATTTGAGTCATAAGCTGTCACTCATCACAGATGTACCTTTCAATCAGGTAGATAAGATTTACCTGATGGTGTATGACATGTATCTAAGCATCTGGTAGAAATAATTTACCTGATGCAAAACACTGGCAGTGCTAAGCAGTGCTTAGCAGCATCAACAGTGCTAAGTATAGTCTAAGCCACGGTACTTCATCTACAACCACTCCTTGAATATTAGTGGAAACTAAAGAGGAGATAACCAAGTGAAAGAGCATCTTGTTAACTACATTTCATATATAAACAATATTGTGGTCAAAGCCAAACTCATGGAGTTAATTGAGCTTAAAGTTTGATAGATGGGAAGCAGGGAGCTGAGGGGTGGGAGCGTGGCTACGAGGTGCCCCGCTAGTGGCTTGTTAGTACCTTGTTAGGAGTGATGCGCCCACACCCCTAATAAGGCACCTGGGCCGTATGCATGAGGTGGGTTGCGATGTGGTGGTTTCCTTGGCATCCGGAGCTCTCGGGTATGATGCTGGTGCCTTACAGCCCCATCGGCAGCCACTAGCCCCCACACCGAGGATGCCTGCCCTCGGTAGTGATACTCGGCATTCCCAAGTATAGTGTTTTCTTGCTTTATAAGCTTGCCTATTTTTCTTTCGTTGTACTGTAGACAATTGAACATCTTCTCTGTTCTTTATTGTTTTCAACAAAGTAACAAGGAGAGATTGAAAACATGACTTTCAGACACTATTGACTAAGTGAACTAAGGATTATCCAGCTCATATAAGCCCTTCAGGTCATTCCTATCACGGAGAATACCCGCCTAACTATTCATAAAGCTGAGAAAATGTCTACCCACTGTTGTCCTGACCATTTATGTGACCGTTCGGGGGCATCCAGACTATAGTAGTCAACGAAGTATAAGCTCTTAGAAGGACTTTCGTATAGCGTTTATCCTTAACCTTTTCGGGAAAGCCTAGACAATTTCCGCTCCCAGCCGTATCAATATGGAAGCAAGGTGAGAACTCAGAGTGTTGATTGTTGACATTCCGGTCAAAAACCCACATACGTCGGCTGCTTCGCGAAAATTCTAATTGCGACTCGGAAGGAGCGACATTTCGTAACTGCAATATAGATGTAGCTATTATGGTTCGAAAGTACATGTATTATCGAGCCTTTCCGCTAACATCCACAATAATCATAAAGTAAAGGTGCTCTTATTCGACTAACGCAGCTAAAATTCATGGCCATAAGCATGTGATGAAACAGAATTGCGCACTGCTGCTAGGAACGAACCCCTAAGTGTAGAATTGAAACCGTACCAAATATTCATACAGACTGTTATAAAGACTGGAGGTGAAAGTATAGCAGCACATCGTTTCACTCGATCGAGACAACACTAGTATAAAGCGGCGACTCAAGACGTCCCGAGATTCTGGGTGTGGTATTAACTAAAGGCAGTGAAGTTAGCTACCCCGGTGCAAGTATATCGTAATCATTCCCTACTATACTTATCCCCTACATGGCTCTAATTTAGAAAATATGTTGCAGTATAGTAGCCGCAAGCAAATTGAAGCTGATTGGTGCGCTCAATCGTGAGATGTCCTGAGTAAAACGAACGTGAGACGTCTAACGCGTGATAAAATCCCACCCCCTGCGGAACAAACCAAGTCGGCCACTGCAGAGTCGATTTAATCGGCGAGACCACTAAAAACAGTACTGCAACAAGTTTCCCAAATTCGCGCTTGTAGGGAATAATAATATCTACCTAGAATTCAAATACTTAGACCTAGGTAATGATTAGACATTTCAGGTAAGTTCCGCCGTACCACGTGTGCGCTAAAACGGGATCACGGACACTACAAAAGTTGGAACGATGTTGGTAGTCTCCGGCAACAAGGGTTCAAAATATCCTATGTTCGACCGAATGTCTGAATACCATGACTTACAGAGGTCATACCTTTTCTAACATGACATACCATCGACAAGGGAGACGTTTCACCGCACGCATAGGCAACACAACAATCACCACAGAATTACAGCTAAAATAAAGATAAAATTTAAAAAAGGGTGCCCCGGCAAAATAGGAGTGAATATAAATGTATTTTTGAGCCCAGATGTTAATGATTCAGGGTAGTGTTTGAGCAGGGTTCGAGCTACTCGCTGAGTTTTCAAGTCTCTAGACACCCCTGTCGATGATTAGATGACTTCGATAAGATGATGTCTTATCCAATAGTCACCAACTTCGATGTGTGAAGTTGTCGCCAAACTTTTGATGTGTCGCCAAGGCGCTTATGATCGGGTATCTGGAGACTTGAAATCCAACGAGTACTTGAAATCCAACGAGTACCTACTGTACCAAAAAAGCCCCGTTTATTGATGCCGAGTTAATGCTGTATTAATGTTGAATTCTTTATAAATGTATACATTGGCTGAACTGGTGGGGTATTTCAGGATTTGCAACAATATCAATTGTTTTGAATGTGGGGTCAATTTTACAAAAATGTAGTACAGAAGACCACATTGGATGGTACATTGATGCCAAATTGATGCTGGATTGCTGTCATATTCAATATGATGTGTATTGAGTTAAATAGTAGAGTTATACTACATTACTTCCACATGTGTATATTTCGCACACGCTTGCACATGCCCGCACATGCCCGAAGGACTCATGCTGCCTGTGGTCTCTCCAGCTGGCTGATGTATGGTAAAAAATTATCTCTGGCATGATTCGAACCTGTTTCAGCAGGTATTTTATACACCCACTAACCACTATACTATGTTTGTAGTTTGTTGAACATAACATCATGTTTGGGTTATTGCTAGGTTTACTGGTTTATTACTGTCACATCATTGCAACAAGAATGTGGATTACCTGCCACATCTATGCAAATGCTCAATGCTGCTCAATTGTCCAATATTATCCCATTCAACTAAATACTCAATCATTTACAATGTCATGTTTGTTGGTATCTTGCATTACTGTGGTATTTTGAGCAATTTGTTGATAGAGCCTAAGGTTCGTGACTGCTCTTTTAGACTTCACACTACTCTTCCATTCCCTACGCATCTTGGACCATAAGACCTGCACCAAGATAGTCATCGCTCTATAACCAATACACACGGTTCTCCCCTTCACTATCGCAACAGGTTATGAGCCCGGTGGTCGCCTCTCTATTTTCATAATCTTCAAAAACGATCATTACACGATTACTCGCAGTGCAAAACTAAAAGAGCAGATCCCTTCATCTCCAATTGAGAGATATACTTATCACTGTATGATGGCTGACTGGCACATGCTACACTTCTATACCGGACACTACTTCAAACCGTCGTATCTGCTACTGAGTTTGATGGCCATCCGAGTTTAAAGCCCTCACCGCGGCCAATTAGGAGCCGTTGGTTTGGCATCCCGTTGCCTGAGAGATTACCGAAAACCGCTATCTTGACGAGAGAAGTTATTGCTATTCTACCAGTGCTTTCACGGAATGAGATCAAAAGACCTGTGTGGAGCAGGCCAGTGGGAGAACCACTGCTATCTTTGCCCGTCTGTGGTTTCGCGAAGCTTATCATCTTTGTTGCCCGACTGTGGTTTCGCGGGGCTCACCTGTCTGTGGTTTCGCGGGGTGCTATTACTTCTATTTGCCTGTCTGTGGTTTCGCGGGGCTCACCCGTCTGTGGTTTTGCAGGGTGCTATTCTTACTCCTTGCCTGTCTGTGGGTTCGCGGGGCTCACCGGTCTGTGGTTTCGCGGGGTGCTAATCATACTATTTGCCTGACTGTGGTTTCACGGGGCACTTTGTTTTAAGTTTCCTTGTTATTGAGTTTCTGCCATGAGTGGCAATTTTACCTTTGTTGGGCGTTTTTACTTTCACTTTAGGTTTTACTATTTTTTATGTTCCGGGGATGGTGTAGGTTTCAGGGGAGTTTCCTGCACCACGGCTATGAGCCGGCCAGATGGGTCCTTCGTCCGTGGCTTTCATTTGCTTGGCTTTCTTAGTTCTGTGTCCTTGCTGCTGTTTGTTAGTTATAGATCGCAGCAAGAGGGGGAAGTTTTCTGAGTTCGGATGTTCTTGCTGCCACCTGTTATGGTGCGCAGCAAGAGGGGGAAGTGTTGATAGAGCCTAAGGTTCGTGACTGCTCTTTTAGACTTCACACTACTCTTCCATTCCCTACGCATCTTGGACCATAAGACCTGTACCTAGATAGTCATCGCTCTATAGCCAATACACACGGTTCTCCCCTTCACTATCGCAACACTATTCCCCAGTAATTGGAAAGTTAAATTTAGTAATATGCTACATTCACTGGACTCTGGGAGTCATGCTGCACTCGGCTAAATGTGGCACTGCGTCACATCAATAAACGGGGGTTTCTTTTGGCATAGTAGGTAGTAGCATTCAGGGTTCGAATTAGAATTCGTTCGAGGTCGACTTTTGTTGATATTTATCATTAAGCAAAATACCAAAACTGGACTGTTGGCTGCAAAAATGGGCATGACTTGGTATTTGTGTTTTTTTGTTAATTTTGGACGTCGGACGTTGTCGCGTTGTTAAACTGTACAGGTTTCTTGTATTGTCTGTGTGGTGAAAATTCTCCCCTGCTGATGGTATGTAATGGTAGAAAAAGTACGACCTCTGCAAGTCATGATATTTTAGACGTTCGTACTCTATATCTAGGTTCCGCATTTTAGTTCGTTGCCACACGAAATATACGTCGGTGTAGTCCCGAGGTTCGGTAGGGCTGGGCAACGTCATGTAAGGTGACACTCTATGTATGTACATGTAACTAGGGACCAAAAGTTGGGCGCCCTGTAAAATGCGGAAATTCTACACCTCCACAACAACAATTGAGAGAGATTCTGAAAGTGAAGGGAGCTATAGTAGGCCACCTGAGATGCTTCTGTGAGGTTTTCTTAGAAAAATATTCGCTATGTAGTGAATGATGAGGATCTTGGCATTTCTCGTTGTATGGAGAAAAAGTCGAGCGCTCTTTTGCACTGTGTCACTGCGCCCGACTTACCCTTGTACTCAAGTACAAATGATGTTATCTGCAAATGAATTGATAGGTTGCTCGATGCTGTACAAGAATCGCCTATGTGGACACAAACCTATAACCTTGTCGAAATATATGAATATTAGTGACATTCAAAGTCATTGAATGACTTGCTTTTTCATGTCTGCCTCATATGTATATGCCGAACACCCTTCCATAAGAAGTAAAGAACAACAGCGTAAGAGAAGTAGGGCTGTTGCACGCCTACGCGGACTCTGCAGACGGGGCCGGTGCTCCAGATCTCTCCGCCGCCAACTGTCGTAGTGTTGAGATCAATAGAGTACGAATAGAGATATTGAATTGACTATCGTACAAAAGTGATTGTCTGAAGAGCAAAGAAAGAGAAAGACAGGTAAATATATATGGGAAAGAAGAGGGCATACTCGGCTTCGCCGAGTATCACATCCGGAGACCGATGCCGAGCATCACTGCCGGGGCTAGGCCTACTCCTCGGCATGGGGGGCTGGTGGCGGCCCATGGGGGCCGCAAGCCACCAGCCTCATGCCCGCAGCCTTAGGCCGAACGCCACACAAGACATCGGGCCAAATCCCGTGCCAACACGTAGATATATCAAAATATATGTATGGGTGTGGTTGGCTGCACTACAATTGAGTGCAATGCAGCCGAGCGAAACATCAGTAATCGCGTCTGATCTATTCACGATACGAAGTACAATATATACACGCCACTTCTGGCAACCTGTTTGCACGGCGCCATCATGTCCTACCTCGCAGTTGAGAGCCCAACCAAATGTTTGGAATGGCAACAGCAGCTTCCAGGTATTATCTTGTTAGAGTTATCTGCTCGACCACGAGCCTGCCGCCTGCGCACTAGTAGCCGTGGCTACTGAGAGAGTAGCCAATTAATTGCCCTGCGTATGTAGTACTAGTAGAGACAACAAGAATGCAGTGCTGACCCTAGACTTCCACCAGGTACCTGACCTACTTTGTATATATAGTCGCAAGCATGACTAAAATAGTATTCAATGTTCTATTTCTCCGGCGGTTACTCACCTACGTCTCGCGGTATTCTACCTAGAGGGTACACTGGGCGATACGAAAGGTTCAGATTCGGTTTTCAAATTCTGGTCGCTACCTCTGTACACTCCCGGCCAACAGCATTTGCCCCCAGAAATAGAGAGCCCATCCCACCGCCTTTCTCGGCCAACGACGTTTTCCCTGTCCCACCTTCTCACCACTATACATGTCCGATCTCCCGAAAGCATCTATTGCAACGAATACGTCGCTGACGACAAACATTGCTGCACCCAGCACCCATTGATACGGTGAGCAGGTAGATGAAGACGGGGGTGCAGTAGAGGCTGAAACAGCCAGCATCGCGCTGATAACAATTACGTAGGCGAAAACCAACGGCCGCATTTCACCGACTATCGTGAGGCCAAGGATATTGCTCCATGTCGAAGTGGTCGGCGCCGGATATATTACGCCAAGCAATTTTGTAGTCACAATCGTCGCCACGAATGTGCCAAGGAACTGTACACGCGATAATTCGTTTGTTTCTTGGAGGATGGCGATAATGTAGGCTACATGCGCGCATGCGAAGGCGAGAATGCCGAGTTTGAAAGATGTCGAGGTTGTGGGCGGCTTTGCTGGCTCGCATACGGGGATATGAGTGGTAATAGCGGCAGATGATTCGGTGATATGGGGTCGGTAGTAGTATTCGTTTCGAGAAGGAATTAAGAGTATATCGCCAATGAGAGACAAAAAAAGGCCGGATGTAATGAGAAGGCTATACGATGACTGCTGCGGCGATACAAGCACAAGCGGCCCAATAACGAATGCAATAGAGCAGAAAATCTTGAAAACAACACTGCCCGGGTAGAAAGACCTAGACTCAGAGAACACTAACAGAGGTAGGGATATTAAGAGTAGATAAACTGTCGAGACCAGAGGAAGACAGAGAGTCGAAATACCAGCTAACATATTCGTACGAAAAAGATTGGAAGATATTAGTTCTGGGGTAAAAAGGGTGGTGGACGTGTGCATCCACTTATTTAACATTGTGGGACTGCAACCCTGCTATCGGGGTTTAACTGGTGGCTGGCCAGCCTCAGCCCCATTTATTATCGGCAACTTTTGTGATACGCCTTCAAATCTGATGTGTATGTCCCGGCCTTGCATATGTATGTCTTATCATTCTCCAAAAGCAATACAATGTGCGGTTGTCAAATCCCCGCATGAGACGTACATAAGTCGCCGTTCTCGATGGTGTGGGAGTGACAATACAAGCGCCATCAGCAACCGAATTTTGCACAACGGGGTAGCATGAGCAAAGTATAACTAATTGTTTCAGAAATCTCCCATTTCTCGATTGCATTACTAATAGTTCATGCTACACATAATTATGCATCCAGTTTAGTAATCAAATTTCCGTTTCAGCTTTTTGGGGTTTTGTTCCCGGGCAAAATACCCCAGACAACGGCCTTAGACTCTGTGTCCGAGGGCAACATCTATATTTCAACTCTGTCTATGGAAACCAGACTTTATCGAAGAGGTCGTATTTTTTTTAGAATGGGTTATCCCCTACACGCTCAGTTTCCTTAAATTCGGTTCCGCTTGCTTTCAGGTGTAGTTTGGGGCAATGATCGCAGTGTGGCAAAGCCGGTGATTGGCTGGCCGGACTTCCGATTGAGTGATGTCAGAGCACCACTCTCTAGGAAAGCATGTAAACATTGTGGTATGGACTTTTGTATGGGCTGCATAGAGGTTGGTAGTGTGTAAAGTATATAAGGAGTTAGCATCGACCTGCATTCGGTATCACTCGCTACCCACACTATCCCAACATGGTGGGATCGTAGCTGGAACCAAATATAAGAAAATCGAGCGTGTAGGGGATAGGATGGGGGTCATGGGATGGGGTATGGCGGAGATTTTTGTGTAGCCTATATCACGTGGTGTATTGTACGACCTTTGGATAATGTGGAGATTTACCCGGGCCCACTCTATGTCAGACTTTTATCCAGTGTTGTGCTATGTGCCACGACCCCGCCCCTAAAAAACACTACCCGTCCGAAGTCCATCTAGTTTTTATAGTGTAATCAGACAAGTGTAAAATCCAGGCTTTGTCCTCAGACACGGGGTATTTTAGTGCAATACCGTTGCTATACCACTTGGAGAGTTGAATACCCCGAACTCAACACCTCAAGTCATCAACAACCAAAAATGTAGTCAGTCGTAAGCCATGTGCTCTAGGTAATAACTACACGTGTCCAATATTTTCGTATGTGGTGGTGCTGCTATGGTACCACCCTGACTCGAACTGAGTTAGCTCTGATAGCCAGAAGTCGGGCCTCAATTTAAAGAGGCATGTCAAAAGTACGCTGCACCACAACCTCGGCGTGCCTGCACAACAAGCAAGCAGCTTCGGAACACATATATAAAAAATTACTCTTAAAGCAGTTAATATATGCGTGGGCTATGACCGACGACTTCCTTTTGTTTGCTGCTGAATCTGAGTGCTGAGTTCGAAGTGCTGGATACCATCGATCCCTTAGTTGCACAGTATAGCTTAGTTGTCCACCCACCCTAGGGCTGAAATGTGAGCTTGCAGCACTTTGCGCTGTTCACATTCCAAACTGCGCTCACAACCTGGTCAAGGCTGTCCGGGTTCTACCTCTGACATGAGTGCCATTCCACTTGGCATGCACACTCGCATTTACTATCCTAGCACAGTTGCCACTGACACCAAAAATATGATGTAAAAAGTTTATATTTACTTATTAACACCAGCAATAATCGTAATTACCCTAGTCAAATGCCTTGACTGGTTATGGGTTTGAGGGCTATGAGTGCGGCCTGGGCAACTATTGTAAGAAATCGTGCGCTGCGCACGCTAGCCTGCTGAGTGGATTCGTCACCGATGTCCAACTGAAAAATTTCTCCCACTCACGACTGTCCTCCTACCAATTATTCTTTTATCCTGAATCCCAAATACGACGCTCTGGTTACACAAGTGAGGACTACGACGCTGTTTGTTTGTGACATTCTATGTAGCGTCGACAGGAAAGGTCTAGAGTACCGCGAGAACAGGGCTCGACTCGGTAACTGCAGGTACCGAGCTTTTGTTGGAGGCTGGAAGATACCTCTAACTGGGAAGGCTATCATTCTACTCCATCCTGAAACGGTGGGAAAGTAGCACACATGTTTGGTCTCACTTTTTTCAGGTGAGTGCTTGCGTCACTTCACGGAATTTCGGCTGCAGATCGTGTCAGAGGTACCCCAGAAGGCTATTTATTAAGGTGGCAACTATAGCCAATTTCCGGCCCGGTAATAGGAACGCAACTCGAGTTTTCGCAAGGCGTCTAATGCTGAATTTAATTGCTAAATTTCACTCATCTTTTCAATGGAGGATTATAACTATGAGTCGGAGGAGGCCGAAGTCTCGGACGTACTAGACGAAATTTTTCATTACATTACAGAAAAGAAGGTTGGCAACCTGATACCTGATATCGGTATTACTCGGGCTGCGGCCGCCTGGTGCCTTCCGCGATATCCTTCCGGCTAGCTGGAGAGCGTCGGCACTCACAGACTGCCTAGCCAGCACACCGTGAGGAGCGATTTTGAGGTTGGTCGATTGCTCCCACTGGATGCCGGACACATCTCGAAGATTACAGCAATGAGTTGGATGGTGAGCTGGCAGATAGAAACATACAGAAAATCTCAGGAAAGACATACCCCGTACGTCTGCAAAAATTTAGGAGCCCTTCTGGTATATAAATATAACTAATGAAACATCAAGAATTTCTTTGCCAACCACAGTCGCTCGCAAGCTATCACGCAACGAGAAAACCTCAACAATCATTTGCTCTCTTGTTTATATGCTGTCGGGTATGTTGTCTAGTCCCAACATGTTCTCCCGAGCTCAAGGAAGTTGACTATTATATCGATGCAAGTGATTACACAGCTGTGCGGACTGCTTAATCGGCTTATCCACCACACCTACCATGGACATGCTTCTACCGCAATTTTTTCAGCTTTTCTATGGATTGATCTTGTTCAGGCTCAGCAGCCACTCGCCGAATTGGGGGGTTGGCCTGCGGGTGCTTTCACCGCTCTCGGAGGATCATGGCTATGCATCAAATGCCTTTCAGAATCCAAATATGACGTCTTACCAACAATTCTGTTCGCCCGCTTTCTACACATTATCCCCTCCCTCCGGGAGAAGCTTCGATCCGATGAGAAATTTGGTAGTTTGATGAAGGAAGTCGTATTGACTACGATTGAATATTCCAATAAAGGTGTCATTCAAGAATGGGATGCATTGATCGTGATATCGAAGCAGGATGTCAAGGTTCAATCCCACGGAGATTCTTTCACTTTCCGCCAGACGGAATCTAAGAGAGGAGAGATTACCGAAAAAAGGAGGAAATCCGATCTCGAAGAAGGGAGCATTGGTGACTCATTTGAAATCGAAATTATCACCGGGTTCAATATGGCGGAGTTTGAGCAAGCAGCCCGCCTACTTTTACGACGATTGGGTTTAGCAAAAAAAGATGATATCAAACCTCGACTCGGTAAACTGCTAAGACTGTGGCGTGCCCTCCAAATATACCAGCAATATCGAAAACAGACGAGATGGTCTTCAGCTGGGACGCGGACACCAGGAAGATCGCACGGACACTCAGAGATCAACGATAATGTCGACTACTACATAAATTTGCTGAACTGGACGAGCTCCGAACCGAACGAAAGCCTCAACGAAGACGACGACACCGAAGAAGACGACGCTGGAGAAGACGACGCTGGAGAAGACGACGCTGGAGAAGACGACGCTGGAGAAGACGACGCTCACAGCAAACACTTGAGGGCGCTGAAGGGTACAAAGATGACGATTCATTACCCCGATGCTCCGTACAGAGAAAATGAGGTGCCTGTTGGTGCTACAGCAGAAGAGCATGCGGTATCCGCGAAAGACATCGCAATAATGTTGGCTTTTACTGAACACGTCTGCGGGGATAGGTATAAGGGAATCAATCCTCTTATACTTTGTATTTGGATCTGGACGCAGGGAAGACTACATCCATCTGACAACTTGCTGATCACATTACCGCCATCAACACAATTCATTTATCCTCAACCAGAGCTACCATCACTAAAACCGCCGCCAACACCAGAAACCGAGTCATTGCCTGCAATGGAACCCCGAACTAACTCCACATCCGAGGCTACGTCGCAGCTAGTTGTCGAATCACAACCAGCAGTTGAGCTAGCATCTCCAACTCCATCCGAGAAACCGCCCCTATTGTCGCGCGCACCGAATGTTCTTGACCTTTCGGGAATCGATTGGGAAGTCGATGGTGGTACATTCATGAATGTTTGGAAAGTCCTTTGGGTTCTCAGTGTGGTATCATCCGCCCTTATAGCCTTCTTCGTGATTTTATCTAATGGCGGCCACCCAAACTTCGCAACGACACTGGGGTTGCTCTTCGGAAGGCCTTACAGCATCGACTCCAATTCTCAGGACTCCGGTTACCCACCTTCCTGGAATGGCAGAAGACAGCTACGTTGGGGCACCGGTTATGCGTGTGGAGTATTTAAAGGCAAATTTTACAAGAGAATGGGTCCAACAGGAAATTCGCTGTTCAGAACCACTTTTGTTTATGCTGTCAGCTGGGCAACATGGTGCTGGAGGAGGCCGCTACAATCGTCATTGAATTTCAAGCCATCACAACCATCATCAACATGGGTTCTGTGGGTTGCAGTGCTTTTTGAATGTGCGGGGACGATAGCATGTTTCTTTGGAATCATCATGCTCGCAAATTGGGGCCAAACTAAGGCTGCTTTTGCTTGCGCTCTGAACTTTGTTTCGTTTTCTATTGTGTGCGCGTTGATGTTTCGAAGTCTCATTTGGAAGGAAGGGCACGACACTCTCTTTTGGTGCTCTGAACTGGGCGTTGGAACAGCTATCCTTTATGCAGCTGTGATACATTGTGGAGTTGGACCATCGCATGGACCATTTGTCTGGTACAATGCAATGGTGTGGATACATACAGTTGCTTCTTCGTGTTTTTCGGGATGATGTTTTTCTTGTGCTAGTTTATGATCGGATTTCGGGGGTGGTATGGTTTGTACTGGGTTTTTACGAGTAGAATAGTTGATGAATTCATTGTGTTTGTTTCTATATATGTTGAGAACAATCAAGTACGAATAAAGGTGTTGAATTGACTACCATTTGTCTCGTGCCCAGCATCCAGTGGTGTTTGCCACTCGTACCTCGTTTCTCGTTGCCGAGCGAGCCTGCGAGTGAAGGCAACGACAGTTTTGGGACCAGACAAGACTACCATACAAAGAGAGAAAAATACACATGTACAGTAATAGGTCAAAAGTCTTGGTGATCTTGGCTTTCCACACCGAAATCAACCGAAAACACCACTTTAGCAGCGATTTCCTAACCACAACCAATGCTCTAAAGGTTATCAGAAATTAGTCAGAGCTCTTCTATAAGTTTGATTAATTATATATCACGAATTGGAGAAATTCACATTGAGTACCAGAACAGGCATCGGAATTTGTTAGTCATCTGAGATTACTCGCTTTCGCTCAATTTGTTTGTGGACTAATCCTTTTTGTCGGGTATTCTGCGTCACCAACACAAAATCCATCAGAACTTCACCAGTTCTTAGATAAAAATTATAAAACTTTGGAAATCGCATCATATAGTCTGTGGCAAGGGATCTCGATGCCAGTTTTTTGTTAGTAAAATTTATTCGGATATTGAGTAGATTGCACCAGGGGCAAAGTGTCTGAGTCTCTTGGGATCCTAAAACCATTGGTACAGGTTGTAATTAAAGGAAAAGACTCTTTGAATATGATAAAGGAAGTAGGTCATATTTTGCCGCTTGTCAATATCGCAGCGTTGAAAAATGGCTCTGGGTATCGCCTTCACCAACACTTTTAAACGGTGACTGTATATAAGAGAAATAGCATCATATCTAGAGCCAATTAGCACCCGGATATGAGATTAACGAGGACCCACTCGGGCTGAAATCCGAGAGCCTTCGGTCTAGTCCCTATGATCCTTTGGTCTGATGCCCGAGAACTTTCGTGCTTAATCCCTGACGACCTTTGGGGAAAATCCCTGGCAACAACATTCTCATCCTATAAGCCCTGAGACTTCTGCAACAGTATCGCTGATTACCTACAACACATGCTAGCGACATGTTTAGCGTGTCTTTTAACAGTATCTCCCTCCAACGATTTATCTTACGATATTCCCAGTCTAAAATTAACAGTCACCTACCCATCAAACCTTCTGTAATTTTCTATAGACCGGCCAGAAAAGTATTCATAGATCCGCAGACCGCCAAGATCGTAACTTGAACGCCGCCCTTGGCTTAGACCAGTGTTCCTAACCGTCCGCCCTGTCTGGGCAGAGCCATGCCCGATCCCGGACAGCAACGAGTTCCCGGGCTGAAAATACACGCCCGCTTTGCCCTAGGACTTCGAGTTTCAGGACTACAACCCTGCAAAGTCTCATAGTCTATTCTCAATAAGCTGCAATTTGAAAGTTATCGAGGCGATGGGAAAAAAAGCCACTTATACCTCACCCAGGGATCAATTTTGTGGGTAGAGCGGAACAACAGCATGGGGAATGCTGACCGGATCAGCAGCTGCCAAAGAATACCCTGCTTGCCAGTCGGAATTATACACGCCCAGCACCGATAACCTTACCGGGGCCTCTCAGCCGTCCTGAGCGGGCCATAGGAATTCTAGCCTCTGCCTGAGACGGCCTAGGCTAAAGGAAGGTCTACCCGTCTTGAGACTTCGGGAGGTTGCGTGAAGTGGCATAAGGGCCAGGGTGAGATATACTGGAAACACTACGACTTTTGTATCTGGATAACAGGTGATCATCAGGGTTTCCAATAGTCAGGGCGCCAGCCAGTCTTGCGGGCCTAGAAACCTGGTCTGGGCAAGGCATGAGCAGATACACCCAGAGACCGGATCGGGGATCTGTCAGTCCTGGCGGAGGATTCCGCTGTTTCGTCCCAAAATGATTTCATTAGTGAAGGTTACTATGCGCCAAGATATTTAGCAGCCATTCTACACCATTACTGGCTCTGAGACTACTTGATGAGCTCTATCATGCGATGTTTGGGCTGTCGCTAAATCACCAAGCCATCACTCGCATCATGATCCCATCACTCGCATCATAGATCATCGCTCTGGTGCGTGTATATTCAGAACCTCTGTAGGACGTGCAGATAGGAGCATATGATGCTCAGCTGTGCCCATGAATGTTAATACCGAGGACCGAGGTCAATTGGGATTCAGCGGGATATGGCCAACTGAGAGCACATCCATGCGTACATATCATATGCACATAAGGACTATATATTGAGGGACCTTCAGGCCTCGAGAGATAGACAATCCAACAATCAGCCATCCCAAGTAACACACTCGGCGCAAATACGGCCCTGGTTGTCCCTGGTCCAAGCAATCCATGCCTGGAAAGTCATAGTCCGGAATGGTCCACACCGCCGCCTGCCCGGGACGGAATTTTGGGAACGCTGGTGACAATCGTTACATAAATAGAACGCCGCCTTTTTAGGGCATATGGGGCTGAGGATTACGATGTAATGAAAGTACGATGGAGAAGAAGCGTCTTAATCTATCTACAGGTAAAACCTATGTCTTTATATAATGGGGTCTGCGGTCTTGGAGACTATGGGAAATATAGATTGGAGTGGCGAGTGGCGAGTGCAAAGTGGCTGGTAGCAAGAGTGAGAATTTGTGCAGCCATGTACTGAGAACTCCGATAAACCTCCTCTAGGCTCCGCTCCAGACCCGGATCTCCTGAAGACCTATCTACACCTGGTTCTAGACCACATGGTAACCTCTGCACCCTTGCTACATCATGATTCCGTAGCAAGAAACATGTAAATAAACAGAGTTACAAGCGTACGTGCGCTGGTAGTGACTCCGATAGTAGCCTTCTTAAAAACCCTGCACATGAGAAGTGACTTAAATGGGCAGGGAAAGAGTACTACTGTAGCCTGAATATGGCTATCTATATAAAAAATGAAACTTGAAAACAACCTTAACTTTTAAGTCTAACCTTAAATCGACCTCCGTCTATCTATCCAAGTCATCCCATATATACACCTGCCACTACCTCCTCTACTATAGCCAGATTGCCTTTGTGAATTTGGCGAGTTTGTCCTTGTATGGCTCTCTGTGAGTATGTCGACTATGTTATCGTCCATATGTTATAGGAGTAGTCGACTATCTTTCGACTATGGAGGTCTCAATATTGTGGTAGCATACATCGATGTACGTCGTCCGAGCCTTGATGATTCTGATAGTGATGTGTATGTGAGCACCTTGTTTATGACAGTAGATCGGCCTCAGTACTTGTGCTAGGGGTTGCTGCCCTGTATATCATTCCGGATTTCGCCTCTTGGAGGCCTCGGAGGAGTCCAGAGTCGACATAGCGATCAAATCCTGCTTCCGAGACGGCCAACATATGGCACCATCATTGTGATCGGTAAGAAAGACGTGGCCACGTGTAGATTTGCGGTCGGTACTATTGCTGGCCCAGTCGGAGTCCGTCAACTGGATACCTAGCCAGCTCTCGGCAAGCTTATATCGATCGTACCAACCCCCGGTCTCTAAGTGCACCTCAATGTACAGTCGAGCGCAGTCGCTGCAAGTGCACCTCTCACTCCTCCTGAGCACGGACCCTCCAAGTGAACCTGAGCACTGTCGCTGCAAGCACACCTCTCACTACACCTGAGCACAGACCTCCAAGTGCACCCGAGCACAGCCCCCACGTGCACCACTGAGCACACCTAAGCTCTGTCTTCAAGTGAACCTCTAAGTGCCCTTACGCACCGCCTCCTATTGATAGACATAGATAGAAAGTATTTACTACAAATATTTATGTGCTTACTAAAGTCCAGGAGGGAGGTAGTGATTTAGCACCCCTCCAGACCTTAGTAAGCTATTTCCACAAGACACCTACGACTCTAAGATAGACTTTGATAAGAAGCTCCTCTCCTAACCCACCGAAGTTGCAACTGCAACAGAGAACGTAGCTTAGATAGCAGCAGGGGCTATTAAGTTCCTTCCAACACTGACTGTAGTAGGCGAGGATGGTAGCTGATTATCCGTGAGAAGTGTGATAGAGTTTCAACGGCTTTCTCTCCTATTCAAAAAGTAAAAAATAGTCACCACCCCATCGCAACTTCGGCTATCTAAGATTTGAGATAATATCCTTGAAGAGCTCGTCAGGTAGGCCATTCGACGCCTAACAACTATCCTTTATCAGTTCGATATTGACGAAGTTGGCATGGACGCTAACAGCTAGCGGGAATCTGAAATACCGCCGGCTAGAGTATCGGTGCCATTCGCCATCTCATAGCGTGGTTGAGGATTGTGGGTTCACACATTAGTTGGCTGTCGCATTACGTACTCGCTACTAGGTATAGAGTACTTGAGTACTACTACAGCAAAAACATTCTACGTGTAAAACTACTACGAGGGATACAAATGCAACTTCGAGTACCTACCCGATTGGGATCGGCTAATGTATCCGAGCCGCAGTACCCCTGCATCACCTCGCACCTCACAGTTCAGTTATCGGAAGTGTTAATATTCAGCGCTTATCATCGGGTAGGGATACGAACTGAATATGGCAAAGCAACGCAGCGTACGGCAGCCTAATCTAGAGCAGCCTTTCGCTAATGTGACAATGTTGCGAATATGAAGAGAGAATCGTGTGTATAGGCTATGGTACACGGGAAGAGAGAAAGGCTCAAGATATATACAGAGCATTAACGGGGAAAATCCCCGGGTATGCCGGTATCACCCGCTGCCACCTGACACTGGCCACTCGCCACTCGGATATCTAACAGACAAGAACCATATTTGTTCAACTAATTTCCCGAACTTACATTGGTTATTTTATTCCTCGTCCACTGTTATGGCTTCTTCCAGAACCTTCATGGCAAAGAGTAGTGAGACTATATAAGCCGACGATACTGCAGTACCTTATTGTGCATTAGCTGCTGATAGATGTCATGCCCATTGTCCAATAGGTGCTCCAGATTACATTTTGACCCGCGGTAGGCAAATATTCGCTACTCGGCGATACCATGGCGCTGGCCGTGTTTTGAGCCTAGCGTGTGCGGCCCCTAACACCACAAGTACTGGGGCACACTTCTAGTTAAGAAAGTTCTCGTGAGATCCCAATATACATTGATTACTCCGCAATGTACTTAGCATCAACGCTTACTATGCGAATACCACGCATCCTTCTCGGCTGACCAGCGAGTCTATCTATGTGCTCTAATATTACAATTCACCACGTACCACCGGAACATTGCTGCCTCCTTCCTCTCACATGTTAGGCCTTTTCTTTAGCCCATCCAACCAGGCTATGTATTCCCCAAGCAAGTTTTCCAACAAAGTTCACCGTACTTAAAACCTCTCCCTATTTCCACCATTTATTTTTCGGAACCCTTGAACGGCTTCGCTACGGGCGACTAGTAATCTAAGTAGATATCTTAGCAATTAATCGATAACACATGTTATGGCAGGAATCGACCTACCCGCTCCCTCAGGTGAATATTGTCTTTAAAACAATTAGTTTCCTCTTTCTCATCCTCCTCCATCGACATGGCTAATGCGCGCTGAAGCCGTTCCTCATCCGTTTCATTGTCCTCATTCGTCTCATTATGCTTACCCGTCTCATTATCGTCGCCCTCTTCTAGTGACATAGGCAATGCACGTTGAATCCTGTCTTCGTCGGTATCACAGTCCTCGTCCATTTCCAGAGACATAGCAAGCGCAAGTCGAAGTCTTTCCTCATCTGTATCCGCTCCCTCAGGTGAATATTGACTTTTGAAGCAACAAACTTCGTCTTCGTTATTCTCCTCCATCGACATGGCTAGTGCACGCTGAAGCTGTTCCTCGTCTGTCTCATTGTCCTCGTTCGTCTCATTATCCTGGCCCGTCTCATTATCCTCGTCGGCTGCTAGTGACATAGCTAGTGCACGTTGAAGCCTTTCTTCGTTGGAATCACTGTCCTCGTCCATCTCCACGGACATAGCAAGTGCAGCGCGAAGTTTTTCCTGATCTGTCCCAAAATCATCATCATCGCCGCTATTCTGCAATATCCGAGACGAAAGCCGTAAACTTTCCTCGTCGGTGTTGCCGTTCTCTAAAGACCTAGCCATAGCCAATTGCAGCTGCCTATCCCGAGATTGGACTGAAAGCCCATTCAGTGCCTCGTCAAGCTCATACTGGAAACTATTTAATTCTGACGGATGTCGTATTGCTTCACGGTTCTTCCGTAATGTAGCTAGGTTTGCCTGGAAACGTACAGTGTGGGGATGATCCTCGCCCAATGTCGTCCGACATCTATTAACCACTTGAAGCTGGAGTATTTCAGCCTCTGTCCACCGCCCTTGATCGTAGTATGTTGATGCGAGGTTATTCATTCCCGTCAAGGTATCTGGATGCTCTTGGCCGAGTACCCTCTTTCTCGTCTCCATGACCTGCACCTCCAGCTCCTCGGCCTCCTTCCATCGCCCCTGGTTCTTGTATGTCGATGCGAGGTTGGCCATGCTGGTCAAGGTATCTGGATGCGCTTTGCCGAGTACCCTCTTTTCCGTCTCCATGACCTGCACTAACAGCTCCTCAGCCTCCTTCCATCGCCCCTGGTTCAAAAATGTCGATGCGATGTTGGCCACGGCGGTCAAGGTATCTGGATGCTCTTGGCCGAGTACCCTCTTGAACGTCTCCATGACTTGTACCTCCAGCTCCTCAGCTTCCTTCCATCGCCCCTGGTTCCTGTATATCGATGCGAGGTTGGCAATGCTGGTCAAGGTAGAGGGATGCCCTTGGCCAAGTACCCTCTTGAACGTCTCCACGACTTGCACAAACAGCACCTCAGCTTCCTTCCATCGCCCCTGGTTCTTGTATGTCGATGCGAGGTTGCCCATGCTGGTAAAGGTATCTGGATGCTCTTGGCCGAGTACCCTCTTTCTCGTCTCCACGACCTGCACCTCCAGCTCTTCAGCCTCCTTCCATCGCCCCTGGTTCCTGTATGTCGATGCGAGGTTGGCCATGCTGGTCAAGGTAGAGGGATGCTCTTGGCCGAGTATCCTCTTGAACGTCTCCACGACCTGCACCTCCAGCTCC